>LNAP01004973.1_pt1 | contig 22800 bp, 17 predicted proteins | sample 602601 | NCBI WGS metagenome assembly LNAP01 (sample SAMN02440304, study PRJNA202911) | soil metagenome | biome: Subtropical and temperate rainforests or woodlands; isolation source: soil samples (1 kg each in a 20% v/v slurry with milli Q water) were... ...
TTTCGGGTTGAACAAGGTCGCGCCAGTGCGTCCTTGTTGTGATCCGGCCGGCGGGGGATGGGCTGGCCGCACCGCGCAGCGGTCGCAACACCGTGGAGAGCCTGGAAGCGAAAAGAATTTGTCCCGCGAGGAATGCGCGCAGCGCAGGGGAAATTGTTTTCGCTGGAAGGTTGCGGCCATGAAGCCCAAGGCGCAGCCGCTCCCTCGCCAGGATTCACAACGAGACAAGGACGCCTTGGGCCGAACCGCTCCGAAAGGAGATATGGCCGGCTCGGCATCCCCGCCCGAAGGCTTCTCCGGCTCGCCCCCCTGACGCGAGCCAGGTCAACGACCCAACGACAGGCGAGAACGCTCCTGCTACACCTTGCGGCGCAGGTCTTGAGGCGCGGTGTGGAAGCTCCATAGCGATGCCGGGCGGGTTGTCCGTGAACCGTCCTTCGTGACGTGATGGGCAGGAACCGCCAGCGTTGAGGACGGCACGCATCCGCACAACCTGCCGCAGCAAGCGCCAGCGTGTTTGCCAGCGTTGCGACCATCGCGGCGGGGCGCTGGCCTGGCCGATCCAGCGCAGCCGGTTCGGCCGCATCGAGGATGCACCAAGCATCGCGCGGCGGGGATAGCCTGCAAGGCCTTCCCCTGGAGGCAAGCGAAGCGCGCAGCGCCGTAGGCGCGAAGGCGTGAGGGATTGGAGCCGAATGGCCGTGACGGCAAAGACGGCACGGGGCGCAGCCCGAAAGCCCGGCGGCGCATCGCGCCGACACGCCCAGGATTCGAGGCTGCTATAGCACCGTAGCTCAGCTACATGAAGAAGCTGCCCTGATCGGAGTAACCAGTAGGCTCGATCGCCACATCCGCAATGCGCGATTGCAAGGCACGCTTGCAGCGGACGTTCTCGCCTCCGTCCTGAATCCAAGCCCCAAGGCGCCGCTCTACCCAACCACAAGCAACAGCATCCCCGCTACTCAAATCGCAATACCATTCCGGCTGAATGTCAGCTTTCCGGGGTTTGAGAACAACATTGATGGAAAGCTCGCCATCACTGATGGCATCCACGCTGGCAACGGCAGGCAGATCCTCGTCAAACATGAAGCGGAAGGTGCTGCGCGCGCAGTGATGGCTGTCCTCGGCACTGCCGGGCCACCAGTTCTCGCCCTCTGACAGCCCGAACAGGCGCTGTTCAAGGCGGCGTTGACCGCCGACACCATCAGGTTTCTCCATACCCACCAGCGCGCGCTCCGCTGCGTTCGCAGCGGAAAGGTCTTGAACGGTGAATAGGAGTGCTCGAATTCCGGCAGCAGCCGCAAGTCGTCGGGTGCGGCATAGCCGAATTGCCGCAGGCGTTGCACCAGCCGGGCATTGCTCGGCTTCTGTGCTTCAGCGGTCGCGTGGCCCGCAAGGGCTGCACGAAGCGCCGCATGGGTCTTGAATCCCAAAGCTGCGGCAACCGCTTCGCTCAGGTGGGACGAAGAAACACCTTTAACACCACGCTGCGCCCTCTGCTTGAGGGTGCGCAAGGCAGCTTCGGAAACGAAAAAGGTCGATACAGTCATACCAAATTCCTCAGTGACTGGTCGATGTCTGCCGATTACGCATCGACCGAGGAATAGGCACGGTCAGCGAAGGGGAAGCGCGGAAACGTCGTTTAACCCGGCAGCAGGTTCAGCGTGACGCGACTGTGACTTTCATCATACTGCATGGCTGCCAGCTTGGGCATCGCGTTTTGCTGCGGGCACTGACACCGGGCGCGGCCACTGCCGCGCCCGGATTTGCGTTTCACCGCGCCCAGGACGGAACGGCCTGGGCGCGGTGCTGATTGCGGTCATTCCTTCGTCTCGATGAGCCACCACACGGCGCGCGGCAAGGCGCGGCCCGTGATGGGATGAATGTCGGTGAGGTCGGCGCGGGCCGTCCAGCCCGAAGGCGGGCGGTAGCCGCGCACGTCGCCTTCGCCGTGCCAGCGGCGGGCGCGTACCGTGCCGGGGGCATAGGTTGCCGCCATGCGTGGGCGGCTGGTGCTGGTGCGGGTCATAGGGGCTTCTCCTTCCAGCGAAGCGCCCCGGTCGAGGCCGGGGCGCTTGCCTTCGGCGCGGGTCAAGCGGCCAGCGCCTCGGCGGGTTCATCCGCCATTGCCTCGGCATCCTCCGGGGCGTCCTGCTCCGGGCCTTTTTCCTGCGCGGCCTCCTGCGGGCCTGCGGCCTTGAAGATGGCGGGCATCCAGCCCGTGCCATCCGCCAGCCGCTCGGCTTCGCTGGCAATGTCGGCCTTCTTCAACTTCGCCAGCCGGGTGACTTGCTCCGGCGCATACTCGCCCACGGCTTGCAGAATCGCGGCCTTCGCAACGTGCTTGAAGTAACCTTCTGCGGTCGGCTTCCACCATGCCGCCATGTCGAGGCCCACGGCCTGCGCCAGTTCCTCGCCGCGCTGGTGCGGCGTGGCGCGAGGCGTCACCACGTCCACCGTGGCGGCCACGCATACCGCCAGCAGTCGCACCAGTTCGTCTTGCGACTTCGCCAGCAGCACCGCGAACAGTTCGGCGCTGTCCTCCGGCAAGGCTTCACCGGCTACCTGTTGCAGTCCGCACAGCGCCACGGCGGCGGGCGATTCCGGCCAGTCCGGGGCCATGCCTTCCAGCCGGTCCTGCACCGTGAGGCGCACGCCCAGCGGCAGGCCATCGCCGTAGGTGTCGGGCTGCAAGACGGTCTGCACCATGCCATGCACCAGCGCGGCCAGCGCGACTTGCGGATGCCGTGCGACTTCGATTTGCAGCGCCGCCGTGCGGTGGGCGCTCAACCGCTGCGCCAGCCGGTCGGACAGGCTCGCGGCCTTGGGTGCGTCGTTGTCGTCGTCCTCGTGCTCGTCGTTGGCGGCTTCGCCTTCGGTGCTGCCGAAACCGCGCCGCAGCTTGTCGAGCGTGCGTAGCGCCTTCGCTTCGGCCTCGCGCAGCAGGCCGCGATGAATGACGGCCTCGCCGTTGCGGTCGATGGTGACGATGGCCCCGGCCACGTCGCGCACCTCGGGCGCATAGCCTTGCAAGGCGTCCTCCGCGTCTTGCAGTTCCCCGACCACCTGATCGCGCCGCTGTTCCAGCTTCTCGGCCTTGGCCTCGTCCTGGGCGTCGCAGGCTTCTTCCAGTTCGGCGTCGATCTTTTCGAGGCGGGTTTCCAGCGAGGCGATGCGGCGGGCCTCGCGGGTGGTCGGCTCGCGGCGGTGTCGCGGGGCGTTCTGGAAAGCCTGCCGTTCCTCGTAGGCAAGATGCGGCACGGCCTCCACCCATGCCCAGCCCTCGGCGCGCACGTCCTCGGCCAGCGTTGCCAGCTTGTCGCGCACCAGCGTTTCCAGCACTGCGGTATCGGTGAGGTAGGTTCCGGCGTCGCCTTCGGCGAACAGGTCGCGGCGGATGCCGCCGTTCGCTGCCCTGTAGGTGTCCAGCCCGACGAAGCGCACCAGCGCATGCGTGGCGTCGATTTCGCGCTCGGTCAGGCGCTCGCGCAGCTTGGACGGGCTGCGCTGCCATTCCGGCGCACCATAGAACGCGGCTTCCTGCGCGGCGTGGTCGTCGGTGATGGTCAAGGCCATCAACTGCTCCAGGGTCACGCCACCGGCACGATAGTCGGCCATGAGGCGCGGCGACACATTCGCCAGCTTCAAGCGGCGCTGCACCACGAGCGGGGACACGCCGAAGTCGGCGGCAATGTCCTCGACGGGTCGGCCTTCCTTGACCAGCGCGGCGAACGCCGCGAGTTGGTCGGCGGGGTGCATGTCCTCGCGTTGCACGTTCTCCGCGAGGCTGACTGTGCGGGCGGACGCATCGGCCACCAGCAGGCATGGCACATCGTAGTCGGCGGGGATGCGCTTCTTCTTCGCCAGCAGCTTCAAGGCGGTCAGGCGGCGGTCGCCTGCCACCACCTCGTAAGCCTCGCCATCTGCCGAAAGGATGACGATCAGGTTTTGCAGCAGGCCGATGCGGGCAATGCTCGCGGCCAGTTCGGGGATGGACTGGCGCGGGGTCGTCCGCACGTTGCGCTTGGAACGGCGCGGCAACAGTTGCGACAGCGGAACCAAGATCAGGTTCTTGGTCGGGTCGGCCACTTCCAGCGGTGCGGCGGCTTCGATGGCGACGGCTTCGGTTTTGAGTACGGCGTTCATGGTGATAACTCCTTGCGGTTGGGATGCAGCAGCGAGAGAAGCGGCAAGGGCTGCTGCCTGCCCCTGCCGCGTGGGGATTCAGGCTTTCAACTGGCGCAGGCCATCGGCCAGCAGCCACAGGGCACGATTCAGTCGGATGTTTTGGTCGATGCCCTGCACAGGGCGGGTTTGCTGGCGTCGGCCGTTGGCGCTGCGCCCGCGCAAGCCGCCTTGGGTCAAGTTCTCCTGCGTGCGGTTGAACACGCTCCACAGGTCGCGGCGGTCGTCGTCGGTGCGACGCGGCATCAGGATTTGCGATTCCGTGATGGGCGCGGGCTTGTCCTCGTCGTACTTCAACGCCAGCGCGGCGCGTGCGAACACTTCCGATTCCCCGGCGTCCAGCGTGATGGCGCGCATGGCATCGCGGGATTCCTGCGCCCGGTCGAAACCGTGCAGGACTTCGTAAGCGCCTTCGATCACCTGCGCCGCCACGTCGCCTTTGTGCGGCACGCGCACGTCGGCCACGGTGTCGCCGCAGACAAGCCCATTGCTGCAAACGAAGCGGAACATCCCGGCCAGCATCTGATAGCTGCTGGTGCCGTCATGGGAGTTCAGCAAAATGATTTCGTTGGCCTCGCGGCCGTTAATCTGGCTCGCGTGGCGTAGCCGGATCATGTGCTTGGTGTAGTCGCGGCGGTCGTCGTGGCGCACGCGGGTTTGCGTCACCATGAAAGGCTCGAAGCCTTCCCCGCGCAGTTCTTGCAGTACGGTCGCGGTGGGGATGTAGCTGTACCGCTCGGAGCGGCTTTGGTGCGGGGCATCCGCGAAGATGGAAGGCGCTACGGCCCGGATTTCGTCATCCGACAAGGGGCGTTCGGAACGCAGCACCGGCGAACGGGAAGCGAAGCGGGAGGCGAGTTGCATGGCATTTCTCCTGACAAAGAAAGGGTTTGCTGTTCACCGCAACCGGATTCCTAGATTCGGAGCCCAGCCTTTCGGCTGTTCGGCGCGGTCGGCACGAAGAACCCGGTTGGCCTCGTTGCCACCGTCTTTCCTGAGTTCATCGCCCGCGACGGTCAGGAGCGCGCGGACGAGGGCCGTCAAGGAGAAAAGCGCAGGGTTGGTGCGGCCCGCAGGCGCAGCCGAGGACACGGCCCTGCGCGCCTTGACGGCACACGGCCGCGGGCTACAGTCGCGGACAAGGTGATGGAGTCAGGGAAGACGGCTGGACAAGGCAACGGCCTTCCCCACACGCCAACCGCACGGCAAGCGAAGCGCGCAGGCCCGAAGCTGGAAGCCGGGCCGGAGGCGTCAGCCGAGCGGAGCGAGGGAACGATGGAAGCCCAGAAGGGGCGAGACGCCGCAGGCGGCTCGATGCGCAGCGCGCACGACAGCGCGACCGGCCATGTTTCTTGGCCGGGGACGCCCGGACTTCAAGGCTCGATGCACAAACTCATGCGCCAGGCATCGGGAAGCAAGCGCGATTGCGCTACTGGCTGCTGTGGTCTGGCCGAGCCGGCGCAGCCGGTTCGGCGGTCTTTGAGGGGCGCCAAGCATCGCGCGGCGGGGATAGCCCGCAGGGCTTTCCCCTGGAGGCAAGCGAAGCGCGCAGCGCCGCAGGCGCGGAGACAGGCACCCGGCGCAGCAAAAAGAAAGGTGCGCCGCCCCCGAAGGAACGACGCACCGAAGTCATCGCGGCGCGATCAGCTCGCCGCCGGCACCGTCATCGACTGCAACTGGTCGATCACGCCAGGCTCAACGAACACGCAAGCCTGCTCGTCCGCGATCGGCACGTTGAACACCTGCGCGAACACCGTGCGCCGCAGATCGTCCGGTATGCCTGTTCGGGCTTCATGCGCCCGCCAGCCTGCGAGCCGCTGCGCTGCGGATCGCATTCGATCAGCGCGACGAAACCATCGTCGGCCAGCTTCTGATGCTCGGGGCACAGGCCCCAGCCGGTCTTCGTATGACGCTCCATGCTCGCGCGCAGGCGCTTGTCCAGCAGGATGGCGCCGGTATCGAACGCCGTGCCGCAAATGAGGCAAACATGCTGTTCGAGGGAAACGTGTGATTTGTCGTTCATGACGATCTCCGGTTACACGGGCGGAATTGCCCGGAACCGTCGCCCTCACGGCGCAGCGCAGCAGTCAGGGGGCGCAGACGGCCGCCAGGACGCAAGCGCGCAAGGCGCGCGCAGCCCTTGCACGGCGAGAACGCCGTGATACGGTGAAGGGACACAGCAAGACCGCCTCCTCACACCACCCCACGCATGCGGGGTTTCCGGTAAGCGGAGCGCGCAGGCCCGGGAGGGCCGGAGGCGTCAGGGGTCAAAGCCGAATGGCCGCGATTCGGCAAGAAGCGCGGGGCGCAGCCTGCGAGCCCGCCGGCGGAACGCCGTGACGCCCGACAGGGGGCTCGGCATGGGCTGTAGGCTGCCGTCGCTCTTTCACTGCACAGTAAAAATTGCCATTCGGGTGAATTTTCGGTAGAGTTCGCATATTTACTGAACAGTGAACAAGGCTCCGCGCTGCATGTTTGAGTCCACCCTGACTGAACGAGAGTTGATCGCTCGCTTGGTTGACGCCCTGCGGGAGCTACCCGAGGTAGAGGCCGACCTCGCCCAGGAGCCAGCCGCCCAGCACAGCGATCGCGGGTACGACGCCCAGGTCGATTTGCACGTTGCTGGGAAGCCCTTCGTCCTGTTGCTTGAAGCCAAGAAGGTCGTCTTTCCGCGAGATGTCCGCCAAGTAATCTGGCAACTCCGGGCGGCGAGCCACGGGAGGCCCACCGGGCAGCGGGAGAACCCCTTGCCACTCCTCGTCGCCGAGTCCATCTCCCCCGGCGCGAAGGAACTGCTCAGAAGCGAGCGCGTCGGCTACTACGACAGCGGCGGCAGCCTGTACCTACCCGCCCCGGGTGCGTACCTATATATCGACAAGCCGCCCCCCAAAGCCCTGGCGAAGTCGGTGCGGACGCTGTTCACCGGGCGACGTGCCCAGGTGCTTCACGCCCTGCTGGTACGGCATCAGAAGTGGTTCGGCGTCACCGAGTTGGCGCAGCAGGCGACGGTGTCGCCCGCCACCGCCTCCCAAGTGCTGACCGAACTGGAGCGCTTCGACTGGTTGGTAGTGCGTGGGCAAGGCCCGGGCAAGGAGCGCCACCTTCGCGAGCCTGCGGCCTTGCTGGACGCATGGGCCAAGCAGCTCGCCACCATCCGTCCGTCACCTGTGCGGCGGTACTACGTGCCGGGCACGAAGGCAGACACGCTGGCGACGCGAATCGGCCAGGTCTTCGACGCGCACGAGGTCCAGTACGCGATCAGCCACGAAGCCGCCGCGCAGCGCTATGCGCCGTTCATTTCTCATGTCTCCCAAGTGCGGGTGCGCGTGCTGATCGGCGGGAACGCCGATGCGGCGATCGGTGACCTGGACGCGCGTGTCGTCAATGAGGGCGCCAATTTGGGGGTCATCGAAGCCAAGTCGTCAGGCGAACTGCTGTTCCGCGAGCAGATCGACGGCCTATGGCTGGCCAGCCCAATCCAGATCTATCTCGACCTGCTGCGTGGCGAAGGCCGCTCCAAGGAAATGGCCGAGCACTTCCGCAAAGAAAGGATCGGCTTCTGATGGCCAAGCCCGCAACGCTCGACGGCTACAGCGACCAGTACACCGTGGACTGCGAACGTGTCCTCGTGACGCTGCTGCGCGGTCTCGGACCGTGGAAGGATTCGGTCTACCTGGTCGGCGGGCTCACGCCGCGGTATCTCGTCGCCGCACGGCCACCCGCGGTGCCGGCGCACGCCGGCACGCTGGATGTGGACATCGTGATCGACCTGCAAATCCTGGCCGACACCGAGGCCTATCACACGCTGGAGGATAACCTCAAGAAGATGGGCTTCGAGCGTGCCGAGAACGAAGCCGGGAAGAAGCTCTCGTGGCGTTGGCAGACCCGCACCGAGCATGGTGCGCTGATGGTGCTGGAACTGCTGGCGGATGCGCCGGACCTCGTTGGCGGCAAGGTACAACCGCTGCCGACCGAAGGGACGATCTCGGCCCTGAACATCCCGCACTCGTCCATCGTCTTCGACCTGTACCAAGTCACCGAGATCCAGGCCGAACTGCTGGGCGGCAACGGCATCGCCACCGAGAAGATCAAGCACGCCAATCTCGTCAGCTTCACCTGCTTGAAGTCCTTCGCGTTCGATCAGCGCTTCGAGCGCAAGGACGCGCACGACCTGGTCTATTGCATCGAGCACGCGCCCGAGGGCATGGCCGCCGTGGCCGAAGCCTTCCGCAACGAGCGGCGCGGCAAGCACGGTGCCGTCATCGAGGCCTCGCTGGTGATCCTGCGCAGCCGTTTCACGGGCGACGAGAAAGCCGAGGGCTATCGCAAGGATGGCCCCGTATCGGTCGCCAGGTTCGAGCTCGGTGAAAGCGACGAGCCAGATCTGCGCGAAGCACGGGCACTGCGGCAGCGGCAGGCCAGTGACGTGATAGAGCAACTGCTGGCCAGGATCGATCAAGGGTCAGCGACATGAGCTTTCCCGCTGACATCAAAGGCTGTATGAAGGACTGCATCCTGTCCCTGTTCTGGCCACGCAAGGATATCGTGGGCTTCTTCGAGAAGCACGGATGCACGAAGGCGGAGATCGCGCCTTTGCAGCTCGAGGGCGAGCATGCGCTCAAGCGGCATGAAGTGGTCGATGCTCTGTTCTCCGCACTCGCAGCACGTTCTGACAACGGCCTTGGCCCGTTCCGGGCGATGCTGCAATCGCTACTGAGCTGGTCGCATTTCGACCCGTACTACTTCGACAAGCTACGCAAGCTGGACCGCAGCACAGCCAACAAGAATCTGGAGCATCTCCGCCAACTGCAGGAAATTCGAGACGCCAAGATCAAGGCCGATCGCGAGCGCAGAGCTGCACAGGAGGCAGCTCGCCAGCAACCCACGGCGTCGCTCGATCAACTGCGCGCCGAATACCTCGATCTCCTCGCCGACAAGACCTCACGGCAGCAGCGCGGGTACGCGCTGGAACGGATCTTGGCCGAGTTGTCACGCCTCTCTCATCTGGAGACCACCGAGGCTTTCCGCGTAAACGGAGAGCAGGTCGATGGCGCAGTGAAGTTCGACGGGGAACACTATCTGATTGAAGCGAAGTGGCAGGAACGGTCTGCAAGCAACGAGCCCGTCTACCAGTTTGCCGGCAAAGTGGCGGGCAAACTATACGGACGCGGCCTGTTCATTTCAGTGAATGGCTTTAGTTCAGAGGTTATTCGTAGCCTCGTAATGGGCAAGGAAATTCAAACGCTATTCATCGACGGCGAGGATCTGATCTTGGTACTGGAAGGGCACCTGAGTTTGCGGGAGATGATCGATCGCAAAGTCAAGGCGGCACAAACCAAAGGGCTCATCTACGTCCATCCCATATCCGGTACCGAGAAGAAGCTCTGAGATGCAGGCGATCACTATGTCACCCAAGAACCTGTCAAAGATCCACTGGAATCAAAAATGAGCAGCCTCGCCTCCAGCTATAGGGGCTATGCCGATCTAGCCAAAGCCCAAGCCGAAGGTGAGGACTACAGAGTGCTTGTGCGTCCGGTCGCGGCATCGTCGATCGCTGTCATGTCGCCACATGGAGGAAGGATCGAGCAGTACACGTCGGACATCGCCTGCGGCGTTGCTGGAGGAGACTTCAATCTCTACTCCTTTGAAGGAATTAGGCAGTCCGGCAACTATTCAACGTTGCATCTGACAAGCCATCGGTTCGACGAACCGCGTTGTTTGGAACTCCTGTCCAAGTGCGATGACGTCGTTGCGATTCACGGATGCGGCGGCGATGATCAACGAGTTCTCCTCGGCGGGCTTGATGGACCTTTGAAGCTGGCGATCAGAGAAGCGATGCATGGGATCGGAGTCGATGCCCAAAGCGAGGATCACCCGTTTCCCGCCACAGATCCGAAGAACATTTGCAATCGGGGACGACACGGCATCGGTGTGCAGCTCGAACTGACAATAGGACTCAGGCTGCACGGACCACGCGACGCGATATGCAAGGCGATCCGCTCGGTGCTGATGGCGTTGCCGAACGCGGACCAAGGAAGAGGACAAGGGAAATGATCCTGACCGACAACGAAACCAAAGTCGACCTGCTGAACAACGAGGCCATCGCTGCCACGATCGTCGGGCTGCTTCGTGCCAAGCCCGATCATCCGGTGACGATCGGCGTGCACGGCGACTGGGGGGCGGGCAAGTCCAGCGTGCTCGAAATGATCGAGGCGGGCTTTGCAGACAAGAACGATGTCCTGTGCCTCAAATTCAATGGGTGGCGTTTTCAAGGCTTTGAGGACGCGAAGATAGCCCTGATCGAAGGGATCGTCACGGGCCTGGTCGAGAAACGACCAGCGTTGAACAAGGCGGCTGTGGCCGTCAAGGATGTCTTCCGCCGCATCGACTGGCTGAAGGTCGCCAAGAGAGCCGGTGGTTTGGCCTTGACCGCCTTCACGGGTATCCCGACGCCCGAGCAAATCGGAGCCGTCGTCGGCTCGCTCGAAGCGCTGGTGGCAGACCCCGCCAAGCTCGTGACAAAAGAGAACATGTCGACGGCCATCGATGAGGCCAAGGCCCTGCTGAGGCCGGACGAGTCCAAGAATGTGCCGGAGGAAGTGGAGGCGTTCCGCAAGGCGTTCGACCAGCTCTTGAAAGACGCAGGCATCAAGCAGCTCGTTGTCCTGATCGATGACCTCGACCGTTGCCTGCCCGACACCGCCATTGAAACGCTCGAAGCCATCCGGCTGTTCGTGTTCACGTTCGTCGTCGCGGCCGACGAGGCGATGATCGAGTACGCGGTGCGCAAGCACTTTCCAGATCTGCCCGACAGCACCGGACCGCGCGACTACGCTCGCAACTATCTCGAAAAGCTCATCCAAGTTCCATTCCGCATTCCAGCCCTCGGCGAAGCTGAGACGCGGATTTACGTCACGTTGTTGTTGGCCGGCGCCGAGATCGGAGAGAACGACGAGGACTACGCGAAGCTGATCGCGGTCGCGCGGGAGAAGCTGAAACGACCTTGGACTAGCGGGGGGCTGGACGCCATGACGGTCAAGACGACGCTCGGCAAGCAGGCCGAGAAGGCGAACAATGCGCTTACCCTCAGCGACCAGATCGGCCCCATCCTGGCAAGCGGCACGAAGGGCAACCCGCGTCAGATCAAGCGCTTCCTCAACACGCTGCTGTTGCGCGAGCGCACCGCGACCGCGCGCGGTTTCGGCGACGACATCACGCTCCCCGTGCTTGCGAAGCTCATGCTCGCGGAGCGCTTCATCCCAAGGTTGTTCGAGCAGATTGCGTTCGTCGCGGCGGTCCATCCACAGGGGCTGTGCGAAGACCTTGAAACGCTTGAGAAGAGTTTGGCTGCGGCTAACAGCAAAGATGGTGAGCCGAAAGGGAAGAAGGCCGCCGAGCCTACACCTGCGCCCGACAACGCCGTGGTGACCGAATGGAAGTCGTCGGAGTCGGTGCGCGACTGGGCCCGCCTCTCGCCGAAGCTCTCAGGGCTCGACCTGCGCCCCTATTTGTTCGTGACAAAGGACAAGAAGGACTACTTTGGCCCGGTGTCGGTGCTGGGTCATCTGGCTGGCGTGGTCGAGAAGCTGTTCGGCGGCAAGATGACTGTCCAAGGCTACGAAGCCGAGCTGAAGCAACTCGTGCAGCCCGAAGCCGAAAAAGTGTTCGAGGCCGTTCGCAGCAAGATCATGAGCACGGGCACCTTCGACACCAAGCCGGCGGGTGTTGATGGCTTCGTCGTCCTTGTGAAGGCGCAGCCCGGCCTCCAGGGCCAGTTGATGGACTTCCTAGAGGCACTGCCAAGCAGCAAGTGCGGGCCATGGGTTGTCAGCGGCTGGCAGGGTGTCATCAAAGACACCGAATGTGCTGCTCGCCTGACGAAGCTGCTGGGTGACTGGAGCAAAGTCACCAATAACCCCGGCCTCAAAGCCAGCGCCGAAGCAGCGCTCAAAGATACGAAGGGAGGGCGTTGATGGGAACCTCGACAGCTTACAGTGGCCCTGGCGGTGGAACACCGCTTGTTCCATCATGGTTGGGCGACGGCGGTGACGCCCCTGCTTCCGCTCCAGGCGATGGCGCAGGGCCGGATGGCCAACCACCCGCCGATGGCGCTGCGCCGCCTGTGCCGCCAAACCGCCCGCCCATTCCCAGGACAGCAGATCCTCAACGCTTCTCCGGCGCTCGCAACAGCTTCACGCGATTTGCTGGTTCGGGCGGTGGTGATCGGGCCAACATGGGTCGCGCTGTCTCAAGGTACGTCTCAACGTCCGCTGGAGGCGCGCGCCAGGCTGCCCAACGCATGGGCGCCTCTCGGGGGGCCGGCGCACGGCTCCTCGGCTTCTTGGCCGATGCGCAAACTCGGGGTGTGCGCGAGGCGCTGCGTGCCCTGGACCTGGAATCGTTGGCAGGTCGCCCGATCACTGAAATCTTCGTGGGACTGGCCGACTACATCTGCCCAGGCGCTGGCACGGTCGATGAGGGCATCGCCCGCGAGGCCTACATCGAAACCATCGTTGAACTGGCGAGCGAAGGTCTCACCGACTTGGCAACGTTCACTCCGGATCAGATGCAGACGGTATTCGAGTTGTATGCCACCCATGCCATCGAGGCGCGCATCTGCAATGACATCGGCACCAAAGCCGTGACCATGCCGGCAGATACGCATGCGGCGCACCGCGTCGAGCAACAGCTACGTGACTTCATCCGAGGCGGGGTAAGCGACGCACTCACTCGTGCAAGGGCGGAGACACCCAATCTCACGCCCGAGCGGATTCAAGGCTTCGTGGACGCTGTGTACGAGTCCGCATTTGCGATCTTGCAGACCTTGGGCGATGCGGAGGTCAACCAATGAAGCGACAACTCCTAGCAGGCCGCTTCGGCCCCGATGACAGCTTCGATGTGACGGCAGGCGCCGATGAACAGAGAACCTATCTGCAACTCGTCGCCGGCGAAAAGTCCTTGGATCACGGCGTCGGTGGTGCGCTCACCAATCTGAAGAAGATTGGGGTGTTTCCGTCGGAGATCGGCATCGACCTGCTGGTGCTGGCCGTGCATGTCCATGCGGCGGACACGCGCATCTCTCGTGCCGAGCAGTCTCAGGACTCGTGGACGCGAGAGATACGGCTCGTCGTGCCGGTCAGCGATCCAGCTCGTTGGGGCGTAGCAGCGCCGACACTTAAAAAATCTCTCGACTTCTTGACGGGTGATCGGTGGACGATCGGATTCAGGGCACGTCCGAACCGGTTCGCGACGATCGCTCAGGCGGCGCCTCCAAGCCTGATCGCTCCGCCCTTCGATTCCCTCAGCCTGTTCTCGGGGGGACTGGACAGCCTGATTGGTGCCATCGACCTGCTGGAGGATGGTGCTACGCCATTGCTGGTCAGCCACTTCGGCGAAGGTTCGATCAGCGACGCGCAGGGCAAGTTGTTCACGGGCCTGAAGAAGAACTACGCCAAATCGTCTTTCGAGCGGTTGCGTGTCGGAATGACCTTTAAGAAAGGCCTCGTGGCAGACGTTGGCTCGGAAGACAGCACGCGCGGCAGATCGTTCCTGTTCTTCGCGCTCGGCGTGTTCGCTGGCACTGGGTTGGGTCGCCGTTTTGTACTACGTGTCCCCGAGAATGGGCTGATCGCATTGAATGTGCCTTTGGACCCTCTGCGGCTGGGTTCGAATAGCACGCGGACCACCCATCCCTACTACATGGCACGGTGGAATGACCTGCTCGGCACACTCGGCATCGACGGCGAGGTCCAGAATCCGTATTGGGACAAGACGAAGGGCGAGATGGCCGCAGCCTGCCATAACCCAGCCCTCTTGAAGAAATTGGCACCAGATTCGCTGTCGTGTGCACACCCTGCCTATGCGCGATGGCTCGGACGTGGCATCGAGCACTGTGGCTATTGCCTGCCATGCCTAATCCGCCGAGCAGCATTGACGGCAGCGTGGGGGACAGGAAACGACCCGACGACGTATACCGTGCCCGACCTTCAAGCGCAGCCGTTGGACACGCGCCAAGCGACCGGAGTGCAAGTCAGATCTTTTCAGTACGCGATCGAACGCTTGAAAGGGAAGCCGCAGCTCGCGAACCTTCTGATCCACAAGCCGGGCTCGCTTGCGGATGAAGCCGCGCATCTGGATCAGCTTGCCGATGTCTACCGGCGTGGCCTTGATGAAGTCGCGCAACTTATCGACGGCGCCGTGGCGAGACCGAGCTGACGAGGATGCGTGCATGATCTCTTCAACCGGCCTCGTGGACTTCCACTGCCACCTCGATCTCTACCCGGACCATGCCGTGGCAGTTCAGGATGCGGAGGCGGCCGGCGTGTTCACGCTAGCGGTGACGACAACACCGCGCGCCTGGCCTCGCAATCACGAACTCGCGCAGCGAACGAAGCATGTTCGAGCGGCGCTGGGGCTGCATCCGCAGTTGGTCGCGGAGCGTGAAAACGAAATCGAATTGTGGGATCGATACCTTGCGGAGACGCGCTACATCGGTGAGGTCGGATTGGACGCTGGCCCCCGGTTCTTCAAGTCGCTCGATGCGCAGAAGCGTGTATTCCAGCATGTGTTGCAGCGCTGCGCTCAGGCCGGTGGGAAAATCATCACGGTCCACAGCATCAGGTCAGCCAGGGCGGTACTTGATCTTGTCCAGACGCATCTGCCACCCGAGCGCGGCAAGATCGTTCTTCATTGGTTCACCGGGACAAGAAGCGAGGCGAAGCGTGCGCTGGAGTTGGGCTGCTACTTCTCGATCAACGCAGGAATGCTTGGCAATGAGAAGCACGCGCCAATGGTGCAGACCATCCCGTTGGATCGGATGCTGACGGAAACCGACGGTCCCTTTACTCGCACCGGCGACAGACCTTCGCGGCCGGCCGATGTGGCGGGCGTGGTGGAGTCACTGAGCCGTTTGCATGGGTTGCCTGCGACCAATGTAGCCAACCTCGTTCGCGACAACCTACGCGCGTTGCTCGGGTAGTGGTGGTCGGCCGAACCAAGTGTGCTCTCGGGCGCCAATTGCCGTGACTGCGACACGACAATTGGCTGCCGACCGACTCACGAAACAGGCCGCAGGAGGACATCATCGGTGTCTGGCACAACTGAGAATATCCAACTTCAGGAAACTACAGAAAGTTGATCTGAGCTTCCAGCCAGGACTGAACGTTCTGGTCGGCTCTAACAACGTCGGCAAGACCGCTGTCGTCGATGCACTGCGTGCGCTGCTTGCGGGGCATGATGAGCCGTACCCGCGCCTCGACAGCGAGGATATGCACCGGCCCAAGGGCGGTGCTCCGGCGGGCGACATCGAGTTCCAGTACGTCTTTCGTGATTTGGACCCGGATGACGAGGCCGACTTCCTGGCAGCGCTGAAGCCCGACGCACTCGGCAAGCTCGAAGCGCATATCACCATCCGTTACTCGGAAGCCGACAAGACGGGAAGGCTGCGTGCCAAGCGCTGGTGTGGCGACCACGAGGACATGGGCTTGACCGCAGACATGATGGAAAACTTGCGCGGTGTCTATCTGCCACCGCTGCGGGACGCTTCGCAAGGACTCAAGCCCAGTCGCACCAGCCAATTGGCCCGGTTGTTTCAGCTCCTGGCTGACGACGCGGGACGCGATGGCATCAACGACGCGCTAAAGAAGCTCGACGAGGAGTTGAAGAAGCACGAGCCTGTCGTCAACACTCACACAGCCATCAAGAACCGGCACGGCACGATGCTTGGGCCGCAGCTTGCCCAAATTCTGGATCTTGGCCTGAGCGGTAGCGACTTTCAGCGGCTGGCGTCGCGCCTGTCGCTGGTGGTGGACACGTTCGAGATTGAGCAGAACGGGCTCGGCTTCAACAACTTGATCTTCATGGCCGTCGTGCTCAGTGAGCTGGCCAAGAACCCGGAAGCAAGCTATCGAGGCCTGATCATCGAGGAGCCTGAGGCGCACCTGCACCCGCAACTTCAGGCGGTACTGCTGGACTATCTGGGGACTATCAAGGCCGTCGAGGGCGAGAAGCCTGTCCAGTTGTTCGTTACAAGCCACTCCCCCAACTTCGCCAGCATCGCCGATCTCGACAGCCTTGCCTGCCTGGTCGATACGGGGAGCTCCGTGGAAACATTCTTTCCGCGTACGATCGCCTTCGGCAAGGGGAAGCGAGAGAAGCTGGAACGTTACCTCGACGTGACCCGTGCCGAGTTGTTCTTTGCCCGCCGTGTCATCTTCGTCGAAGGTGCGGCCGAGTTGATGCTGGTGAGCGTGTTGGCGGAGAAGTGCGGGCATAGGCTGCGCGAACACGGTGTCAGCCTGATTAGCGTCGAAGGATTGAACTTCGACTCGTTCCTGCCGCTGTTCGGCGAAAAGGCACTGAAGATCCCGGTCGCTGTCATAACAGACGCGGACCCGGTCGGCGAACCCGACGGCGACGGAGAACCGCAGGCGGCCTACCCCGCGCCCGGTACTGCTGTGAAGGTGTCGGACAACACCGCCAAGATGAAGGAAGGCGAGGATGCCTTCGTCAAGGTATTCCACGGTCTCAAGACATTCGAATACGACTTGGCCCTGCATGCCGACAACCGTGTCGCGATGCTGGCGGCTCTCAAGGAGCTGCACCCGAAGATCGGCGAAACCGTCGCAGTAGCGGTCGAAGCCGCGGAAGGCGATGCGGCCAAGGCGCGCGCCCTTTTCAGCGGCATGTTTGAGCGCCCGCAAAACAACGTGCAGAAAGGCCGCTTCGGCCAGGCACTCGCGCAGGTGATTGCCGATGGCGCCGCGTGCGTAGTGCCGGACTACATCCGCGAGGCAATCACCCACGCCTGCCAAGTCAAGGAGCCCGAGTAGTGGCCCAGCCGTCCGACGAGCAGTTGCAGGTCATCGGCGCACCAATCGCACCGATGTCCGTAGTTGCCTGCGCTGGCAGCGGCAAAACCTTCACCGCCGTACGCCGGCTGGCGCAGATGCGCCGACAACTCGGTGACAACCGCGGTCGCGTCGCTCTCCTGTCGTTCTCCAATGTCGCCGTGGATACCTTTCGGCGCGAATACCAGAATCTGGTCCAGGAGGTGCCCTCCAGCGTCGCCCACGGCCGCGTCGAGATCGACACGCTAGACACCTTCATCACCGGCAACGTGCTGCGCCCACACGCGTATCGCACGATGAGTGCGCAGCAGGCCGCATTCCTTGTGATGGGCGGGGAAGCATTCCTGGGCGGCTTCAGGTTCCAGACGAACACGTATCCTCGCGAGATCACGCAGATGCAAGTTGGCATCGACAACAACGGTGTCCATTTCAGCTACGCGGACAACGACCGGACGCTTAGGCTGGATCCCGCGCAAGCGACGCGCCTAGTGCATCGTCTTGGACAGGTAGGTGCCTATACACACAACCTCGGGCGCTACTGGTGCTACCGCACCCTGGCAGAACAGCCCGGCATCCTGCGCGCCCTGGTCCGCCGCTATCCGCATATTCTGATCGACGAAGCGCAGGACATCGGTACGGCTCATCAGGCCATCATTGAGCAGCTTGTCGGTGCGGGCTGCCAGGTCTCGTTGATCGGTGATCCAAACCAAGGCATCTACGAGTTCGCCGGTGCCAATGGGGCATTCCTGGCACGGTACGGTCAGCGGGAAGGTGTCAACAGTCTCCACCTGACCAGGAACTTCCGGTCTGTGCCAGCGATTCTGGATTTGGCCAATCGGCTGTCAACGCGAGCAGACACCGCGGACAGGTTAGTGCCCGATACGACGCATGGCGCTTTCTTCGTGTCCTACCGGAACGCCGAACGCGAGAACCTCATCGCCGCTTTCCAGGCGGCGGTGCTGGCGGCCGACCTGAAGCTGGAACGCTCAGCCGTGCTGTGCCGCGCCCGGACATGGCCAACAAGCTCGGTGGTAACGAAGGGGCGCCAGGCCAGGGAACCGTCAAGGCTCTTGCACAGGCCGCCATCCTGCGCGACCGGCACCAGGACTATCTCGGCGCGTTCAAGCTGGTGGCTTCCGGCATCGTCGGTCTACTTGCCAACCCGCCGCAAGGACTGGTGGCAAGGATCACGCAGCCCGCGCGCTATCCGGATGATCGAATGCTGCGACGGCTCGTTTGGGCATTCACGCGCAATCCGGATTCGGGGCTACCGGCCGCGACATTGACCGGGGACACGCAGTGGCATCCGCTGCTGTTGGAACGGACGAGGACATTGCTGGCACAAATCGCACAAGACCACGGCTTGGCGAGCACCAGCAACCTGGGCAACAAGCTCGCAAGAAGGGGGTTGCCCAATGCGCCGCTGATCACCGCCGCTGACTTGGCAGCGAACGACGACGCACCGCGCATCCGAGTGGACACAGTCCATCAGGCGAAGGGCGAAAGCCTTGATGCTGTGCTGTACTTGGCGAACCGGGAACACGCCAATGCGCTGCTGGCCGGCGTAGACACCGAAGTCGGGCGCATCGGCTATGTTGCCGTGACTCGCGCCCGCAATCTTCTGTGGCTCGGTGTACCGGCCAATGCGCTGGAGGAATTGAGACCCGTCTTGCTTGAACGGGGGTTTCAGGAAGCCGGCGCAGCGATAGCCCCAGCGTAGCAGCCGTCAGGCCGCTCGCAAGTCGCTCGAACTCCGAGACAGCGTCTCGGAAATCCTGATGCCTATGGTAAGGCAGGGATTGAAGCCGGATCGCCCAGCAGCGCCGACGGCGCTGCGGACGACGCAAATCCCTGGTGCCTGGTCATGCCGTCGCTTCGGCAGGCTGCTGCTTGGCGCCGGTGATTGCCTTGCGCCGACTCGCCACCAGTTCGGCGGCCTCCCGGACCGGCTTGTCCTCGGTGTGGACATAGCGCATGAACATCACCACGGTCTTGTGCGCCGTGAGTGCCATGCCGACCTTGACCGGAATGCCCGAGTTCGCAATGTCGGTCGCCGAGCGGTGTCGAATGCCGTGCGTCCCCACGTGCGTTGCCCCCGCAGCTTTGAGTGCACGGCTCCAGCCGCCGTAATACTCGCCTGTGGTCAGGTGTTGTCCCGGATGGCGCGGCGACGGTAGCACATAGCGAGCGCCTTCCTCGTGCGGCGCTGTCGAAAGCAGCCGGTAGGCTTCCTCGCTCATGGGCTTGGACATGCCGCCGGTCTTGCTGTCAGGCCAGACGACCCGCCGGTTCTCCAAATCGACCCATTCCCATTCGAGCGAGACGATTTCGCCACGGCGGCCAGCGAACTCGAACTGCAGGCGGATCGCCAACGGGACCACGTAGTTCTCCAGCCCTTCGGCCTCGATCTTGTCGAGCTGTCGGAACAGCTTGCCCATGTCCTCGTCGCTGATGAGATGGGTGGACTTGCCAGCCGGAAACAACTGGATATGCCGGCAGGGGTTGCTGCCATCAGGCCGGTAGCCCCACACCTCGGCCAGATTGAACATCTTGCGCAAGATGCTGAACGCCTTGTTCGCCTCGGTGGGCTTGTACGAAAACTTTTCCATCAGCCCGGCAATGTCGGGGCGCTTCACGTCCTGGACCTTCTTGCGGCCCAGCAGCGGGATGATGCAGCGGTCGATGACACGCTGATAGCCGACCTGGGTGCTGGGCTTGTTGCGCTTCTTGGAGTGATCCTCCATGAACTTCTTGCACAGCTCCTCGACGGTAGGTGCTTTGCGCGCTTCGGCCTTGGCTGCGCCGGGATCACCGCCCCGACGTACCTGAGCCAGCCACTCATGTGCCAAGGATCGGGCCTGTTCGACGGTCAGCTCTCCGTACTGACCGAGCGCGGGCTTGCGGCGCTCGCCGGCGTTCGTCCGGTACTGGAGCATGAACACCTTGCGACCCGATGGGGTAATCTTGCACAAGAAGCCGGGCACCAACGTGTCCCGGAGTTCGACGGCCTGCGCCTGGGGTTGTGCCGCATCGATAGCGGACTTGGTGAGCTTGATCTTTGCCATGATGACTCCTCGGAGAGACCCGGTTCCCAGGAGCCTTCTAGGGGCCAACAGAGGGGAAGTCGGGTCAAGTTTCGGAAAGCACCGGCATATGTTGAACTCGCCTAAGTCCTTGATAAACCTGCTGTATCTGGCTGTGGCGTAGTCCAGCGAAGCCCGGTGCTGGAGTCATCCTGAAATGAAAAACGCCGCGCACTGCGCGGCGTTTTCTATTCGGACGAGGCTCAGAATCGGTAGGTTGCCTGCAGGTAGGTCACGATCGGGTTCAGCGTGAGCTTGGTCTCGCTGGTGCCGATGGTGGTGCCTGCCGCCGTGCGGGTGGTGAGCTTCGCCTTGGTCTTCAGCGGGATGTACGACACCGAGAAGGACACGCCCCAGTGCTTGTCGATCTGGTAGCCCGCGCCGATGTTGAAGACCGGTGTGAACGAGTCGCTGAGCTTCGCCTTGGTGCTGGTGCTGCCCGCCGGACGGCCCAGCCGGGCACCCAGCGTGTTCTGAAGGTTCGAGGTCAGGTTGATGTCGCTGTACCAGACGTAGGTGGCGCCCGCACCGACGAAGGGCCGAAACGCATCGTTGCCGTTGCCGAAGTAGTACTTGGCCAGCAGCGTCGGGCTCCACTGCTTGGCGTCGCCGAGCTTGCCCAGCGGCGCCAGCGAGCCCTCGCCCGCCAGCTTGAACGTCGGCGGAACGCCGAGCACGCTCTCGAGCGCCCAGCTGCTGTCGAAGAAGTAGGTGGCGCTCAGGCCCAGCGTATCGGCGCTGCCGACGCTCGCGCCGGATCCGGGCACCGCGGCGTTGATCGGCGAGGTGAAGCGCAGCGGCGTGCTGGAGTCCTGCGGCGCGAAGTGCAGCCAGCCGGCGCCCAGCACCCAATCGCCCGCGTTCTGTGCCATGGCGCTGCCCGACCCCAAGGCCGCGACGGCCGCCAGCACGAAGAGTGATTTTTTCATTGACGAGTTTGCTCCGAGTGAAGATGAATGCCGGCATTCGCCCCTGCGTCTCTGCCGTCCGGAATATTACGAACGATCGTGCTTTTTCCACCTCCGGGCAATCCCTACACTTGAACGAATGAACACATTTCTCGTCGGCGGCGCCATCCGCGATGCCCTGCTCGGCCGGGCCGGCAGCGACCGCGACTGGGTGGTCGTCGGCGCCACACCGGCGCAGATGGAAGCGAGCGGCTACCTGCCCGTGGGCCGCGATTTCCCCGTCTTCCTGCATCCGCAGACGCGTGAGGAATACGCGCTGGCCCGTACCGAGCGCAAGAGCGCGCCGGGCTACCGCGGCTTCGTCGTGCACGCGGCGCCCGACGTCACGCTCGATCAGGACCTGGCCCGGCGCGACCTGACGATCAACGCCATCGCCCTGCCCGCCGAACGCGCCGACGACGTCCCGATCGACGCGTCGACGCTCGTCGACCCCTACCACGGCCAGCGCGACCTGCGGCAGAAGGTGCTGCGCCACGTGACCGACGCCTTCCGTGAAGACCCGGTGCGTATCCTGCGAGTGGCGCGCTTCGCGGCACGCTTCGCCGACTTCTCGATCGCGCCCGAGACCCGGGCGCTCATGCGCGAGATGGAGCGAGTAATCTTTGAGGCTCATTCACTTTCCGACCGGGATGGTGCCGTCGATTTCCAGGAACTGCTCGCACTGCGCGCCACACGATTTCGTTCGGCGCGAAGTCGTGAAGAAAATGCTTTGGTCGAGATTTCCGAGCGAATCGGAGTCGAGCGTGAAAAAGATAAACTAGTCGAGAGTTTGAAAAAACAGATCGACGAGAAGTCGAAGCTGATTGTTGGATACACAAAGGATCGCGACAAGCTGGTCACGAAGGGCAGTGAAGCGCGCTTACAGCGGCTTACAGCGCTGACAGCAGCGGCAGAAACCGTTAGGGGATATCTCCGATATTTCAGTGCCCAAGAGCAATCTTTGTTGGGCTTGAAGGACGAGGTCAGCAGTGTCCGGAATTATGGAGCGCCTGAGGCGCTTCGACGCTCGCAAGAGAAGTACAAGGGTTCCGGTCTAAACGGTGACCAATGGGCGCAGTTCCTCTTGGATTACAAGGGTGACGTCGATACATCCCTCGATCAGCAGCTGGCCATTACCCGCACGAATTCAAAGGACTGGAAGGGGGTACCAACGGCGGCACCTGATCCAAGAGTCGCGTTGATAGCGGACAACGCCAAGCTCGAAGGGATGCCCCTTGCGTTGCTTGAAGCTGAAATTTCGCGCATCCAAACGCTTGTGAGTGTCGATCGTGACACGACAAACAAATTTGCAGCCCTATCGAAGCGGATCACCGAAGAAAATGCGGCCTTGGCCAGGCTTAATGAAAGGCTTGTCGATTGCGAGGGTGCCAAGGCGCGCACCAGAACATTGGTCCAGGAACGTGAAGCGGCGTATCGGCGGGTCTTTGATGCCATCATCAACGAGCAAGCCGTTCTTTCCGAACTCTATAGCCCTTTGATGAAGCGCTTAGAGGCTACGTCGGGAAGCCTTAGAAAATTATCCATTTCAGTAGGTCGTGTGGCTGACGTGGGTCGGTGGGCCGAAGAAGGAGAAGGGCTGCTTGATCTTCGGCAAAAAGGACCATTCAAAGGTCACGGCGCGCTACGGCAATTAGCGGACGAAGGATTGAAGACCACTTGGCAAACAGGGGATTCAGCAGCGGTATCGGCTGCGATTGCCAACTTCCGGGCAGCGAA
>LNAP01002367.1_pt1 | contig 22794 bp, 18 predicted proteins | sample 602601 | NCBI WGS metagenome assembly LNAP01 (sample SAMN02440304, study PRJNA202911) | soil metagenome | biome: Subtropical and temperate rainforests or woodlands; isolation source: soil samples (1 kg each in a 20% v/v slurry with milli Q water) were... ...
GCCCCGATCGCCATGGAAGAAGGCTTGCGTTTCGCCATTCGTGAAGGCGGTCGTACCGTCGGCGCCGGCGTGGTCGCTAAAATTCTTAAGTAAGTAGTAAAATATCGGGTGGCAAAGGGCGCAAGGCGCCCTTTGCCACCCAGTAGTAACAAGCAATAAGGTTTCAGGCAGACTTGTTGTTTTTCAGGGTATAGGGGCATAGCTCAATTGGCAGAGCGTCGGTCTCCAAAACCGAAGGTTGTAGGTTCGATTCCTACTGCCCCTGCCAAACCGCCAGTACTACATCGTAGGCCGCCCCCAGGGGCTCAATCGCCGGAATATGTCGAATACCAACGTACAAACAGTTACTAGCACTCTTGATCGCGTCAAGCTGGGTCTTGCTGTGCTCGTCATTCTTTCCGGCATCGTCGCGTTTTCAGTTCTGCGCGATCAGCCAGGCGTCGTGCGTGCAGGCATCTTCATTGGCAGCTTGCTGGTTGCCGCGGTCATTGCCTGGTTCAGCGAACCGGGTCGTCGCACCATAAGCTTCGGGCAAGACTCCTACAACGAAGTCAAACGGGTGTTTTGGCCAACACGCAAAGAAACAACCCAAATGACGGGCATTGTCTTTGCGTTCGTCGTCGTAATCGGTTTGCTGCTGTGGGTTATCGACAAAGGCCTGGGCTGGGTCATATACGGCTTGTTACTCGGCTGGAAATAAAGGGCACACATGAGCAAGCGTTGGTATGTCGTCCATGTCTATTCAGGAATGGAAAAAAGTGTGCACAAGGCGCTCGTCGAGCGTATTGAGCGTGCGGAGCTGCAAACTTCCTTTGGTCGCATCCTGGTTCCCTCTGAAGAGGTAATCGAGGTCAAGGGCGGTAAAAAATCAATCAGTGAACGGCGTATTTTTCCGGGTTACGTCTTGGTCGAGATGGATCTCACCGACGAAACCTGGCATTTAGTCAAGAACACCAATCGAGTCACCGGCTTTCTGGGTGGCTCGGGGAATCGACCCGCTCCAATATCCGATCGCGAAGTCGAAAAGATATTGTCCCAGATGGAAGAGGGCGTCGAGAAACCCAAACCTAAGGTCCTCTTTGAAGTCGGCGAAATGGTTCGAGTCAAAGAAGGTCCATTTGCCGACTTTAACGGCAACGTGGAAGATGTTAACTACGAGAAAAGCAAGGTGCGTGTCTCGGTTACTATTTTCGGCCGGGCCACCCCGGTTGAACTTGATTTCGGACAGGTCGAAAAGACCTGATTTTAACCCCGGGGAGCCAGTGTCCTGCTAGGCAGGAGCTGGTGTTTGAACCCGCAAGGAGCTAAGCATGGCGAAGAAAATCGTCGGCTTTATCAAGCTGCAAGTACCAGCTGGTAAGGCTAACCCCTCACCCCCAATCGGTCCGGCGCTCGGTCAGCGCGGTCTGAACATCATGGAATTCTGCAAGGCGTTCAACGCCAAGACCCAAGGCCTGGAGCCAGGTCTGCCGATTCCAGTGGTCATTACCGCTTTTGCCGACAAGAGCTTCACCTTCATCATGAAGACGCCGCCGGCCACGATTCTGATCAAGAAAGCATCAGGCGTGCAAAAAGGCTCGGCTCGTCCCAACCTTGATAAAGTCGGTACGTTGACCCGTGCCCAGGCTGAAGAAATTGCCAAGAGCAAATCGCCTGACCTGACTGCGGCCGATCTGGACGCGGCAGTTCGTACGATCGCCGGTAGCGCTCGTAGTATGGGCATTACGGTGGAAGGGGTTTAAGCATGGCCAAGTTAAGCAAACGCATTGCTGCGCTACAAGCAAAAATCGATCGCAACACGCTCTACCCCGTTTCGGATGCTTTGGCTCTGGTTAAAGAAACCGCAACGGCAAAATTCGATGAGTCCATCGACGTGGCTGTGCAGCTGGGTATTGACCCTAAAAAATCGGACCAGCTTGTGCGTGGTTCGGTGGTATTGCCTGCCGGTACCGGTAAAACGGTGCGTGTCGCTGTGTTCGCACAAGGCGAAAAAGCCGAAGCCGCTAAAGCCGCCGGCGCCGACATCGTCGGTCTGGACGATCTGGCCGACGCCATCAAGGCCGGCCAGATGGATTTCGACATCGTTATCGCTTCGCCGGACACCATGCGCGTCGTTGGCGCCCTGGGTCAAATTCTTGGTCCTCGCGGCCTGATGCCTAACCCTAAAGTCGGCACAGTTACGCCTGACGTTGTGACGGCCGTTAAAAACGCCAAAGCAGGTCAAGTGCAGTATCGTACCGACAAGGCCGGTATTATTCACGCCACGATCGGACGCGCTTCCTTCAACGTTGAGCAATTGCAATCGAACCTGGTTGCACTGATTGACGCACTGAACAAGGCACGCCCAACGGCATCGAAAGGCGTTTATATGCGTAAAGTCGCTGTTTCGTCCACGATGGGCGGCGGTGCGCGTGTAGAAATAGCTTCAATTGCGGTTTAAGTTTTAAATCGCAAGTAGTAAAGAACTTTGGGCCGCATCCAGCTTCTCTGGATGCTGCTGTCAAAGACCGCTGGAGCCGCGAACTCAAACGTTTCATACGTCGGTTCAACGCTTAATATCAAACTGTTAAGGGTTTGAATCCAGCGCAGACGGCGTCCATGGAAGAATTCTTTTCAAAAGAACTCGACCAGGTGCGCCGCATTCGGTAGATGCGAAAGACCCTCTTTTGCGTCATTAGATGGAGTGTTCAAACCGTGAGTCTCAATCGTCAAGAGAAAGCGGTAGTAATTGAAGAAGTCGCCGCACAAGTTGCCAAGGCTCAGTCGATTATTATTGCAGAGTACCGTGGTCTGGACGTCGCTTCCGTCACCGTATTGCGCAAAACTGCGCGTGAATCGGGTGTGTATCTGCGTGTTCTTAAAAACACGCTGGTTCGTCGTGCTGTAGCCGGTACGCCTTTCGAGGCACTGTCGGCTCAGATGGTCGGTCCGCTAATCTACGGGATTAGCGCTGACCCAGTCTCGGCGGCAAAAGTACTAGCCGGTTTCGCAAAAACTAACGATAAGCTGGCTATCACAGGCGGGGCATTGCCCAATAACGTCCTGAGCCAAGATGGTGTGAAGGCCCTGGCCACCATGCCGTCGCGCGACGAGTTGTTGTCGAAACTTATGGGTACGATGCAAGCACCTATCACGCAATTTGTGCGTACGCTCAACGAAGTTCCAACCTCGCGGCTGTGCGCGACCAGAAAGAAGCTGCGTAAGCAGCTGGTTCGGACTTTGTCGAACGACCGAGCGACACCCAACCCTGGCATTTATTTATATTTGGAGTTCTAAAAATGGCATTAAGCAAAGCTGAAATCCTGGACGCTATCGCCGGCATGACCGTGCTCGAGCTGTCCGAGTTGATCAAAGAAATGGAAGAAAAATTCGGCGTGTCGGCTGCTGCCGCCGCTGTTGCTGTGGCTGCTCCTGCAGCTGGTGGCGCTGCCGCTGCTGAAGAAAAGACTGAATTCGACGTCGTATTGGCCGAAGTCGGCGCTAACAAAGTTAGCGTGATTAAAGCTGTTCGCGAAATCACCGGCCTTGGCTTGAAAGAAGCTAAAGACCTGGTTGACGGCGCACCGAAGGCAGTTAAAGAAGGCATGGCTAAGGCCGATGCTGAAGCAGCACAGAAGAAGCTTGAAGAAGCTGGCGCAAAAGTCGAACTCAAATAAGACTTTTTTCGCTTGCCCGGGTAGGTTTCGGCCTTCCCGGGCTTTTGCGTTTCCAGAAAACCCAGCATTTGGCCTGGGGTTTAGCCCAAGTCGGGTTTTCTGGAGTCGTAAACCGGGGCCGTGGTTGACGGCCCATGTAACCCCCTCGAGTCGGAGTGCTCATGCCTTATTCGTATACCGAAAAAAAGCGCTCGCCAAGCGTGAAGACGTTCAAGACGTCCCTTACCTTTTGGCGACTCAACTGCAATCATTCTTAACATTTTTGCAGGCGGATACTACACCTTCCAAACGCAAAGACGAAGGCCTGCAAGCAGCCTTCAGTTCCATCTTTCCTATAGTAAGCCATAATCAAATGGCTCGGCTGGAGTTCGTGAGCTATGTGCTTGGCGAGCCAGTTTTCGATGTGAAAGAATGCCAATTGCGTGGATTGACGTACGCATCGCCGCTGCGCGCCAAAGTGCGCCTGGTGCTGATGGATCGTGAAGTCAGCAAACCCACCATCAAAGAAGTTAAAGAACAAGAAGTCTACATGGGCGAAATGCCGCTCATGACCGACACCGGTTCGTTCGTTATCAATGGTACCGAACGCGTTATCGTGTCGCAGCTGCACCGTTCGCCCGGCGTGTTCTTCGAACACGATCGCGGTAAAACCCATAGTTCAGGCAAGTTGCTGTTCTCGGCACGCGTGATTCCTTACCGCGGGTCGTGGCTCGACTTCGAATTCGATCCGAAAGACGTGTTGTTCTTCCGGGTCGACCGTCGTCGCAAGATGCCTGTCAGTATTTTGCTCAAAGCCATCGGCATGATGCCTGAGGCGATTCTTGCCCACTTCTTCGACTTCGACAACATCGAAATCAAGAGCGAAGGTGGATTGCTTGAGTTCGTCTCCGAGCGCTGGAAGGGCGAAGTCGCTCGCTTCGATATCACCGATCGCGACGGCAACGTCATCGTTGAAAAAGACAAGCGTATCAATGCCAAGCATTTACGCGATCTGGGCGCGGCTAACGTGCAGCACGTTTCCGTCCCCGAAGACTTCCTGCTGGGCCGGGTTTTGGCGAAAAACGTCGTCAACCCCGAAACAGGCGAAGTCATCGCCAACGCGAACGACGAAATCTCGGAGTCGACCCTGGCGGATCTGCGTGTGGCCAACATTCAGCACATCCAGACCTTGTACACCAACGATCTCGATCGCGGTCCCTACATTTCGCAAACCTTGCGTACCGACGACACCGCCGACCAGATGGCCGCGCGCGTGGCGATCTATCGCATGATGCGTCCTGGCGAGCCTCCCACCGAGGAAGCGGTCGAAGCCTTGTTCCAGCGCCTGTTCTACAGCGAAGACGCTTACGACTTGTCGCGTGTCGGCCGCATGAAGGTCAACAGCCGTCTGGGCCGTGGCGACGACATTACCGGTCCCATGACATTGACCGACGAAGACATCCTTGAAACCATCAAGGTGTTGGTCGAGTTGCGTAACGGCCGTGGCCAGATCGACGATATCGATCACTTGGGCAACCGTCGTGTGCGTTGCGTGGGCGAATTGGCCGAAAACCAATTCCGCGCCGGTCTGGTTCGTGTCGAGCGTGCTGTCAAAGAGCGCCTGGGCCAAGCCGAAACTGAAAACCTCATGCCGCATGACCTGATCAACTCCAAGCCGATTTCCGCGGCGATCAAAGAGTTCTTCGGTTCCAGCCAGCTGTCGCAGTTTATGGACCAGACCAACCCCTTGTCCGAGATCACGCACAAGCGTCGTGTTTCGGCTCTTGGGCCTGGCGGTCTCACACGCGAACGCGCCGGCTTTGAAGTGCGCGACGTGCATCCTACGCACTATGGTCGCGTCTGCCCGATCGAAACGCCTGAAGGTCCGAACATCGGCCTGATCAACTCGATGGCGTTGTACGCGCGCTTGAACGAATACGGTTTCCTCGAAACCCCGTACCGCAAGATCATCGACGGCAAAGTCAGCGATCAAATCGACTACCTGTCGGCCATTGAAGAAAGCGACCACGTCATCGCCCAGGCTAACGCCGAGTTGGACGAAGAAGGCCGCTTTGCCGACGATCTCGTCGCATGCCGCCAGGCTGGCGAAACCATGCTGACCGCGCCAAGCAACGTGCACTACATGGACGTTGCGCCGTCGCAGATCGTATCGGTTGCGGCCTCGCTGATTCCGTTCCTGGAGCACGATGACGCCAACCGGGCCCTGATGGGCGCCAACATGCAGCGTCAGGCCGTACCTTGCCTGCGTCCGGAAAAGCCGTTGGTCGGCACCGGCATCGAGCGCACGGTTGCGGTCGACTCGGGCACGACCGTACAGGCCATTCGTGGCGGTATTGTCGACCACGTCGATGCCGAGCGCGTCGTGATTCGTGTGAACGATGAAGAAGACATCGCCGGCGAAGTCGGCGTCGATATCTACAACCTCATCAAATACACGCGTTCCAACCAGAACACCAACATCAACCAGCGTCCTATCGTCAAGCGGGGCGACCACGTCGCCCGCGGCGACGTGCTGGCTGACGGCGCCTCGACCGATTTGGGCGAGCTGGCGTTGGGTCAGAACATGTTGATCGCGTTCATGCCCTGGAACGGCTACAACTTCGAAGACTCGATCCTGATTTCCGAGAAGATCGTTGCCGACGACCGCTATACCTCGATTCACATCGAAGAACTGACGGTCGTGGCGCGCGACACCAAGCTGGGCTCCGAAGAAATTACGCGCGACATCAGCAATCTGGCTGAAACCCAACTGAATCGTCTGGACGATTCCGGCATTGTCTACATTGGCGCCGAAGTACGCGCTGACGACGTGCTGGTTGGCAAGGTAACGCCTAAGGGCGAAACCCAGCTGACTCCGGAAGAAAAGTTGCTGCGCGCCATTTTCGGTGAAAAAGCCTCCGACGTTAAAGACACGTCGCTGCGCGTTCCATCGGGCATGGTCGGTACGGTTATCGACGTTCAGGTCTTCACGCGTGAAGGCATCGAGCGCGACAAGCGTGCACAATCCATTATCGATGACGAGTTGCGTCGTTACCGCCAAGACCTGAACGATCAGCTGCGTATTGTTGAAAACGATACCTTCGATCGTATCGAGAAAGTCCTGGTCGGCAAAACCGTCAACGGCGGCCCGCGCAAGCTGGCCAAGGGCACGGCTATCGCCAAAGACTACCTGGCCGATCTGGACCGCTGGCAGTGGTTCGATATTCGTCTGTCCGACGAAGCGCATGCCGTGGTGCTGGAACAGGCCAAAGAGTCGCTCGAACAGAAGCGTCATCAATTTGATCTGGCGTTCGAAGAAAAACGCAAAAAGCTGACCCAGGGCGACGAGTTGCCACCGGGCGTGCTCAAAATGATCAAAGTCTATCTGGCCGTCAAGCGTCGCTTGCAGCCAGGCGACAAGATGGCCGGCCGTCACGGTAACAAGGGCGTGGTTTCGCGTATTACCCCTGTTGAAGACATGCCTCACATGGCTGACGGCACCCCTGCCGACATCGTTTTGAACCCGCTGGGCGTGCCTTCGCGGATGAACGTGGGTCAGGTGCTTGAAGTGCACCTGGGCTGGGCTGCCAAGGGCGTTGGCCACCGTATTGCCGAAATGCTCAGCGACGAGAAAACGGCGCAGGTCAAGAGCATCCGTGCTTACCTTGAAAAGGTCTACAACAGCTCGGGTACGCCTGCTCATATCGAACAGCTGAACGACGACGAAGTCATCGAATTGGCGCGCAATCTTAAAAACGGGGTGCCGCTGGCAACGCCGGTATTCGATGGCGCGACCGAAGAAGAGATCGGCAAAATGCTGGAACTTGCCTATCCCGACGACGTCGCTGAACGCATGAACCTGACTCCAAGCCGCACGCAAGCGTGGCTCATCGACGGTCGCACCGGCGAGCAGTTCGAGCGTCCAACGACGATCGGCTACATGCACTACCTGAAACTGCATCACCTGGTCGATGACAAGATGCACGCTCGTTCCACGGGTCCGTACTCGTTGGTTACGCAGCAGCCATTGGGCGGTAAAGCGCAGTTCGGTGGTCAGCGTTTCGGTGAGATGGAAGTCTGGGCACTTGAGGCTTACGGCGCATCGTACACGCTGCAAGAGATGCTTACCGTCAAGTCCGACGATATCAACGGCCGTACCAAGGTCTATGAAAACATCGTCAAGGGCGACCACGTCATCGATGCCGGCATGCCAGAGTCGTTTAACGTTCTCGTTAAAGAAATTAGATCCTTGTCGCTTGACATGGATTTGGAGCGTAAATAATGAAAGCGCTACTTGATCTATTCAAACAAGTCTCGCAAGACGAGCAATTCGATGCAATCAAGATTGGTATTGCATCGCCCGAGAAAGTGCGGTCGTGGTCTTACGGTGAAGTTCGCAAGCCCGAGACCATCAACTACCGCACGTTCAAACCCGAGCGCGACGGTTTGTTCTGCGCCAAGATCTTTGGTCCCATCAAAGACTACGAATGCTTGTGCGGCAAATACAAACGCCTGAAACATCGCGGCGTCATTTGCGAAAAGTGCGGCGTTGAAGTCACGGTCGCCAAAGTGCGCCGCGAGCGCATGGGTCACATCGAGCTGGCCAGCCCGGTCGCGCATATCTGGTTCCTGAAGAGCCTGCCATCCCGCCTGGGCATGGTGCTGGACATGACCTTGCGGGACATCGAACGCGTTCTGTACTTTGAAGCATGGTGCGTCATTGAACCAGGCATGACTCCGCTCAAACGCGGCCAGATCATGTCCGACGACGACTACCTCGCGAAAACGGAAGAGTACGGCGACGACTTCCATGCCCTGATGGGTGCGGAAGCCGTGCGCGAGCTGCTGCGCACGATCGACATCGATCGCGACGTCGAAACCTTGCGCGCCGAGCTCAAGGCCACCTCGTCCGATGCCAAGATCAAAAAAATCTCCAAGCGCCTGAAGGTCCTGGAAGGTTTCCAGAAATCGGGCATCAAGCCCGAGTGGATGGTCATGGAAGTGCTGCCTGTGCTGCCGCCGGACTTGCGTCCGCTGGTGCCGCTCGATGGCGGCCGTTTTGCGACCTCCGACCTGAACGATCTGTATCGTCGCGTCATTAACCGCAATAACCGCCTGAAGCGCCTGCTGGAACTGAAAGCACCCGACATCATCTTGCGCAACGAAAAACGCATGCTGCAAGAGTCGGTCGATTCGCTGCTCGATAACGGCCGTCGCGGTAAAGCCATGACGGGCGCCAACAAGCGCCAGCTCAAGTCGCTGGCCGACATGATCAAAGGCAAGAGCGGTCGTTTCCGTCAGAACTTGCTGGGCAAACGCGTCGACTATTCCGGTCGTTCGGTTATCGTGGTGGGGCCGCAGCTCAAGCTGCATCAGTGCGGTCTGCCGAAATTGATGGCGTTGGAACTGTTCAAACCGTTCATTTTCAACCGTCTTGAAATGCTCGGCCTGGCGACAACGATTAAAGCCGCCAAGAAACTGGTCGAAAGCCAGGAACCGGTGGTCTGGGATATTCTCGAAGAGGTCATTCGCGAACACCCCGTCATGCTGAACCGTGCGCCTACGCTGCACCGTTTGGGCATTCAGGCATTCGAGCCGCAGTTGATCGAAGGTAAAGCCATCCAGCTGCACCCGCTCGTTTGCGCGGCCTTTAACGCCGACTTCGACGGCGACCAGATGGCGGTTCACGTGCCTCTGTCGCTCGAAGCCCAGCTTGAAGCGCGTACGCTGATGCTGGCCTCGAACAACATCCTGTTCCCGGCCAACGGCGAGCCTTCCATCGTACCGTCGCAAGATATCGTGCTGGGTCTGTACTACACGACCCGCGACCGTATCAACGGCAAGGGCGAGGGCTTGTTCTTCACCGACATATCGGAAGTTCAACGCGCCTACGATTGCCGCGAAGTGGAATTGCAAAGCCGTATCACCGTTCGCCTGAACGAGTACGAGAAAGACGCCGAAGGCGAATTTCAGCCGGTATTGCGCCGCTTTGAAACCACGGTTGGCCGTGCCTTGCTGTCCGAGATCCTGCCTAAAGGCTTGCCGTTCTCGGTGCTGAACCGCGCGCTGAAAAAGAAAGAAATTTCTCGCCTGATCAACCAGTCGTTCCGTCGTTGCGGCTTGCGCGCCACGGTCATCTTTGCCGACAAGCTCATGCAGTCGGGCTTCCGCCTGGCAACACGCGGCGGTATTTCGATCGCCATGGGCGATATGGTTATTCCTGTGGTCAAGGAAGAAATTCTTGCCCAGGCCAGCAAAGAAGTGAAAGACATCGACAAGCAGTACTCGTCGGGTCTGGTGACATCGCAAGAGCGTTACAACAACGTGGTCGATATCTGGGGCAAGGCCGGCGATAAAGTCGGCAAGGCCATGATGGAACAATTGTCCACCGAGCCTGTCGTCAACCGCCACGGCGAAGAAGTCCGTCAGGAATCGTTCAACTCGATCTACATGATGGCCGACTCCGGTGCCCGGGGTTCCGCGGCGCAGATTCGCCAGCTGGCCGGTATGCGCGGCCTGATGGCAAAGCCTGACGGTTCGATTATTGAAACGCCTATTACCGCGAACTTCCGCGAAGGCCTGAACGTTCTTCAGTACTTTATTTCGACCCACGGCGCTCGTAAAGGCTTGGCCGATACCGCACTGAAAACCGCGAACTCGGGCTACCTGACGCGTCGTCTGGTTGACGTCACCCAAGACCTGGTCATCATCGAACCCGATTGCGGCACAACGCGCGGCTATATGATGAAAGCCGTGGTTGAAGGCGGCGAAGTCATCGAACCGTTGCGCGATCGTATTCTGGGCCGTGTCATTGCGTCCGATATCGTCAACCCCGAGACTCAGGAAACCGCACTGGTTGCCGGCACCTTGCTCGACGAAGATCTGGTCGAGTACATCGACAGCATCGGCGTTGACGAAGTCAAGGTCCGCACCCCGCTGACCTGCGAAACGCGTCATGGTTTGTGCGCGCATTGCTACGGTCGCGATCTGGGCCGCGGCTCCATCGTTAACCGCGGTGAAGCCGTCGGCGTTATCGCTGCCCAATCCATTGGTGAGCCGGGCACGCAGCTGACGATGCGTACCTTCCACATCGGTGGCGCGGCATCGCGTGCGGCCATGGCCAGCTCGGTCGAGACCAAATCGGCCGGTACGGTCGGGTTTGCGATCACGATGCGTTACGTTACCAACACCAAGGGCGAACGCGTGGCCATTTCCCGTTCGGGCGAGATCGTCATTTTTGACGACAACCGCCGCGAGCGCGAACGCCACAAAGTGCCTTACGGTGCGACCGTGACCGTGGGCGACGGCGATGTGGTCAAAGCCGGCCAGCGTCTGGCCGCGTGGGACCCTCTGACCCGTCCTATCGTGTCCGAGTACTCCGGTCTGGTGCGCTTCGAGAACATCGAAGAGGGCGTAACCGTTGCTCGTCAGCTTGACGAAGTCACCGGTTTGTCGACGCTGGTGGTCATCACGCCTAAAACGCGTGGCGGCAAAATCCTTATGCGTCCGCAGATCAAGCTCGTTAACGAAGCGGGCGAAGACGTCAAGATTGCCGGTACCGATCACTCGGTCAACATCACGTTCCCGGTTGGCGCGCTGATTACCGTGCGTGACGGCCAGCAAGTGAACATCGGTGAAATTCTGGCGCGTATTCCGCAGGAATCGCAGAAGACCCGGGACATTACCGGCGGTCTGCCACGCGTGGCCGAACTGTTCGAAGCACGTTCACCGAAAGACGCCGGCATGTTGGCTGACGTGACCGGTACGGTTTCGTTCGGTAAAGACACCAAGGGCAAACAGCGTCTGGTCATCACCGATCTTGAAGGCATTAGCCACGAGTTCCTGATCGCCAAAGAAAAGCAGGTTCTGGTGCACGATGGTCAAGTCGTGAACAAGGGCGAAATGATTGTCGACGGCCCGGCCGATCCGCACGATATCTTGCGTCTGCAAGGCATCGAGCGCCTGGCCAGCTACGTTGTCAATGAAGTCCAGGACGTTTACCGCTTGCAAGGCGTGAAGATCAACGACAAGCACATTGAAGTGATTGTTCGTCAGATGCTGCGCCGCGTGAACATCGTTGATGCCGGTGACACCAGCTTCATTACAGGCGAGCAGGTCGAGCGTTCGGAATTGCTCAACGAGAACGATCGCATGGATGCCGAGGGCAAGTTGCCGGCTACCTACGATAACGTCTTGCTGGGCATTACCAAGGCCTCGCTGTCGACGGACTCGTTCATTTCAGCGGCTTCGTTCCAGGAAACCACTCGGGTACTGACCGAAGCGGCGATCATGGGCAAGCGCGACGATTTGCGCGGTCTGAAGGAAAACGTCATCGTTGGTCGCCTGATTCCAGCGGGTACCGGCATGTCGTACCACTTGGCGCGCAAAGACAAAGAGGCCCACGAAGCGGCCGAACGTCAAGCCGCACGCGCCATGGCCAACCCGTTCGAAGACGCTCCGGTTGCTGTCGGCACGCCCGATACCGACGCGCACGACGAGGGGACCACGCCTGGTTTGCCTGAGTAACGCTTGTTGTAGTATTAGCCGGGTCTCCTTAAAGGGCCTGGCGGCAAAAACCCCGCAAATTCGTTTGCGGGGTTTTTTTTGTTCTGGATAATGATGTTCATCTAATGGAAAAGCAGGCCATCGCGTATGGCAGGCTTTTAGAATCAATTCACTCATCAAAGGGGTTGCAACGTGTACAAAGTATTGGGTATCTCGGGAAGTTTGCGTCAGGCATCGTTCAACACGGCCTTGCTGGAGGCGACCAGGTCGTATCTGCCAGCCCAGTGGGAAATGGATATTGCGGTGCCGAACGACTTTCCCGTTTATAACGAAGAGCTGCAGCATGCTGGCTGGCCAGCAGTCGTCACGGTACTGGCGGAGCAAATTCGCTCGGCGGATCTGGTGATTATCGCTACGCCTGAATATAACTACTCCCTTCCGGGCGGGCTGAAGAACGCGATCGACTGGATTTCACGTTTGCCCGAACAGCCGTTCAAAGGCAAGCGAGTCGGGATCATGGGAGCCAGTTCGGGGCGCTTGGGAACGGTGCGGGCGCAGGCGCATTTGCGCCAGTGCTTTCAGTTCCTGGATGCCAGGGTGCTGAACAAACCCGAGGTCTTTGTCGGTTTTTCTGCACAAGTATTTAATCAAGGCCGCTTGATCGATGATGCCACGATTACGGCATTGCAGGCTTTTATTGCCGCCGCCGTGAGTTTCGTGGCGGACGATCCGGTTCAGCGTCCTGAATATTCAAATTCTAAATAGGTGGCAAGGCGCCTGGCGCGCCAAGGAGCACAAAGCAAAATGGAAACAATCAAAAAAGTGACTGAAACGCCGGTGCTGATTGTAGGTGCCGGGCCTGTGGGCTTGGGTCTGGCGCTGGACTTGGCCTGGCGCGGTGTGTCTTGTGTGCTTATTGAACAGGGCGACGGTTCGATCAGTACACCGAAACTGGGCGCCATCGGGGTGCGCACCATGGAGTTTTGTCGCCGCTGGGGCATTGCAGAGCGCATTCGGCAAACGCCGTTCCGCCGCAACTACAAACTGGATATGGTGTTTTGCACCACAATCAGCGGGCATTTACTGGCACGGCATTCTTATCCGAGTCTGGCCGAGGACGCCGCGCCACCAGAAAGCCCGGAGCAAAAATGGCGTTGCCCGCAATTGTGGTTTGACCCGCTTTTGGCTAGTTGCGTCAAGCAGTACAAAGAGGTCGATTTGCGTTATCGCATTCGATACGACCACTTTACGCAAGACGGCGATAAAGTCACGGTCAGCGTCACCAATCTCGAAACGGGCGAAGCGGAAACCATTGTTGCCGACTACCTGGTGGGTTGCGATGGCGCGGGCAGCCGGGTACGAAAAACAATGGGTATCGAGATGCAGGGGCGCCGGGCGCTTGACCATTCCGCTGCGATTTTCTTTCGCTCCAGCGCGCTTATCAAAAGCCACGATAAGGGCGAAGCCGAGCGCTACTTGCTTGTCGGCGCCAACGGTTTCTGGGGCAATGTCAGCGCGATGGATGGCCACGAGTTATGGCGCCTGACCGTCATCAGCAATGAACAAGAGGTCGAGCAGGTTTGCACCGATGCCCAAGAATGGGTGCGCCGGGCCATTGGCGACGACAACGTTCCTTTCGAGGTCATCTCGGCCATGCCGTGGCGCCGCAGTCAACTGACCGCGCCTAATTACCGTCAGGGCAGGGTGCTGCTCTGCGGCGACTCGGGACATACGATGTCGCCGACGGGTGGTTTCGGCATGAATACCGGCATGGGCGACGCCGTCGATCTGGGGTGGAAGCTGCAAGCCTTGTTGCAAGGCTGGGGCGGCGAAGGCCTGCTGGACAGCTATACCCGCGAGCGTCAACCCGTTGGCGTGCGTAATGTGAATGCGTCGGCGGGCAATTATTTTGCCTTGAAGTCGGTCAGCGACTGCTCGGCCATACACGAGGTCTCGCCCGCGGGAGAAGCCGTGCGCAAGCAGGTGGGAACGGCTATTGCGGCGGCCACGCATACGGAATGGGAAACGTTGGGTATTCATTTGGGGTATCGCTACGACGATTCGCCAATTTGTATTCCCGATGGCACGCCGGCCGATGAAGACAGCCCGCGTTACTACGTGCCTACTACACGGCCGGGCCATCGTCTGCCGCACGCCTGGATGGATGATGGGCGCTCGACGCTCGACTTGCTAGGGCGCGGTTTTGTCTTGATAAGAACTAACGCCAGCCTCGATGTGGCGGAGTTCGAAGCGAGCGCCAAGCGCGCCCGCTTGCCGCTGACGGTAGTGGATATCGATTCGCCCGAGATTGCGAAGCTGTACGAGCGTGCCCTGGTGCTGGTGCGGCCCGATGGCCATTGTGCCTGGCGCGGCGATTCGGCACCCGAGAATCCCGAGGAAGTTATCGATATTGTGCGCGGTTGCGCCAGCCAGGTTGCCCGGCGCGCAGCTGAAGCAATGCATATGAATTAACGAAGTAGTTAGCCAGATAGTTCAAACCGTTTAAACAGATAGATAAACAAAATTTACTATAAAAAACAGGAGACAAATTATGTTTAAGGCCCGAAAGACAGTGTGGTTTGGTATTGCGCTGGCAGCGTGCATAAGCTCGGTGAACCTGGCGCAGGCGGCAACGTATCCCGCTAAACCGGTTACGCTGATTGTTCCCTTCGCGCCCGGAGGAGCCACTGATTCGGTGGGGCGTATCGTGGCCGAGTTTCTGGGCAAGCGCCTGGGGTCGACGGTGGTGGTCGAGAATCGCGGCGGCGCGGGTGGAACCATCGGTAGCGGCATGGCGGCGCGCGCGGCGGCCGATGGCTATACCTTGTTGCTGGGTACGGCCGAAACCTTCGGGATTGCCGAGAACATGTTCAAGGATTTGCCCTTCGACGCGCAACGTGATTTCACGCCTGTAGCGTTGGCGACGCGCATACCGTCGGTATTTGCCGTGAACCCCTCGGTTGCCGCCAAGGACATGAAAGAGTTTATTGCGCTTGGCAAGCAAAATGCCGATAAAATCAACTTTGGATCGCCGGGCATTGGAACCAATATCCACTTGATCAGCGAGATGCTGAAGGCGCGCTACAAACTCGATATGACTCATGTGCCTTACAAAGGAGGCGCCCCCGCCATGGCCGATTTGCTCGCCGGTCAAATCCAGATCATGCCCGCTGCCGTCGTGGTGGCCGCGCCGCATGTCAAGGCCGGCAAATTGCGTGCATTGGCCATCACCAGCCAGAATCGTTCACCGCTTCTGCCGGACGTGCCGACGATGGCCGAAGCCGGCGTGGCCGATTTTGTCGTGGGCGGCTGGTTTGGCCTGCTGGCCCCGGCGGGCACGCCGCAGCCTGTTCTTGATCGCCTGGAGAAAGAGATGGCCGAAATCGGGACAAATCCCGAGTTTCAACAGAAGATGGCCAACGTGGGCGGCGAGGGCAATGTCCTGACCGGTAAAGACTTCGGCCAGTTCATCAGCACGGAAACCGAGCGCTGGAAGGGCATTGTTCAGGCCGCCCATATCGGCCCGGCCAAGTAATTCATGAATGCCGACCTCGACTCCAAAGACCTAGGCACGATCGAGCGGGCGTTGCAGTTAATGAAACGCATGGCCACGGCCGGCAAGCGAGGACTGGCGCTGACTCAACTGGCGTCAGAAACCGGCCTGCCGCATTCAACGGTGCACCGCTTATTGCATCGCTTGATTGCCGAACGCATGGTGGTTCAAAGCGAGTCGACCAAGCGCTACCTGCTTGGGCCATTGGCGTTTGAACTGGGCGTGGCCGCCTCGACGTCCTACGACCTGCGCGAGCCGTGCCGCAAGCTGCTGACCGAATTGGCCGAAGAGGTCGGCGACACCATCTACCTGACCGTGCGTAGCGGCACCGATTCCGTATGCCTGGATCGTTACGAGGGGCCGTCGCCTATTCGTGTGCTGATTTTGAATATTGGCAGTCGCCGGCCCCTGGGCTTAGGGGCTGGCGGCTTGGCCATGCTGGCGTTCATGCCCGAAGAAGAGCGCGAAGAACTCATTGTCCGTTTAGCCCGGCAGGCTCCGGCCGATGGGCATTTGTCCGAGCGCGAGCTGCGTGCCGCCGTGACGGCTTGCCGGCAGCGCGGCCACTCATTTATTCGGAACCGGGTGACCTTAGGCGTGACGGCGGTAGGCGTGCCGGTCATGGACTCCCTGGACCAACCGGTTGCCGCCATCAGTGTGGCGGCGATCGATGCTCGTATGTCGCCCACCCGCATCAATTCATTGGCGCTGACCCTGCAAAACCGGGCCAGATCCATTCGGCAAATCCTCAGTGGACAGTCTGGCTATTGAGCCGGCCGGCTGGTTTGCCACGGCATCCCTGTTGCCGCTGGGCCTTTGTTACTCCCGCTCAATGCTCGTTTGGCGCATTCATGTTCATTAAATGGAAACCGGCGTTTTTCCGTAAAAGGACAGGCCTATAGTCATTACTCCAAGAGCCCGGGAAGCGGCTCAACCGAACCGGAGATGACCATGAAGTTTCGACTTATTCCATTGATGGCGCTATGCGCCTTGGCGGCAACAGGTACGGTTGCCGCCGCAGACTATCCCATCAAACCCATTACGCTGATCCATGGCTTCGGCGCCGGCGGCAATGCCGATTCGGTGGCGCGCGTCATCGCCAGCGAAATGGAAAAACGTCTGGGCCAACCGGTGGTGGTGGAGTCGCGTACGGGCGCGGGCGGGACGATTGCATCGGCTTTTGTCGCCAAAGCTGCGCCAGACGGTTACACCTTGATCATGCTGACCGGTGGGCACACGGCATCGGCCGCCATGCGCAAAGAACTGCCCTACGACCCGGTGGCCGATTTTGCTCCGATTTCCACGGTGACGACTTTTCCATTTGTGGTGGCGGTCAGCGCCAATAACCCGGCCAAGACCCTGGCCGACCTGGTTGCCAAGGCCCGCAGCCGATCCGATGCGGTGACGTTCTCGTCGGTGGGAGTGGGCTCGACGCAGCATTTGACGGGCGAGCTATTGGCGTCCGCCGCGCAGGCCAAAATGCTGCACATACCCTATCGGGGCGGCGGCGCTCCGGTGATGTCGGTCATTGCGGGCGAGGTCGACGTGCTGGTGGACACCGCGACGGTGGCCGGACCTCAAATTCAGGCGGGCAAGTTGCGCGCCCTGGCGGTCACCAGCAGCCAGCCGTGGCCGCAAATGCCGGGTGTGCCCACGGCCAGCCAGACTCTGCCCAATTTTGAAGTCATGTCGTGGCTCGGGCTGGCTGCGCCTGCCAAAACGCCTTCGGCCATTATTGACCAGTTAAACGCCACGCTCGCCCAGATCACGCAAGACCCGGCGGTTCGCAAGACTTTGCAAGGCATGGGCAGCGAGCCGGCGCATATGGCGCCCCAGGCCATGCGCGGCATGATCGAACGGGACATCGCTCAGTGGAAACAAGTGGTCCAGGACGCGCATATTCCGAAGCAATAGGCCTTCTTCCGTATCCACGTATTCAATTACTACCTTCTAGACGAGACATTCATGAAACTTGCTTCTTTACGTTCCGGCCGCGACGGCATTCTTATCGTGGTCAGCCGCGATCTAAAAAAAGCCGTGAAAGCGACCCCTGTTGCGCCCACTATGCAAGCCGCGCTGGACGACTGGGAAACCGCCGAGCCGGCTTTGCGGGCTTTGTCCGATGCCTTGAACGCGTCAAGCGTGGTCGGCGAGTTTTCGCTTGACCTGAATGCGCTGTCCGCGCCTTTGCCTCGTTCATACCAGTTTTTAGACGGGGCGGCGTACTCCAGTCATATCAAACGCAATCGGCAGGCTCGCGGCGAAACGATTCCTGCTGATTTTTACGAAAAGCCGCTCATGTATCAAGGCACTTCGCACGGCTTTATGTCGTGGAATGAAACGGTTCCGCTGCCTAGCGACGATCTGGGCATTGACTTTGAGGCGGAGATTTTTGCGGTGACCGACGATGTGCCCATGGGACGTTTGAGCGTCGATGCCAGCCAGCACATTAAATTATTCGTTCTGGTCAACGATATTTCATTGCGTGCCCTGATTCCGCCCGAGCTGAAGCGCACGTTCGGGTTTCTGACCGGCAAGCCGGCGTCCAGCATGGGCCCGATTGCGGTCACGCCTGACGAGCTTGGAATGCTGTGGGACGGCCAGATGGTTTCCGGCAATATGAAGTGCTGGGTGCGCGGCGAGCTGGTGGGCAGTATTGAAACTGGCATCGACAGCGCCTTTCATTATGGCGATTTAATCGCCCATGTCGCGCAGACGCGTCCTTTCGAACCGGGCACATTGGTCGGCCTGGGCACGGTGTCCAATGAAGACGAAAGCGTCGGTTGCGGATGCATTGGCGAAATCCGCGCGTTGGAAACTTTGGGTTCCGGCAAGGCCAGCATGCCGTTTTTGCGTTTCGGCGAAAAAGTGCGTATTGAGCACTTCGACCGCGAAGGCAATTCCGTGTTCGGATGTATTGAACAAACATTCATCAAAAACGTCGAGCCTGCTCGTCTAGGGGTTCAGGAAGGAGAACTCAATGTTGTGTAAAAGCTTGCACCATGCGGCATTCCGCTGCAAAGACGCCCGGGAAACGGTGGATTTCTATACTCAGGTTCTGGGTTTGAAATTTATTCACGCCATGGGCGAAGATCATGTGCCGTCCACCGGCCTGTATAGTCCCCACATCCATATTTTCTTTCAGATGGAAGACGGCAGTTGCATCGCCTTTTTCGAATTGCCCCAGGACAAGGGTGAGCCCTCGGGCCGGGACGCCGCTACGCCGGGCTGGGTTCAGCACTTCGCCTTCCGTGTAAAAGACGAGGAAACACTGATTAAAGCCAAGGCCGACCTGGAATCCAAAGGCGTGCCGGTCATCGGCCCGGTCAATCACGACGACTTCTTGTTGTCGATCTACTTTTTCGATCCGTCCGGCCACAGGTTGGAGCTGGGCGTGCATACCGCAACGGCAGAGCAAGACAAGCAGTTTCGCGAAGAGGCCATGGATGTCTTGAAGGTGTGGGAGAAAACCCACGACTGGTCCCAGCGCGAGAAGGTGTTTGGCGCGGCGACCGGCTACGTGCGCTAGCCAGCAGGTCCGATCCGGCAGTATCGGCACTAAGTTTTGTGGGCCATTTACGCTTTTCATGGTATACTAGCCAGCTAACTAAAGGAATTGCCGGTCTTTTGATCGGGCTGTCCTTTGGTTTTCAATGCAAGACCCGCTCTTTTACGTTATTCGTGTTAGGCGGTTTTGCGCAAACCGCCTAAGTTGTTTTTGCCGTCCGTATCGCTGGTTTTTGCGTGGTGGCTTGAATAGCCCAGGCGTTTATTTTCAATACGTAAATCAGTACGCAAGTACATCTAAGGATGCGTAAAGGTCATGCCAACCATTAGCCAACTCGTGCGCAAGCCGCGCGAAGTCAGTCGCGCGAACAGTAAGAGCCCTGCGCTCGAAAACTGCCCTCAGCGCCGTGGTGTTTGCACTCGCGTGTACACCACTACCCCTAAAAAACCTAACTCGGCTTTGCGTAAAGTCGCCAAGGTTCGTCTAACCAACGGTTTCGAAGTCATTTCGTACATCGGCGGTGAAGGTCACAACTTGCAAGAGCACTCAGTTGTTCTGGTACGTGGTGGTCGTGTTAAAGACTTGCCTGGTGTTCGTTATCACATCGTACGTGGCTCGCTCGACTTGCAAGGTGTTAAAGACCGCAAGCAATCGCGTTCCAAATACGGCGCAAAACGCCCGAAAAAATCGTAAGTTTTTCCATTGGCTAGCTCGTCTAGTCGTATCAGTGCAGCCATGGGTCTTTACCCATAGCATGTAAGTGACCATTAATTCATATAAATGGTCGTGGCCGTGAAATAAACACGGTTCAACTGAACTGTCACAAGGAAGTTAAAATGCCTCGTCGTCGCGAAGTTCCCAAGCGTGAGATTCTCCCCGATCCGAAATTCGGTAGCGTAGAACTCGCTAAATTCATGAACGTTGTTATGTTGTCTGGTAAAAAAGCAGTTGCCGAACGTATTATTTACGGCGCATTTGCCCAGATCGAAGCCAAAACCGGCAAAGAAGCTATCGAGGTGTTCAACACCGCAATTAACAACATCAAGCCTCTCGTTGAAGTGAAGAGCCGCCGTGTGGGTGGTGCAAACTATCAAGTGCCAGTTGAAGTGCGCCCTGTGCGCCGCCTGGCTCTGGCCATGCGCTGGTTGCGTGAAGCAGCCAAGAAGCGTGGCGAGAAATCGATGGATCTGCGCCTCGCAGGTGAGTTGCTCGATGCGTCCGAAGGCCGCGGTGGTGCAATGAAGAAGCGCGAAGACACGCATAAAATGGCAGAAGCCAACAAAGCTTTCAGCCATTTCCGTTGGTAATCTAAGGATACAAACATGGCCCGCAAAACCCCCATTTCGCGCTATCGCAATATTGGTATTTCCGCGCACATCGATGCCGGTAAAACCACTACGACCGAGCGCATTCTGTTCTACACAGGCGTCAACCACAAAATTGGCGAAACCCATGAAGGCTCAGCCACCATGGACTGGATGGAGCAAGAGCAAGAGCGTGGTATTACCATTACTTCGGCTGCTACTACGGCATTTTGGCGTGGTATGGCGGGTAATTACGACGAACACCGCATCAACATCATCGACACCCCAGGACACGTTGACTTTACGATTGAAGTAGAGCGTTCAATGCGTGTGCTTGACGGTGCCTGCATGGTGTATTGCGCCGTGGGCGGCGTTCAGCCTCAATCGGAAACCGTATGGCGCCAAGCCAACAAATACGGCGTTCCCCGCTTGGCGTTCATTAACAAAATGGACCGCACCGGCGCGAACTTCTTCAAGGTTTACGACCAGCTCAAGCTGCGTCTGAAAGCCAACCCAGTGCCTATCGTCATTCCAATCGGCGCCGAAGACACCTTCAAGGGTGTGGTCGACCTGATCAAAATGAAGGGCATCATCTGGGATGAAGCCAGCCAGGGCACCAAGTTCGACTTCGTCGACGTTCCGGCCGACTTGCTCGAGACGGCGAACGAATGGCGTGAGAAGCTGGTCGAGTCGGCTGCTGAAGCGTCTGAAGAGCTGATGAACAAGTACCTCGAAACCGGCGAACTGACCGAAGCCGAGATCAATCTTGGCATCCGCACTCGCACCATTGCTGGCGAAATCCAGCCAATGCTGTGCGGTACCGCCTTTAAGAACAAAGGCGTTCAGCGCATGCTTGACGCGGTTATCGACTACCTGCCTTCGCCTATCGATATTCCTCCCGTTGACGGTCAGGACGACGAAGGCAATCCGGTTACTCGCATCGCTGACGACAGCTCCAAGCTCTCGGCATTGGCATTCAAGTTGATGAGCGATCCGTTCGTGGGTCAATTGACTTTCGTGCGTGTGTACTCCGGCGTGCTGAAATCGGGCGATACGGTCTATAACCCCATCAAGGGCAAAAAAGAACGTATTGGCCGTATTTTGCAGATGCACGCAAATACCCGTACTGAAATCAAAGAAGTTTTGGCAGGCGACATTGCCGCTGTGGTGGGTCTGAAAGACGTCACTACCGGCGAAACGCTGTGCGATCTCGATTCGCACGTTCTGCTCGAGCGCATGATTTTCCCTGAGCCTGTTATTTCCCAAGCGGTTGAGCCTAAAACCAAGGCCGACCAGGAAAGAATGGGTATCGCGTTGTCGCGTCTTGCACAAGAAGATCCTTCGTTCCGCGTTCGCAGCGACGAAGAGTCGGGTCAAACGATTATTTCGGGCATGGGCGAGCTCCACCTTGAAGTTCTGGTTGACCGCATGCGCCGCGAATTCAACGTTGAAGCCAACGTGGGCAAACCTCAGGTGGCTTACCGTGAAACGATTCGCAAGACTTGCGAAGAGATCGAAGGTAAGTTCGTCAAGCAATCCGGTGGTCGTGGTCAATACGGTCACGTGGTGCTCAAGCTCGAGCCCTTGCCTCCTGGCGGCGGTTACGAGTTCGTTGACGCCATCAAAGGCGGTGTGGTTCCTCGCGAATACATTCCAGCAGTGGACAAAGGTATTCAAGAAACCCTGCCGGCTGGCGTGGTTGCCGGTTACCCGGTTGTCGATGTTAAAGTTACGCTGTTCTTCGGTTCGTACCACGACGTGGACTCCAACGAAAACGCCTTCCGTATGGCTGCTTCGATGGCGTTCAAAGACGGTATGCGCAAGGCCAGCCCTGTGCTGCTCGAACCCATGATGGCCGTTGAAGTTGAAACGCCTGAAGACTACGCCGGTAACGTGATGGGCGATCTGTCCTCGCGTCGCGGCATGGTTCAGGGCATGGACGACATCCCTGGCGGTGGCAAGATCATCAAAGCCGAAGTACCGCTGGCCGAGATGTTTGGTTATTCGACCAGCCTGCGTTCGCAAACGCAGGGTCGCGCAACCTACACCATGGAGTTCAAGCACTACGCTGAGGCTCCCAAGAACGTGGCTGACGAAGTTGTCAGCGCACGCGGTAAGTAATAGAGGTCCTGCCCACAACGTGGGCAGGTAAATTTTTTGTATTTCCTTGAAAATATCGATAGGATAAATCATGGCAAAAGGTAAGTTTGAACGGACCAAACCGCACGTAAACGTCGGTACCATTGGTCACGTTGACCACGGTAAAACGACGTTGACGGCAGCGATCAC
>LNAP01002676.1_pt1 | contig 22794 bp, 22 predicted proteins | sample 602601 | NCBI WGS metagenome assembly LNAP01 (sample SAMN02440304, study PRJNA202911) | soil metagenome | biome: Subtropical and temperate rainforests or woodlands; isolation source: soil samples (1 kg each in a 20% v/v slurry with milli Q water) were... ...
TCGGCATAGTTGCGGCCGACGCAGTAGACCCGACGGACGGGGAAGCGTTCCGCGGAGCCGGCAATGGCGAGTGTCGTAGTGGTGATCGCAAACATCGAGACCAGCCTAGAGCCGCCGCTCAATCGGCGGGCATTCACGGCGCCGGCTCAGAGCCGCGCAGCGTACTTCTCGGCGAACTGCCAAGCTAGGGAACTCGCATCTGGTCCGGACTGCTCTGCAAAGAGGCCCTCGCCTGTCGGTGAAGGATAAGCATGACCCATGTTCTCGACGAGGTACATGTCGATGTACGCGAACCCGTCGGAGCCAGTGAGCGTAGTGCGCGTATACGGTTGCGTGCCGGGCGCAGCCGGCACCGTCGTCGCCTCCTCCACCCACCCAAGGCTGTCGTTGAGCAGTCCGTCGTCGACCAAGTCATTGACCACCGACCAGTGCGTGAAGAGCCGAGTGGCCACGACGGGGGGCACCACTGTGTCCCGCTTGCCCTGAACGATGAGCAGCGGGACGTGCCGGGCGCGGTCACCCATCTGCGTCCACGCCTGGCGGGCGGTGCGCTCCGGCGGCGTGGCGTTGGGGTTACCGGGATCCACCTGGTTTAGCCCGTACTCGCCGCCGGCTACCGAAGTGGCCGTGGCAAATAGGTCCGGGTGAGTCGCAGCAAGGATGAAGTGAAGGCCCTGGCCCAAGTAGGACAGGTGCTGGCCAAACCTGCGGATGTGATCAAGAACCCCTATGTTTTGGAGTTTCTGGATTTGCCAGAGCACCCCACCTACTCAGAACACCAGCTGGAATTGGCCATCATCGACAAATTGGAGCATTTCTTGTTGGAGCTGGGCAAGGGGTTCCTGTTTGAGGCTAGGCAGAAGCGGTTCACATTTGACGACAACCACTTTTACGTGGACTTGGTGTTCTACAACCGCCTGCTGCGGTGCTATGTGGTGATCGACCTGAAAATTGGCCAGCTGACGCACCAGGACCTGGGCCAGATGCAGATGTACGTGAACTACTTCGACCGGCACGTCAAAACCCCCGACGAAGCGCCCACGGTGGGCATCTTGCTGTGCTACGACAAAAACGATGCGCTGGTGGAACTCACCCTGCCCCAGAACAGCAACATCTACGCTGCGCAGTACCAGCTGTATCTGCCTAGCAAGGAAGAGTTGAGGCAAAAAATTCAGGAAGCCGAAAAGGCATGGGAGGCGGCGCAATGAAGCTCAAATTCAAGAAACAGGCCTACCAGACCAACGCCGTGGAGGCCGTGGCGGATTGCTTTGCCGGGCAGCCCAAGCGCGAGGGGCTGAATTACCGCATTGACCCAGGCCGTGTGGTTGACGCCAGCGGCCAGGCGACTGCGGCATTGGAGTCATCCGGGTTCAAGAATGCAGATCTGGCCCTGACTCCTGGCCAGATGCTGGAAAACATCCACGCGGTGCAGCGCAGGCAAAACCTGCCGCAGTCTGCCGCCTTGGTCAAAACCAAGGTGTGCGACATCAATTTAGACGTAGAGATGGAGACCGGCACGGGCAAGACGTATTGCTACGTCAAGACCATGTTCGAGCTGAACGCCCGGTATGGGTGGAGCAAGTTCATTGTGGTGGTGCCCAGCATTGCCATTCGTGAAGGCGTGTTCAAGTCGCTGGAAATCACAGCGGAGCACTTCCAGGACGACTACAAGAAGCGCGCCCGCTTTTTCATCTACAACTCCAAACAGCTGCACAACCTGGAAAGTTTCGCGAGCGATGCAGGCATCAATGTCATGGTCATCAACGTGCAGGCCTTCAACGCCACGGGCAAGGACGCGCGCCGAATTTATGAGGAGCTGGACGACTTCCAGTCCCGCAGGCCCATTGATGTGATCAGTGCCAACCGGCCCATCCTGTTCCTGGATGAGCCGCAGAAGATGGAAGGCGGCAAGACGCTGGACTCGCTGGCCAACTTCAAGCCGCTGGCGGTGCTGCGGTATTCGGCCACGCACAAGACAACGCACAACAAGATCCACCGGCTGGATGCGCTGGATGCCTACAACCAGAAGCTGGTCAAGAAAATCAGGGTGCGCGGCATCTCCGTCAAGGGGCTGACTGGCACCAATGCTTATCTGTTTTTAGAGTCCATCGAGGTGTCCACCGCTGCACCCGTGGCGCGGGTGGAGTTGGAAATCAAGCAGAACAGCGGCATCAAACGGGTGCTGCGCAAGCTATCACGCAACGACAACCTGTTCGATCTGTCCGGTGGCTTGGAGCAGTACCGGGGCTTTGTGGTGGCCGACATCAACGCGTTGACCAACACCGTGAGCTTCACCAATGGGCACGAGCTGGTGGCGGGGGAAGCCACGGGCGATGTCAGCGAATCCGCGTTGCGCCGCATCCAGATCCGCGAGGCCGTCAAAGCCCACTTCGAGAAAGAGCAGGCCTTGTTTGCGCAAGGCATCAAAGTGCTTTCGCTATTCTTCATTGATGCCGTCAGCAAGTACCGCAGCTATGACGAGGCGGGCGAGCGCAATGGCGAGTACGCCCAGATGTTTGAGGAAGAGTACAACGAGCAGCTGGCCGAGGTGATGACGCTGGAAGACACGTCCTACAACCGGTATCTCAAAGGCATTGCCACCGCGAGGACGCATGAAGGCTACTTCTCCATCGACAAGAAGAGCAAGCGCATGGTGGACCCCGAGACGGGGAAGAAGTCCACGGAAACCGACGACGTGGACGCGTATGACCTGATTTTGCGCAAGAAGGAGCAGTTGCTTAAATTCGAAGAGCCGGTGCGCTTCATCTTCTCTCACTCTGCTTTGCGCGAAGGTTGGGACAACCCCAACGTGTTTGTGATCTGCACGTTGAAGCACAGCGACAACACCATCAGCCGTCGGCAAGAGGTGGGGCGCGGATTGCGCTTATCCGTCAATCAGCATGGCGACCGCATGGACGAACCCGCTACGGTGCACCACGTCAATGTGCTGACGGTGGTGGCCAGCGAGAGCTACAAGGACTTCGTAACCGCCTTGCAACGCGACATGAGCGAGGGATTGTCGGAACGGCCACGTGTGGCCGACGAGTCCTATTTCACCGGCAAGGTGCTCAAAACAGTGGCTGGCGATATCGAGGTAACCCCGCAACTGGCCAAGCAGATATACAAGTACCTGCTTAAAAACGACTACACCGACGACAAGGACGGCATCGCGGATGCATACCATGAGGCCAAGAAGGAAGGGGCGCTTGCCTCGTTGCCGCCCGACTTGGTGGCCCATGCCGATGCGGTTTTTGCGCTGATCGACACCGTGTTCAGCGATACGAAGTTGCCATTGCCGGAGGACGACCGCAAGGCCAAGACCAATCCGTTGAACGCCAATTTTGAGAAGGCAGAGTTCAAGGCGTTGTGGAATCGCATCAACCACAAGGCCGCGTACACGGTGGAATTTGAAACGCCGGAGTTGGTGGCCAAGTGCGTCAGCGCGTTGGAGAAGGAGCTGAAAGTCAGCCCCTTGCAGTACACCGTGGTGGCGGGTGAACAGGCCGACACAGCGACCTATGACGGCATTCGCGAAGGCGAGTCCTTCAAGGTGACCGAGTCCACGACGGACTACCACCGTGCATCCGCCCATTCCGCCGTCAAGTACGACCTGATTGGCCGCCTGGCCGAAGAGACGCAACTGACGCGTGCCACGGTCGCCAGCATCTTGCAGGGCATCAACAAGGCCGTTTTCAGCCAGTACCGCACCAACCCCGAAGACTTCATGCGCAAGGCCGCGCGCCTGATGAACGAGCAGAAGGCAACGGTGATCGTGGAGCACATCGCCTATGACCCCACGGGTGAAACGCACACCATGGACATCTTCACTCAGGACAAACCCAAGGAAGATTTCAGCAAGGCGGTGAAGGCCAACCACCACATCTACGACTACGTTTTCACGGACTCCAAGAACGAACGCGACTTTGTGCGCGAGCTGGATGCCAGCACCGAAGTGGTGGTGTATGCCAAGCTGCCGCGCGGGTTCTTCATTCCAACGCCGGTTGGCAACTACAACCCGGACTGGGCCATTGCCTTCCAGGAGGGCAAGGTCAAGCACGTCTACTTTGTCGCCGAAACCAAGGGCTCCATGTCCACTATGGACCTGCGGAAAATTGAGGAAAGCAAGATCGAATGCGCTCGCAAGTTCTTCGCCAAAATCACTTCCGACCAGGTCAAGTACGACGTGGTGGATGGGTATGGGAAGCTGATGGACCTGGTCGCGTAGCGCGCAACTAAAAAAAGCAGCCCCACCAAGGGGCTGCCTAAAAAAACTCCAGTCGAAAGTGATTCGCCGAGTTTTTGGGGATTGAATTTTTCTCCCAATCGCTTTGGGAATCTCGAAGAAATCGGCAGGTAAATGCTGTCTTTGATGCAGCAGTCGCTGTGTCTAGGAGGGATATGTATGAAAAAAATAAAGTCTCGTTGCCACACAACAGAGGTCGTAAATCCGGGTCAGTCTTAACGTGTTGCGTAAAACTTAGTCATGGAAAATGGAAAAATTGCATCTCGGTGGTTGTATTTTGATACTTTGACGGTAAGGCAGGCTGCGGTCCTCATCGAAGGATATGATCCTGACTCAGTGGACTGCAGCAACGATAATTTCTCTGGGGTAAGTGACCTTCTTGAAGGAGAGGCACTTGTGCACATCCGCACAGTTTTTCGTGCGTTGACGCAGTCAATCAAAGACAGAAAGTTGCAAGCGACCATTCGTCACGATGCGCGACTTGGTCGGGAGATTGAATACTCCAGCGATGCTGAGGTAGTTTTGAATCCGACTGAACTGCATCAGCCAAAAATTCTCTATAGCAAGGCTATTGACTGGGGTAAATCGACGGTTTCCGTTGAAGCCTTGAAGCAATGGCTTTCAAATAAGTCGGTTAAGCCGAAATTCTTCTTTCCCGAGGAGATGATCAGTGAATCAATTTGTTCTGGCTCGAATGTTCTTCCTCCATATTTGGATCCAAATAATCCGCGTTTTTCACACAAACTGTTTGCAACTGTGAAGGCTTGGGAGGCAGTCACTGAATCGGGTAAAAAAAGCCCAAAAGATGCAATGATCATTTGGTTGCACGCAAACGCAAGAGATCTCGGATTGCTGTATGCCGGTGAGATAAACATGGCTGGTATCAAAGAGTGTGCAAAGATCGCAAATTGGGAGATTCTGGGCGGTGCCCCGTCGGCCAACAAACGCACAAGCCATCGGGCGGGCGGTGCTACCAAGATACCAAAAAATTAACCTAACCACCCCCTCGACCAAGGCTGGTTCAAACTTTATTTGAAGCTGATCATTCCTCGCAAACCCTTGTGGATATTGGGTTTCAAGCAATTCTTGGTCTCAGGCCCATTCGTCATTTTGGATGAACTTACCCCCGCCCTTTTTTGACAGGGGGTAGGTGGGTTATCGCAACTTGACTACCTATTCGCCACGCTAAAACCTCTCCACAGTACGACCCATCGCAACAACGGCAGACAAAGCCGAATAAGGAAGGGTAGTCATGGCGATTCTCAGAATGTCGGACGTCAAGTTCGAAACAGGTCATAAATCACACGCCACCATCTACAACGCCATCAAGGCCGGGCTTTTCACAACCGGGGTAGCCATCGGGCAACGCTCGAAAGGCTGGCCAGACCATGAGGTGAAGGCCATCAATGCGGCGCGTATCGCTGGCCAGACAGAGGCACAGATCAGGGAACTGGTGAACCGCCTTCACGCGAAGCGGGCAGAGATGGCCACGGCTTGAGGGGCTGGCCATGCACACCCCCACCAACGAAAAAGCCCACGGCTGCGACCCCGTAGGCTTTCAAAACGACACCGCCAACGGCTCGAGTTCTCCTGCGGGAGAGCGTGAAGGTAAAGCCTTTGCAACGCTGGCAGTCCGCATTGCGCTGGCGGGCCATACCCTCACACGCAGCAACCCGGCAGACGGCGCGACGATGTACTACGCGGGCCGCCGGGGCTTGTCCCGTGCCTTGCCTGACTCGCAGGCGGCAGCGCATTTTCTGGCACAGCTTGGGGGTGGCGCATGAGTGACGCTATCGAGCAATTCAGAGCGGACATTACAGCGACTGGGCAGCCAGCTCCGGACGTGATCCACGCAGACGGCGCAATTCACCGTTACCCCACCAATGGCAGGCGCGGCGATGATTCCGGCTGGTACCTGCTGCACACCGACGGCATAGCGGCGGGCGCGTTTGGCTGCTGGCGTACCGGCCTGCAATCGAGCTGGTGTGCGAAGTCAGACGACGTCATGACCGACGCAGAGCGCGACGCCCACCGGCAGCGCATCAAGGCCATGAAGGCACAGCGTGACGCGGCAGAAGCTGCAAAACACGAAGCGACGGCGCTGGATGCAGCACGGCGGCTTAAGAACGCCACACCCTGCACCCAGCACGCCTACCTGACAGCCAAGGGCGTGCAATGCCACGGCGTGAAGGTAGAAGACGATGGTTTCCTAATTGTCCCCATGCGCGACACGGCGGGCAAGCTGTGGAATATCGAGCGCATCAACCCGGCGGACAGCAAAGACAAAAAGGGGCTGTACGGCGGGCGGCGAACTGGCCTTTATCACTCTATTGGCAAGCCTGACGACGCGCTGATCGTCTGCGAGGGTTACGCGACCGGCGCAAGTATTCATGAGGCGACCGGGCGGGCGGTAGCCGTTGCTTTCAACGCGGGCGGGCTTAAGCCGGTGGCGCTGGCCTTGCGTGCCAAGTATGCGGCGCTCAAAATTATTGTTGCGGCGGATGATGACCACCTGACAGACGGCAATCCGGGCCTGACCAAAGCCACGGCAGCGGCGCTGGCAGTAGGCGGACTGGTGGCTGTGCCATCGTTCCCGGCGGGCCGTGGTGATAAGGACACTGACTTCAACGATCTGCATCAATTGGCCGGGGCTGACGGGGTGAGGGCGTGCATTGATGCTGCTATTGAATCAGTAGCTACTAATGCAAGTGATGTGGTGGCTACAGGCCAGATTGATCTATGGCCAGAGCTGCAAGCGTTGATTGTGCAGATTGATCCGCAGGAATACCCGCTGGACGCCTTGCCCGACGCGGTGCGCTGTGCGGTGCAGGAAGTGGCCGATTTTGTGAAGGCGCCGATTCCGTTAATCGCCACATCGGCACTGGCGGCTCTGTCCTTGGCGATTCAGGCGCACACCGACGTAGAGCGGGCCGAAAGGCTGCATGGGCCGTGCGGCCTGTTCCTGCTGGCCATTGCCGATTCAGGCGAGCGTAAATCAACGTGTGACGGGTTTTTTACGACGGCCATACGCGACTATCAGGCACAGCAACAGGAAGCGGCAAAGCCCTTGATTCAGGCCTATAAGTCAGAGCATGACGCATGGGAAGCGCAGCGCAGCGGCTTGAAGGAAAAGATCAAGGCGCTGGCCAAAGAAGGTAAACCCAGCCTGGCGCAAGTGCAGCAATTGCACCACCTGGATGCAGACGAGCCGACTGCCCCCAGAGTGCCACGGCTGGTCTATGGCGATGCCACGCCAGAGGCTTTGACTTATGCGCTGGCGAAGCACTGGCCATCGGGCGGCGTTATCAGTAGCGAAGCGGGCAGCGTGTTTGGCGGGCATGGCATGAGCGGTGATTCAGTCATGCGCAACCTGGCGGCGCTGAATCAGTTATGGGACGGCGCGACCTTGCCCGTAGAGCGCAGATCATCGGAGAGCTTCACGGTCCGGGGCGCACGCCTGACTATGGCGCTACAGGTGCAGGAAGCGACCATCCGGGCATTCTTTGACAGCTCAAAAGGGCTGGCACGCGGTACAGGCTTTCTGGCGCGGTTTCTGGTGTCGTGGCCACAATCCACGCAAGGGATGCGCCACTTCACCGAAGCCCCGGCCAACTGGCCAGCACTGGCAGCTTTCAATAACCGGCTCACGGTGATATTGAACAGGCCTGCTCCGATAGATGATGACGGTGGACTGTCCCCGGCCATGCTGACACTGGCACCGGATGCAAAAGCGGCGTGGGTGGCTTTTCATGATGCGATTGAATCGGAGCTGTCAATCGGGCGCGAGCTTTACGACGTGCGCGACGTGGCCAGCAAGACGGCAGACAACGCAGCAAGACTGGCGGCACTGTTTCACACCTTCACCGGCAGCATTGGGTCGATTTGCCTGGACGCCATGGAATCGGCGGCGCGGGTGACGGCCTGGCACCTGACCGAAGCCAAGCGGTTTTTGGGTGAACTGGCCATGCCCACAGAGCTAGCAAACCCGGCGCGGCTTGAATCTTGGATGCTGGACTATTGCAGGCGCGAGCAAACCGACAAGGTACCCACGCGGGAAGTGCAGCGGCACGGGCCGGGCGGTTTGCGTGATAGGGCAGTCATCAACGACGCCATCAAGGAACTGGCAGAGCTGGGGCGGGCGCGGCTGGTGCAGGACGGTAAGAAAAAGCTAATCCAGTTGAATCCGGCGCTGCTGGCAGGGGCTGCATCATGAGCCTGGCAGACCTGATGAAAAAAGGGAGTTTGCGACAGTTTGCGACCGTGACAGTTGCGACAGTTGCGTCAGTTAGACCCGACAGCCCCCCAAGTGTCGCAACTGTCGCAAGTGTCAGTGTCGCAACTACCGAAAAGCAGGCGGCAAACAAACCGGCGCAAGTTTTAGAACTGGTTACACCAACCCCAAGGTTACATGCACAGGTTACAGCCCAAACGGCGGTAACGCACGACTCCGACCGCTGGGCCTGGCCGCACAGCGCGGCCATGACGGGCCGGGATATTGACACCTTCACGGCGCGGCTGCACCACTTCGCCCGGCGCGGGCTGGCAGAGCCTGACGTGGAAAAGCTTGCAGACAAGCTGGTAACGCGGGATCGTGAGACAGACGACCGGCGGCTTTGCCTGGAGTGTGTCCACCTGGCAGGCCATGCAGGAACGTGGGGCTGCAGGAACTGGCAACGGGCCGCTGTAGCCAATAAGGCGCGGGATGCGCAGCTATCGGCTGCCCTTGTGTATCAGTTGCAGCGATGCGATGGCTTCAAAGATTCAAACTTCGAAACGAACCCCAAGCAAGGGCTATAAATAGTGTTTTCAAATGTTTCGCCGTGGCTAGCAGTGTTCACCGTCAAAGGTCTCAGTCTGGAGGAGGCGGAGCAACTGGCAGAGCGACTGACCATTCTAGATGCGACTTGGACGATATGCGACGGTGGTTGGAGTCCGGTCATTTGAAACGTTCAGCGGGGTGGCTGCCACGAACAGCAGCAACGCAGCGGCCACAGTCGTTCAGCCGCTCCGCCCAGCTCACGTTTTCGGCCGTCTACCGGTCACTGACTCGCTCGGATTTGAGCCGACGAACGCCTAGTCCGAGAAGCACGGCTATCCACTGACTGGGCCGGTGGACATAAGCGAGAACATCGACTTGATCTCGGCGTCCGAGATTTCTCCAGTCGCTGCCTGCGGTCCTGCCTGCTGATATGGATCGGTGTCTTCTTCGTCCTCGCGCTCTTCGAGAGTCTCGCGGTGACTTTGAATGTCTTGCATCAACGTCGGGTCAATACGTACGCCATAGGTCGTTGCTGCGGAGACAAGATCTTCCCGAAGCGTTTCGAGTTCTTGAGTGGATGAGATGTCGGAAAGTTTGCCCTCAATTCCAAAGATGAACCCTCGCAGCGCGTTACTCGCTGCGCTGTGTACCAAGCCTTCTTCCGTCAGTGGCTTTAGTGCGCTAGCAATGCTTGTGATGTCTTCGATCGCCAAGTCATCACCAGCATTGGCAAGCATGTTTGCCGCTGCATTTGTCAGGGCGTCACAGGCCGGAACCAGAAGGTCGTCTGTCCGAAACTGAAGTCGCTTCAACTGCCGCAGGGAGAATAAACAATCGTAATGATCTTTGGGCTCGATCCCTTGCGACATCAAATCGCTAACTACTTTGTCAAGGAGAACCTTGATATTCAGACCCGGCAAGTGCTCGATCATCTCAAGGATGTACCGCAGCGATTCGATCGCGTTATTACTCCAGTGGCCTTGAATGCGATCCATGGCTGTTATCCATAAATCATGTTCCGCAAAATGACCGCGACAAAGCGAGATGTTTGTCCTGAAGAAGGTCCAAGCACTTCGGAACTCGTAGAGCGTCGAAACCGATCGAACGACAACCGGTAGCAAGTGGTCGTCAATGAAGACTTTGCTCAGAAAATCGCGGATACCAGGGTTTGCGAACGATATTTCCTTGTCTCCAACCTCCACAAAAGATCCGCTCAGTTCCTTCAACCCTGTACGGAACCGCGAAACCGAATCTGCAGACGCTATCTGTTGGCCCGCATTGGCGACGATCTGTTTGAACAGTTGCAAGCAGAGATCCCTCCCAATGTAGAGGCCGGTAAAGAAGATGGCCCACAACAGACATCTTGCATCAGCGCTCAAGTGGGACCGATACGGCCGCTCCCAGAGTTCCGAAGGGTTGTCTAAAACACGCAGGACAGTCGCCTGAATGGATTCATCGTCCACCGAGTAGTAGTCCGCGGAAGTCAGCAACTCGATCAAGCGAGGGCTGAAGTTGCGGTGGTCGATCATCTTGAGGAAGAAGTCGCCGTCAAGGAGCTTGGCCTTTTCCTCATCGACCAGATCCGAGAAGTAAATGTGGTTGAAGACGACCTTGGCCTTGATGATCCGCGTATAGACACCGACGTTCAGAATCATTTCACTTGCAGCCACTCGTGGCGACGAGAGCTTGTCCGATTGAATCTGCGCCTGATTAAGCAGGTACAGCCTCGTCGTCAGGATGAATCGAAGATCCTTGTTGTTTCGAAGTCGATCCAAGAAAACCGGCAGACGCTGATCCACCTTGCCCAGCAGTTCGTTGGTCAGGCTGATCTGACCCAGGAAATCATCGAGGAAGATGAGCCGCTTCTCGCCGGCTGTGCTGACGGCCATTGCCTCTTGCAGGTCGTCCACGACAAAGACCTTCCAGTTCTGCTCCATATGGAGCCAGAGCAGCATTCGCCCAAGGGTGGTCTTCCCGACGCCCGGCTCGCCCGCAATGATCAGCGCGCCGCGGTCCTCCAAGATCGACTCCGCCTCGGTCACACTGGCGTTGTGTACGAACTTGGGAACAAGTTGCCTGATACGGTCCAACTCGGCATCGGTCCGGTTGTAGACCGCGCTATGCAAGATTCGCTCAAGGACTACCGTGCTGGTCAACCAAAGTTTGAAGTGCTGACGCAGCACATGTGGATGAAGACCCAGAAAATTGTTCAGATCCTCGCGGCCAATGACGTCTTCAGCACGAACTGGCGTGGACGGCATCGCTTGAATGACTTTGCGCTTCAGTTCCGGGGTAAGGGACAAGGACGTGACAAAGATGTACCGGCTCGGAGCCAGCTTCAGGACTTTGCTGTCCTCCTTCAATGCTGCCCGAAGAAGGCTTCTTGATCCTCCTTCCACATAGTGCTTGGCCTGCACTACGACATCCTGGCTCGCCATGGCGAAGCGGAAGTCGATTCCACCATCCTTGCCGGGGCCGAAGCTCTCCATCGTGATGCCCAACCCCGCTTGTAGCAGGTCACGAACGAGCAGCTCGAAGTCAATCGGCGACAGGGTGCGAAAGTCGTACATGCCGTCAGGCCTCGGAGGCTGCGATCAGGGTGTCCATGTGTGCCTTGTCTATCTCGGTGATGGCATCTATCAAGTCCCTTACCGCATGCTCCAGGTCGAAGATCAGTTCGTTGTTTCCCGCGAGCCGATCCAGCGTGTTGCCGTGGCTGAAGTAGTGGAAGATTTTGAGGATCCGCTTCGCACGCTCGACGCCGAATAAGATTTCAGCTCGCTCGTCGACCTGTTCCGAATCTTTCGGCCCAGGAAGCCTGGAGTACGTGTAGAGCTCGATGAAGCGTCTCATGGCGTTTGGCAGCAGCATCAGTACTTCGTGGACGGTCTTGTCAGGCGCCTTGTAGAAACGATGAATGACGTCAAACAGAAAATGGTACTCAGACTGATAGCGTGAGAGCGAGACCGGCATGTCTTCCAGCGTTGACGACTTCTCGGCGATTCTTTTGATCAGGTATAGCCGCGCTCCTTTGTTGCTCGCCACGGGCTTGATCTCTCTGAGCAGGTTGAAGAACTCGAAGTTGTGCGTGGAGATGAACAGTTGCTTGCAGGTGGTCTGCCAAGGCGCGTTCTTGTCCTGCTGCTTGAAGAACAGCGCTCGGATGGCGGCGGTCACCTGAAAGATGTGATTGGCGTCGAGACTTGAGATGGGATCGTCGATGTAGACGATGGTCTCCTTGAACTCCGAGGGCTTGATCTCCTGTAGCTTTGTCAGGAAGTACGAGAAGGCAATGGCCGTTCGCTCTCCGTCGCTCATGTTCTTGGCAACGGCCCCCGTTTTCCGAATTAATTGAAAGCGGTCCTGGCCGGCCGCATCCTTGACGACCTGGATCTGAACGGCCTCGCTGCCCAGCATCGACGCCAGGCGTTCGTTGATCTTTTCCCGGCCTCGTTGTGCCTGACTGATCTGAGCCTGAAGATTACTGATCTCCGGCCGCACCCTTGCAGCATAGGCCTTCAGACGCTCGGCCCGATTGGCGAGTCGTGCCTTATTTTGCTCCAGGCCGGTGGCAGCCTGGTCGTTAACGAATTGCTGGACGTAGTGGTATCGGGCCTGTCTCGAAGCACCGGTTCTGGCCTTCGTGAAGTTCGAGGCCAACTCGTTGTTTTGCTTGATGACGAGGTTGACTGCGGCAACAACGTCCTTGATACCCTTTTCGAGGCCAGCAGCCAATGGCGTAGGCTTCATGGCCTTGCGGGAGTCATCAGCCTTGCGTTGCACTTCGCCTGCGAGTTTCCTTGCAACCTGGTTGAATGCGTCGATGGCTGCGGGCAGCGCTTCAATGGCGGCTGTATAGGCTCCGCGAAACTGAGTGTTGAGTTCGGCGGCCTTGGGCCAGTTCAGGCTGAAAACAGCCTCCTTCACACGCGCAAGAAGGCCATCTACCAGCTCTTTGTGGTCAGCCAGATCCTTCGAAAAGTGCGCGCGAAAGGCTTCGAGGCGTTCCTGGGATAGGTCGTTCCCGCAGAACTCGCACGTTCCCGCGCTAGGGTGCAGGGTCAGGCCGCCTTGGACCCAGCGTTCAACGACGGGATTCTCCTCAAGGTGTTTGATCGTGTTGGAGAAGCTCGGCGTTGCTGCCAGAACCGTGACTGCCTCCTTGTAGAGATCCTCGATCGACGGAGCAGCACACAATTCCTCGACCGTGCTCGGCTTCTTGGAGTCAGGGGTCAGCGCGAGTTCGACGGCATCAGTGAGTTCCTTCTCCGACATGAGCTGGGAATCAAGAATGCCGACTGCGACAAGATCCTGTCCGAGATGTGCTGCCGTATAGGGATCAACCTTCAGGTGTTGGCGGATGAACTTGGCAGTGTCGGTCTTTGCCTGCGCGATCCGCGTCTTAAGTTCTTCGAACCTGCCGTCAAGTTTGCGTTGGACCTCGTCCGAGCGCTTGATCCGCTTGCTAAGCTCATCGATTTTGCGTTGCGCTTCCTCGGATTCCTTACCCAGCAGTAGGATGGGGTTAAAGCTCCCGCCGTCGAAGTGCAGATTGGCGCGAACGAAATCGGAATTGAAGACCCGGACCGACAAACTACACCGACTGAAGTTTTTCTCGGTGATCGAATCATCGGCAGTTTCAAGCGTGAATTCGCATCCGGACAAATCAGGATTGGCCGCTTTAGTCTCAAGCTGAGCGAACAGCCGGGAGAGGGTGGTCTTCCCTGAATAGTTCCAGCCGTAGATGAGATTCTTGATACCGAAGTCTTGCGTGCCTGCAGGCTTGCTGTAGCTTTGATAGACGCCGAGGCCATTGATCTTCTCGATGCTCTTCAGCATGTCTTCTCCCTGATGTATGACGCAAGATTACCGTAAACGTCTGGAGACCCCGCGTTGCGAAAGTGAAGGTCAGCTTCATGAGGTCGCAGACGTGCATCGTTTAACGGCGAGCGTCGCATACCAGCCTGAAGGGGTCCATGGCGGCCGCACGGCTGACCGTTCATAGCCGATAGGTTGACCGGCCCCCCGCACTTGTGTTTTTGTCGGCATGTATGCGTATCGGTGTCAGTGCTAGGCGGCAGGATGTCGATGCAGCGCGCATGAGTGTCGGATTTGCACGCGGCTGCGCGTCGGTGCTGATACGAATATTCACTTGCTTGAACTCAAGCGTGTCGTGCCCTCGTCGTCTTTGTCTTCGCCTTCGTCGTGTTCTCCTTGCTTGCATTGAAACACTCAGCAAGGGATGCGTTTTTCGCTGGTAAGGTCTCTTGCGTGTCGTTATGGGGGAGCAAGCTAGTATGTGGGGAACAGTGTGGGGAACAAATTAAGTCGAAATTCAAGAAGACGTTGTTTTAATAAGGGTCTCAAGACATCTTTCAATTGACGCCAGCCCATTACAACGTCCAAGGGCGTTCGCCAATATCCGGCGAACGCCCTTTACCATTGGAGAATCATCAAGTTATCGTGCGCCTATGTGCGCGGATGTCCGCTAACAGCCAGAGCAAAACCGGGGAACAAACCGGGGAACAAACCGGGGTAAAGTCCGGGGAACGGGATTTTGTTCCCCGGTCTGCCCTTGTTCCCCGCCTGGAGGCCCTGCCCATGTTGACCGACAAGCACTGCACAAACGCCACCTGCCCAGCAGACAAGAAGCGGACCCGCTTCACCGATGTCTTGGGGCTGTACCTGGAGGTGAGCCCGGCCGAGTCGAAGCGCTGGTTCTGGAAAACCTATGCCGATGGAAAAGAGGGCCGCATGGCGCTGGGCAGCTATCCTGTCGGCGCCGCTTGAATATTGATCCACCGGGGATGCGGATAAAAACTTGGACTGGTTTTATGCCGCAAGTCCAAGGCTCGCCCGGTATTCAATGGGGCTGAGAGAGCCAAGGGAGATCTTGATCCGCTTCTCGTTGTACCAGCGGATGTAGTCGTCGACCACCTCAATGAACTGCTCAATGGTCGTGGCCTTCCAGTCCCGAGGATAGAACAGCTCGTTCTTCAGCCGGCCGAAGAAACCCTCGCAGGCTGCGTTGTCAGGAGAGCATGCCTTGCGAGACATCGAGCGGGTGAGGTTCGCGTCGCTCATTCTTGATAGCCAGCCTGGCCAGCGGTAGTGGCCCCCGCGGTCGGAGTGGACCACCGGTCGGTCGCCGGTTTCTGTCACCGTCTCGATGGCCGCATCCAGCATTGTGTTGACAAGCTCAGCGTCTGGACTGGTTGCGATGGTCTAGCTCACCACCATGCCATCGAAGCAATCGATGATGGGCGACAGGTACACCTTGCCCGCTGGGATCTGGAACTCGGTGATGTCAGTAAGCCACTTCTCATTGGGTGCCGCTGCCTGGAAGTCGCGGTTGATGATGTTCTCAGGCGCTGGACTGATCTCACCAAGGTAGGACGCGTAACCACCTGCACCGCTGTCACCTGATCGCCGGCAAACCGGACAACGAGGTAATGGATGGTGTTCGTGTCGCCATTCTTTTTCTCGTCGGCCAGCGGCACGTAGACCACTTCGCAGGGCTCGCCGACCCGCATGCCGGGTGGTGTGGCATAGGGGCCTCCAAGATTGGAGGCCCCTATGCCGATCCTGTTCGATATTCATCCAGTCAGACCGAACCGGACGGTGCAACTCGGTCAGCTATGCTGGCGAGTACCTTGCTGCGCTACTTATGACTGTCATTCACCCGCACTCCATCGCCACCAGCTTGACCGTACGCTACAACAGCGTGGATGCCCTTCGGGGTTTTGCCATGCTGTGGATGACGGTGTTTCATTTTTGCTTCGACCTCAGCCATTTCGGCTACTGGCCACAGAATTTTCGCGCCGATCCTTTCTGGACTTGGCAGCGCACCGCCATCGTGAGTCTTTTTCTTTTCTGTGCGGGTCTGGGGCAGGCCATCGCCTTGAAGCAAGGGCAGGGGTGGGGCCGGTTTGGGCGGCGCTGGCTGCAGATTGCTGGGTGTGCGCTGCTAGTGACAATCAGCTCGTTTGTCATGTTTCCGCAGAGCTTTATTTATTTCGGTGTGCTGCACGGCATGGCGGTCATGCTGCTGGTGGTGCGTTTCACGGCGGGCTGGGGGCGCTGGCTGTGGCTGGCGGGGCTGGTTGCGCTGGCGCTGCCGTGGTGCGCGCAGCTGCTGCTGACGGGGGTGTGGGCAGAGTGGGCGCCGGTGCTCAATGCACGCTCACTGAACTGGCTCGGACTGGTGTCCCGCAAGCCGTTTACGGAAGACTACGTGCCGGTGCTGCCCTGGCTGGGGGTGCTTTGGTGGGGGCTGGCGGCAGGGCAGTGGATGCTTTCCCGATCCGCAAACCGGGTTCCGCGGGATGTGCCGCCGTTCTTGCGGCCACTGGCATCGCTGGGGCGGTGGAGCCTGAGCTACTACATGCTGCACCAGCCGGTCATGATCGGTGGATTGATGGCGCTGGGCTGGGTGCTGAAACGGTAGTGCGGTGCTGACCGCAGGGGTATTCGCGTGGGCAGCGGTCTTGCTCCAACAGCCACTGCAAGAGTGCAGGCAAGGAGCCAGGGCGCACCAGATGCACTGTGTTGATCGCCCCCACGATGGCATGGCGCGCCGTACCCAAGCTGATGCGGGTCGGCGCGCAGCAACCCCTTCATGTTTGGCCATGCGGATCGGCCAGCGCGTGTTCGATCCAGGCAGGATCCCACAGCACGCTACAACTCGGCTATCGCGTTGGCAGGCATCGCCTCCAGCGTCTCGTTCTGGGTGGTTTGCAGCAGGCTCAAAACAAAAAAGGGAACATGTTGAACACGTTCCCTTTTAGAGCAGATCAGCTTCGCTTTGGCTTAACTGTCTGGCATTGGCCGTCAGGAGCCCTTTTGATGGTGGTCAAGATGCCCAGCAGCGCATGTATCAGTCGCGCTCGCCGCCCGCGATGCCCAGCAGGGCCAGCAGGCTCTGGAACACGTTGAAGATGTCCAGGTACAGGGCCAGGGTGGCGCTGATGTAGTTGGTTTCGCCGCCGTCCAGGATCTGCTTGAGGTCATACAGCATGTAGGCGCTGAAGATGCCGATGGCCGCGACCGAGATCGCCATCATGCCGGCCGAAGAGCCGACAAACACGTTGATGACCGCGCCCACCATGAGCACCAGTGCGCCCACCATGAGCCACTTGCCCATGCCCGAGAGGTCGCGCTTGATCACGCTGGCCAGGCTGGCCATCACGAAGAACACGCCTGCGGTGCCGGCAAAGGCGGTCATGATGAGATCGGTGCCATTCTTGAAGCCCAGCACCATGCCGATCAGGCGTGACAGCATCAGGCCCATGAAAAAGGTGAAGGCCAGCAGCACGGGCACGCCCGCCGCCGAGTTCTTGGTTTTTTCGATGGCGAACATGAAGCCAAAAGCGCCGCCCATGAAAACAATCAGGCCCAGGCCGCCGCTCAGCGACTGGGTGATGCCCGTGGCCACGCCAACCCATGCACCCAGCACGGTGGGCAGCATGCTCAGGGCGAGCAGCCAGTAAGTGTTGCGCAGCACCTTGTGGCGCTGCTCCTGCGAGATGCCATAGCCCGCAGAGTGGCCCAGGGTGGTGACTTGGTCATTCATCTTGTGTCTCTCCTAGTTGGACCGCTGAATTCTATGTGGCGGTGTTCTGGCCAAATGCAATAACCGCACCCGGTCAGACAGTTTAGGTCACTATTGTTTCGCCCCAGGCGGCGGTTTGCAGGGCGCCGACTGCCGCTATGCTTGCCGTTTTCGTCCGGGGGCCCTGCCATCCAGTCCCCCTCAACCCTGCATGACAACCATGAAAATCAAACACGAACTCGAACTGGCCGACGTCAAGAAGATTGCGGCGGCTGCCGAAGCCGAAGCGCTGAAGAACCACTGGGCCGTGACCATCGCCATCGTGGACGACGGGGGCCACCTGCTGTGGCTGCAGCGCCTGGACGGCGCGGCGGCGGTGTCGTCCCACATCGCGCCTGCCAAGGCCCACACGGCCGCCCTGGGCCGCCGCGAGAGCAAGGTGTATGAAGACATCGTCAATGGTGGCCGCACGGCGTTTCTCAGCGCACCCGCCATCGAAGGCCTGCTCGAAGGCGGCGTGCCGATCATGAAAGACGGGCAGTGCCTGGGCGCGGTGGGGGTGAGCGGTGTGAAATCCACGGAAGACGCGCAGATTGCACGCGCGGGCATTGCGGCGTTGGGCCTTTGATTGGCGATGAATTGCTATTGAAATAATAGCTAATGGTGCTTGTGTATCAAGCGCTGGAGCCGAAAACGCCTGATTAGCGACATATCTCAGACCCCGTTCGCCCTGAGCTTGTCGAAGGGCTGTTTGCAAGGAGCGCCCTGGCTTCGACAAGCTTGTATGGTTTGGTCTCCATCAACCAAACTTCAAGAAAGGGCGAGGAGCCGGGATGGAGGGACATCGACAGGCATCGGCCGTTGCTTTAGACCCAACGGATCGACTTACTGAGTCATTACCCCATCCCTGCGCCGAGCGTCGATAAGGAACCTGGCGACGTCACCTGCACGATGCAGTCTCGATCGCCAATTCTTGCAAGCTCACGCCGACAGCAGGCGTCCACCCCGGCACTCGTATTTTGAGCGATGAAGACCCAACAAGCTACTGAATTTGTTGGCGTAGATGTAGCAAGCGCCCATCTGGATGTCGCCGTGCATGGGCACACCAACGTGCGCCGATATGCCAATACGCGCGAAGGCATCTGCCAACTGCTGCGCGCACTGCGCCCTGGCTGCGTGCTGGCACTGGAGTCGACTGGCCGCTATCACACGGCGCTGGCACAGGCCGCTCATGCAGCGGGCCTGCGTGTTTATGTTCTCAATCCCCTGGATGCGCGTCGCTACGCGCAGTCGGTGGGTCAGCGCGGCAAGACCGACCGGATCGATGCGCTTGTGCTGGCCCGCTATATCTGCCGCGAACATGAGCAACTGCGCCAGTGGCAGCCGCCCACGGCCAGTCAAGCCCAGTTGCGCGAGCTCATTGCCCACCGTGCAACCTTGGTGCGTCAGCGCAGTGCTCTGGCGCAGGCGGGCAGCCACAATAAGATGCTCGCGAGTCTGGACGCGCCGGTGCTCAAGGCATTGCAGGAAGCCATTGAACACATCGACGCGCAACTGGCAGTGATCATCCAGGCTGACCCACCGAGCCGCCAGGCGTTCGAGCACATCACCTCGGTGCCCGGCCTGGGCCTGGTCTGCGGGTCGTTGCTGGTGATGCTCTTTGGGCGCATGCACGAGCGCAGTGCCGATGCGGTGATCGCATTTACAGGACTGGATCCGCGCCCGAACGACTCCGGCAAGAAGACGGGCCAAAGGCGCTTGTCCAAGAGGGGCTGGCCGGAGATCCGGCGCCTGCTGTACGCAGCTGCCATGTCAGCCGCGCGCACAAAGACGTGGAACGGCTTTTATCTTGCCCAGCGCGCTAAAGGACTGAGCACGACCGCAGCGCTGATTGTGCTTGCCCGAAAACTCCTGCGCGTAGCCTTCTCGTTGTTCAAGCAACAAAGCGACTTCGATAGCTCGCTGATGGCCGTCAAGGGTTGACACAAACGATAGAACCTCAGCCCGAACGGATGGGGTGAGACATCTGAGACAAGTTGCTAATCAGGGAAAAACGTGCTCAAAACAAAAAACCGGTCTTCGAACCGGTTTTTTTGTGCCGTCCGCTGTTTGGGAACGAGGAAAAAAGCCTGGCTACGCGGGCACGCCCGCTGGCTGGCAAAAAAGACCCTGGCGGGCTTGTGACAAGCCCGGGAGTCTCCCCACGATGAAACCTTGAAAAGGACTGAAAGAGGAACGCTGGCCGATCATGGTGCGTAGGGGGGCTGACCCCGCTGGCCGGTTCGCGCACCCTGGTTTATTTGGTCAAGATCAGCTTGCCCAGCTTGGTGGCCTGCAGGCGGTAAACCGATCCGTTGTGGCGAATGGCCACGGCTTTTTGTCCCTGCAAGAGTTCGCTGCTTTCGACGGCGGCAGGGGCAGCTTGCGACGCGAGCGGGCGGGTCAGCATCAGGGACGATGCTGCCAGATCGGAAGCGGTGGAGCGCAGGGGTGAGGCGTTGGTCAAGTTGGCTTGCATGATGGTCCAGGTGCTTTGCGATTGGATGTGTTAATGATAACTATTCGCAACTGCAAGTCAAGCGATTTTTCTCGATGGGTGCGTGCAGCAAGGCATGTGCCCGTTCAAAACCGCCTATGGCTGCGGCTCGGTCACAAAGCCGATCTTGCGCACGCCGGCACGTTGTGCGGCGGCCATGGCCTGGGCCACGCGTTCGTAGCGCACTTCCTTGTCGCCGCGGATGTGCAGGTCGGGCTGGGGTGCTTTGGCAGCTTCGGCCTGCAGGCGCGAGAAGAGTTCTTCGTCGGCCACCGGCGCGCCGTTCCAGAAATACTGGCCGTCGGCGGCTACCGACAGGCGCACGGTTTCGGGTTTGATGAGCTCGGGCTGGTTGGTGGCGCGGGGCAGGTCCACGTTCACCGAGTGTTTCATCACCGGCACGGTGATGATGAAGATGATGAGCAGCACCAGCATGACGTCCACCAGCGGCGTCATGTTGATCTCGTTCATCACCTCATCGGCGTCGTCTTGGGTTCCGAAGGCCATGGCTTAGTTGCCTTTCTTCATGGGCAGCACCTTGCCGGGCTCGCCTGCGTTCACGCGGGCGCCGGTGACAAAGTAGGCGTGCAGGTCGTGCGCAAAGCTGTTGAGGCCGTTCAGGATGGACTTGTTGCCACGCACCAGCGCGTTGTAGCCCAGCACCGCCGGGATGGCCACCGCCAGGCCCAGGGCGGTCATGATGAGTGCCTCCCCAATGGGGCCGGCCACTTTGTCGATGGTGGACTGGCCCGAGGTGCCGATGGCCAGCAGCGCGTGGTAGATGCCCCACACGGTGCCAAACAGGCCGATGAACGGCGCCGTGGAGCCCACCGACGCCAGGATGGCCAGGCCCGACTGGATGCGTGCCGTGAACTCGTCAATGCAGTTGCGCAGGCAGCGGGTGACCCAGTCGCTCACGTCCAGGCTGTCGTGCAGGTGGGCCTTGGTGTTGCGGTGGTGGGCCGTGGCTTCGCGGCCTTCCAGGGCCAAGTGGCGGAAGGGGTTGGTGGGGTCGTTGCCCAGCTTGCTCAGGGCGGCGGCGAAGTCTTCGCTGTGCCAGAAGTCCTGCGCCGTGCGGGCGTGCTTCTTGAACTTGATGATGTCCAGCGCCTTGATGACGATGACGATCCACGAGGCCAGCGACATGGCCAGCAGCAAGATGGCGACGGCGCGGGTGACAAAGTCGCCCTGCGTCCAGACGTTGGCGATGCCGAATTGCGATTCCATGAAAACTCCCTGAACGGTGATTGGATTATTCGAGAACAAAGTTGACGGGAACGAGGTTCCACATGGCCTCGGGCACGCCATTGCGCTTGCCGGGCACGAAGCGCCAGCGCATCACGGCCTCCTGGGCCTGGCGGTCCAGGCGGTCATAGCCGCTGGATTGGTTGATTTCCACCTTCTGCGGCAGGCCGTCGGTGCCGATCAGCACGCGCAGCACCACCTTGCCTTGCTCGCCCATGCGTTTGCTGATGGCCGGGTAGCTGGGTTTGGGGTTGTTGAGGTAGGCGGCATTGCTGGACGGCATCTCGATGCGGGGCGGGGCGGGCGGCGCTGGAGGCGCTGGAGGTGCCGGGGGCGCCACCGGTGCTTCGATGGGGGGCGCTGGCGGCTGCGGCGTGGTGATGCCCACCGGGGCATTCGGGGCCGGTGTCGGGTCGGCAATGGCCACGGGCATGGGGGCCGGGCGCGGGGCCTGGACCTTGGGAGCTGCCTTGGGCGGAGGCGGCGGGGCAGGTGGTGCCGGTGGCGCCACCTTGGGTGCGGGGGGGGGCGGGGGCGCGATGAATTCGCTCAGCAGTTCCGCGGGCACGATCACTTCTGCCGCGCGGCGCAGCAGGCCCGACTGCAGCGCCCACAGGCCCGCCACATGCAGCATCACCACCGAACCCACGATCACGGCATTGCGGCTTACGCCGCCCGAGGCGGCAAAACGATCTCGTTGGGACATATAAAAATGATAGCTGCATGCGCTTACTGGGTAAGCGCTAGCGCCTAAAAGTATTCAGATTACTTGCGAAAGATCCACCAGGCCGAACCGGCCACGAAGATCAGGCTGCCCGCGAGTGTAGAGAGGAGTTCCATGACTTGCTTTCCAAAATGGAGTTGGCAAGCTGGACCGGTTGCGCCGCGACCTCGTTGTGCAGGGCGGCCACCGGGCTGGTTGCGCTGCATTGCGCCACCACATCGCGGGCGCAGCTTTCGCAGCATCCGCATTGGGTGGCAACGCCCAGCTCGAACTGGATATCGTCGAAACTCATTCCTGCACGCGCATGGCGGGCAATTTCACGGTCGGAAATTCGGCGGCAAACACAGACGATCATGGCGGCAGGCAGTTTGGCTGGCTGTTGTGAGTGGGGTGATTATAAATACGAATCTATCGTATTTGCAATAAATCAATTCTGCCCGGAGGGAGATAGATTTTTCAGCGCCAGCCGTTGCCGGTGAAATCTGCATCCAGCAGCGCCGGTGATGCATCGGCCAGCGTGGCGCAGCCGGTGAGGGCCATGGCAATTTCGAGTTCGTCGCGCAACAGGCGCAGCACATGCGCCACGCCGGCGGCGCCGGCATGGGCCAGGCCCCAGACCGCGGGGCGTCCCACCAGCACGGCCGATGCGCCCAGCGCCATGGCCTTGAGCACATCGGTGCCGCGCCGGATGCCGCCATCCACCAGCACCGGCAGCGCGCCGCCCACGGCCTGCACC
>LNAP01004628.1_pt1 | contig 22794 bp, 24 predicted proteins | sample 602601 | NCBI WGS metagenome assembly LNAP01 (sample SAMN02440304, study PRJNA202911) | soil metagenome | biome: Subtropical and temperate rainforests or woodlands; isolation source: soil samples (1 kg each in a 20% v/v slurry with milli Q water) were... ...
CACCGACTATGTCCGCGGGATCAGTACAGGTCGCGAGTTGGATGCGCTCGTGCGCTATGACACCTTGGACACCATGCGGTCGATTGTGAATCGGCTCGAAACGATCGCTGCCAGCGGCATCTACCGCAGTGGCACCCCACCGTTCGACGAGAGCGCACCGGTGTGGCGCTATGACCTCACGGCATTATCTGTCGCGGAGAAGAAGCTCTTTGTGTGGACGCGCCTCACCGAGATCTTCGAGGCGGCGCGCGAGCGCGGCGTCGTGAAAGGCGCTGCGGAGCTGATCGATGTGATCGTGGTCGACGAGGCGCATGAGTTCTTCGCCGACAAGGACACGAACATCCTGGACCGCCTGGCCAAGGAGAGCCGGAAGTTTGGCGTCGCTCTGATCGCCGCGAGTCAGTCGCCGACCCACTTCTCGGAGGACTTCATTTCCAACGCAGCAGTGAAGCTTTTGTTAGGCATCGACGCGATGTACTTTGATGGCACAGTCCGGAAGATGCGGATCGACAAGGAAGTCCTGGCCAGCGTGGTGCCGGGTAAAGTCGTGGCCATCCAAGTTGCAGTGCGGGGGGAGCAAACGCCCCGATTCAGGCTGGCGCGGGTGTCGGCCGGATGAGCTGGTGCACGCGCAGAACGCGTGCATGCTGCGCTGAACCGCGATCGCTGATAAGCCGGCCGCACTGACGGACTATTCGCGTCGAGAATCACGAGCCGAGCGTGGCTGGGGTCTGAGATGCCACACCCACGCGTTGGTCGTGGCCTTTGCTGAAGGAGCTCTCCTTGACGAACTTTCTTGATGCGTTGCACCTGCCCGGTCCGGAAGAACCGGCTGGTGTGCTGATGTGGGGAAAGTCACCCGAATTGGTCGACCAGGATCTTGCGGCAGGCGTGGCCAGAATCGGCGGCCTTCGCACGCCGTTCTACGATCAGTCCTACCTCCTGGCCGCGAATACTCTGCTCCGTACCGCGCTTCAGGCAAAGACCCTCGACCATCACGCGTTGCCTATCTTTTACTTGCAGCGGCATGCAGCCGAGCTGCTGATCAAGGCACCGCTGCTGGTTGGGCTTGAGGTCAAAAAGCTGTTGAGCAAGCTTGGCAAGCTCGGGCCGAGCAATTCCGTCATCGCCGATCAACGTCATGACGCCGCCTTCAAGTCCCATTCGCTCGCGGATCTGCTTTCTGCTTTGGAGGAAATGACCGACCTGCTTCAAGTCGGCGAGGTGCCCGCTGCGCTCGAAAAGGTTGTATGCATCATCCTGTCGGTAGAGCAGAGCCAGGAGACCTGGTCGCGTTACGCGAGCAGCTGGGCGGGGCCCAAAGGGCAAAAGCAGTTGGTGATGCACGTGGAAAAGGAAACGATCGTGCCTCTGGCCGAAATTCAGAATCTGCTCCAGACGGCAAACGTTGCACAGGGCAGCGTGTTTCCTTTCGACGGACGGATGATGGGCAACCTCGGCTCGCTCTGGCAAAGTCTCGCGCGCGAGGCTGGAGAGATTGACTGACGCGATCCGGAGCTGGGGTGGCTGGTACCCAGTTCTAGGTGTCCGCCAGCCGCAACGCGCAGAAGCGGCTAGTTCTGGAAATCAGTAGCCTGCTGCTAATGGCAATGGCTCGAGTCCGAGGCCTCAAGGTGCCTCGCGCTCCTGTGCGGCCTGTGTGGCCATCTCGCGCGCGCGCTGCTCGTGAAAGGCTGCCACCCGGCCCAGGACTGAGGTCGCGCTTCCTTTCCAGCCTTCTACAGACCCTTGGAATCCCGCTTGTAGACGGCCCACGTTCGGTAGGCGATCGACTGGCGTGACGACAACGCCAGGCTCCACGCGAACGGTGCGAATAGCGCCTGCGCTGTCATAGGTCGGCCGCCGCTGCCGCGCGTATCCGCGGATGGCTGCGTCGAGGTCGGCCGCGACCACGTTCGGCCGCGCACCCGCGCCGACAGCGGCAATGCTGCTGCCAGTGCGGGCAACCTGGCGTCGCTGCGGCGTGGAAGCGGTGCTGACTGGCACGGCCGCAGGCGGGGGGGGCTTCATGGCGGCCGTGGTGACTGGCGGCATCGTGGTCTTGGTCACCGTTGGAATCGGCGCTGGCGTAGCCGGCTGCTCCGTGTGCACGGGCTCCGCTATCGCTGCGGCTACCGCGGGCACCGCGGCCGGTACCGACGCTGGTGCCGCCACGGTTGGGGCTTGGGGAACGCCGGCGGCCGCAGAGATCTCGGAGCGGCCGGTCAATGCCTGGATCGCGCCGAGGCGCTCGTCCTGAAGCGGATCGGCGCGCTGCACCGTGCCCGCTGCGACGGCGATCGGCAGCCCCTCCTTGAGGGCTTCAGCCAGATGCGCCTGGTAGGTCTTGCGTGCGATGTCATAGATGGCTGCCCCATACGACATGCTCGCAGCATGATTGCGCACTCGGGCGTAGGCGTCGCTTTCGGCGTCGTCCAAAGGCACGCCATCGAAGATCTTGGTCCGCAGCCGGCTGCTCGCATTGTAGGTCGCTGAGATCGCCACCATTCCGAGTTGTGGGTGTCGTTTCAGGTTCTCCTGGCCTTCGGCAAGGAAGCCGGCCGCGCGCTTGGCGCCCCGCAGCGGATCCAGGTCGTCCGAACCGGAATGCCCTTGGTCAATCTGGAAGAGGCCGAAGCTGGCTTTCGCGCCGCCGCCGACAACCTCATCCACCGACTTCCCACGGTTGATGAGGTCGACGCCGCGCTGGTCGAACCCGACCTGGACCACACCGCTACTCTCCGTGTAGTAACTGGCCGCGATCAGTCGGGGCTCTACCCTGATCCGATGCTCCTTGAAGAATTCGGCGGATGCCTGGTCGGCAAGGCGCGCGACGTCCCAGGGATGCAGGGTCCAGTGCGTCTCTACCTTCCGCGTGGAGTTGCTGAAGACTTTGGCGACCACCGGCGCGAACTGGCCGTAGGCGAGCACCTTCGTCTGCTCAGCGGAAAGCGGTGCCATCACCACATCCCTCGGGGAGGGTAGGGCGCGTGCCATCTCGGCAGCCGCTCGCGTGTCTGCAGGAACTGGCCGGCTCAGCACAGCGAGCCGCTCACGATCCAAGGCGGACGGCACGATGGACCGCTCGGACGCCTTGGCTTGCGAGATCACGGTGATCGCCTGCGTTTCGCGGAGAGTCTCGGCTCGCCCTTGCATCTCATGGAGCACGTCGCCAATCTTGGCATGCGGCGTGCCGCCTGCGCTCATCAGCGCGGCCGTGGTTGAGACACCGGTGGCGAAGAGCGCCGCAGCCTTGAGCAGCCGGGTGCTAGAGCCGCGCACCGCAGCGGAAACGCCTTGCGCGACGTTAGCGTCCTGAGCGCCGCTCATAGCGCACCTGCACCGATGTGGGCGCGCCCGAGCGGGGCGCCCGTCGCTTCATCGATCTCGGCGAACCAGAGGCCTTCGGACCCGCGCGCTTGATTGAGCACCTCGGCGTCGAGCGGCTCGTCGGGACTGCCTATGTGCTCGACGAGGCCATCAGCGCAGACCATCTCGATGTGGCTGTCCTCGATGGCGGCGCCGCTCAGCGGCAATCGACCCTCGCGTGGGAGCGCCCCGATGGCGACTTGAGCGGTGGCGCCTTCGCCGAGCTTTATGACTGCGAACTCGATCGGGATGGAGTTGGGGGAGGGGTGAGGGTGGGGATTGATCATGGGCTGCCGTGTGCTTACCGAAACATCGTAGGGGCGACGCCCGCATCGCCGATGTTTTTTTCAGAGGCAGGGCGTGCGGGAGTGTTCATGTGATGCGTGGGGCCGGGAAGACCCGCCCTGTCAACCTTGGCCCGTGGCCGCGCCAAGGCCGGGGCCCGCGCGCTTTCTTGGCGCGAACATGCAGGCCTGCTCGCGCGGCCGAACCACTCAGGAGGTGAGGGATTTGAAGATGGCGCCCGCGAGCCAGATGAGCACGCCTAGCCCGATTAGTAATGGAAGCGCTCGCATAACCACAGCCAGGCAACGCATTCCGGCCAAAGCCCATATCAGAGCGGCGGCCGCGAGCAAAGCTCTGCAGGTTGTGTCCGTCGGGTAGAACAGGCCAAGAGCGTCGGGCACGACGTAGCCGCCGACGACGACGCCCACTGCACCAAGGCCAACGCCGATCAGACCGAGAGCGGCCGAAGGGGAAACGCTCGCCGCCATGTTGTGGACTGCGCGTGCAGTTCCGTCAGCGATCTTGTTGCTCCCGAACTGGGCAGGCAGGTCCCCAATACCGTTGCCGCCGCGGTGAGACCACGCGTTTGACGACACGCGTGGAAGCGCGAGCCACAGGAATGTAGCGATCATCAACGAGGCCAGTGCGTAGAGCGCGAGGTACCACGGATGGGCTTCGCTGGCGAATGCCTTTCTGGTCAATGCCTGTCGAGAGGCAGACACTTCGGCAACTGCCTCGCTCCTGGCTTTTTCCAATCGGATCGCATCTGACCGCGCAACCTTCTCCATTTCCGGAAGTGAGCTTATGGAGACCCAATCCCACGCCGCACCCTTCCGGGTGAAAAGGAACTCGTCGGAGACCTTCATCGGTTCGTTGGACTTCCCGAAGTAGATATCGAGTTCCAGATGGCATTCGTATGCGCCAGCAGGAGTCGCACTTGGAGAGCAGCCCCTCACAAGCACGTTTTCCCAGCGCCGGGCGGGGGGTCCCGGATGCGGGGACAAGATTGCTCGTAGCTCCGCCGTGGTCGGTGGGCCCGCCGCTGGGGTCGTAGCCGCAGCGCGTCCAGGCACGGTGAAAGCAAGGAGCAGCGGTATCAGTAGAACCAACCTGCGGAGGATGTCCAAGGGTCCGTAAGTGGCTCTCATATGGTCCTGTGGTGTGTCGAATTCGAGGCGCCGAAAGCGTCGCTTTCGTATCTATCGGTGGAAAAATGATTTTCTTTAGGACCGCCAGCTTCGGACGCGGCCTGAGTCCGTATGCGTGAACAAGCGGCTTGTGTAGACGCCGACGCCGCCGGCACCCAGCCACTGGCTGAAGCGTCCGAACTGCTCGACCGGTACGCCGGGAATCCGCGCATCTATCGCGCCACCGCGCATGTGCCAAGAGTCGCGCGCAGAGCCTTCAATGACAGCGTTCGTGATCGGGTGTCGGAAGGCGCTCGTCCACTCGACGGGCCGGGCCATGTTGAACCAGGCAAGCCAGCTTCTGATTGCGTAGTGGACGTCGAAGATGATGGGGTTCATCAACGTCCACTGCGAGATCTGTGCTTCCGTGAACCGGCCAGAGTCCAGGGCACGCCGCACGTGCGGGCTCTTCTCGCGGATCATCCGCTCCAGGGTGGTGTCACGCGCGAACCAGCAGAGGCGTTCGTACTCGCTCTGTACGAGCTGGCCATTCGCCCAGTAGGTCGACTTGATCACCTCACCTGTCGAGGTTCGGCGGGCCCATAGCGTTCTGTCTCGGGTCCAGAACTCATCGCCTTGTGCCGCTGGAGGAAGCGCGCCCGCTCGTGCGGCCAAGTCCTGCGCCAGGGCGACACGGTCGTCACGCATCAGAAGCGCAGTCCCCAGCCCGAGCCCGGCCAGGCCGCGCAGAGCCGATCGTCTCGTGAGCGGGCGGAGAAGATCGGGCGCTGCGGTCTCGCGGCCTGGCTCCGGCTGGTAGAGCGACGGCTTCCGGAGCGGTGAACGGATGAGCGGCAACGATCGATCGAAAGCGGCGTGTGCCGGGACCTCGTTGTGGCCGGAAAGTGTGCAGTTGCCGTCGACGTTACTTGTCATTGCCTTGCTCATCGGAATACTCGAGTGATATTATCTCGCAGCGCTAGCACGATACGAAGCAAATACGACAAGATTTGTATTCGTGGTGCGATCGCAGTGAAGCAAACCTCCATGAAAAGCCTACAGCCCACCCAGACGAAGAGCGACGGTGCCTCTCTCCCGAGCCGAGCGAGGCCGCGCGCCAAGCGCGGTGCCGTCACCTCGACGGATTGGACGAGAGCACTGCTGGGCACAGACGTCATCCAGCTCCAGGGGTTCGCCGGGCCTGCCGTTTCGGTGAGCGGCGTTCCGTGGATCAAGATCGGTGGCGACGAGGGCGGCACGCTGCTGCCAAGCTCAACGGCCACCCGCGTCCGTATGCGCACGATGGTCGTCCTGGCTCTCTCCGCCGTCGCGGCTTCGTTCGTGCTTGGCTGCCTCTGGCAGCTGCAATCTGCCGACTCGGCTAGCGTCGCGAGGCAGAGCGCGTCGCTTCCCAGCTGGAGAGTGGTCGGTGTCCAGGCTGATGGCGTGACCATTTCGATCGACGGAGCCACGCGACGTGAGCTTCGGATACCGGTGGGCCGAGCGCTGCCCAATGGCGAGCAGCTTCTGCAGACTGACGTCGAGCGCCGGATCTATCGAACCGCGAGCGCCAGCGTGCTGGTGCGCGAGGTCGGCCCACAAACCACGCGTACGCCATGACCTTGCACAGTTTGAATCCGCACCCTTCCGTTGACCCCGATGACGAGGCTGCATCAGACGCGCTACAGCTCCCGATCAAGGAATACGGGCTGGGGATGGTCTTTCCACCTGGCTCGATCTTCGAGGGAACGTCGAAACTGCCGTGCGGCGCAGTGATCTACGGCACTTTCAAAGGCACGCTTGAATGTCAGAGGGGCGCGATCGTCATTGCGCCAGGCGGACTCTTCATGGGCCGCCTCACCGCGGAGCGCATCATCGTCGCGGGGAAGGTGGGCGACGTGAAGTTCGCCGCCAAGGACAGCGCGTTGCTCATCGCGAGCGAAGAGCTGCTGATTGGGGACTCGGCCAACATCCATGCCGTCCTGCGCTCGCCTCACTTCACAACCGCCCGAGGCGCGAACCGTCATGAAGTCGATGCTCGGGGTCGGGAATGCCTGATCAGCAGTTCAGCGTGGTCAACCGTGTACGGTTCACTGCCTGGGCGTGGCTTCTCTCGTCGTTCTTCGTCGGGTTGACCGTTGGCGCCGTGGCCACTGGCATTCCCTTGGGGATGCGCCTTGAGGCGGCAAATGAGTCACTGTCTCGTCTGAGGCAGGTTCGCCAACTCGAGGTCGGCCTCGAGCAGTCGATCGACGTCCTGGCACTTGGCGCAAGCGACGCGCGGGGCCCGGCGAGCAGGTTGGAGGCACCTGCCCCTGCAGCTCTGGAACCGCACACCCTGGCGACGCCGCAGGGAGCGCCTCAGCCAGCCCCCGTCAGCCGCGGCCCAGCGTTGCCGCCGGCAACGCCTGCCCTGGGCTCCGAGCCGCCCCCTCGCTCGGCCGAAGCGTCCGCGGGCGCACCACTGGAGGCGCGAGCCATCATTGCGGATCCGTCGCCGGGTCAGAAGCCGCAGCCGCTGGCGGCTGTTCCGAAGGCGCCGGCGGCCGCGCAAGCCAGCTCACTGGAAAGTGCTGGCGCAGCCACGCAACGGGCTCAGCCAACACCGCCTGACGCGAAGCTCGCCGAGCGCGAGCGCGAGCGCAAGGCCAAGGAAGATCGCGAAGAAAAGCGTGCAAAGGCCGAGAGAGAGCAACGGGTCGTGATCGCACAGAAAGCTGCACGAGAAGCGGAGCAGCGCGAGCGCGAAGCCGCGGAGGCACGCGCGGCAGCAGCTCGGGGGAAGGCGCCTGCAGAGCCGCGGCCAGCTGCGAGGGCGGAGCCTCCCACCACGGCGTCGGCGCCTGCTCCCGCATCCATGAACGGGCCCACTGAACGTGTCACCAAGGACGAGGCAGGCCTGGCCGACGTGCACGCTGGCGCCGTGGTGTTCAAGAGCGGGCGGCGAGTGAGCGTTGGCGAGGCCTTCCCAAGCGGGGAGCGACTGCTCAGCGTGGACCCCACGTTGGGGGAGATCGTCACAAGCCGCAGGCGAATCGTGCTCAAGGCGTCCTGACGCCGCGATCTGCGAGCTGGCCCAGCGACACCGGGCCGGCCCTCCTAGCCGCCCCCCCACCTTCGCAGGAAGAGACTGCTGCGCCGCAACGTCCTCAATGCGACGTCGTCATCAATCGCACGAAAACATTGCGCCGCGCGATAACATCGGCACGAAATGAAAGGGACCGCCGATGAGTTCTGGCAATGTCGTTTGGATTGCAGAAAAGCCGTCAGCAGCCAGAGATCTGGTTGCTGGGATGAAACTTGCCTTCGGCTCCAAGTGCACCAACACGGCCGAGGCCGCGAGGGATGGATTCTTCGTCATGGACAACGGGGACATCGTGCTTCCACTGGCTGGGCATCTGTTGACCACCGCTCGCGTGTCTGAGTACTTGAACCCCGAGATGGCTGCGCTTGAGGCCGATCGCGTCTTCGACCGCTACAAGGAGTTCCTGCCGCTCATTCCGTCCAAGCTGATCACGCATCCCCGTACCGATGAAAAGAAGGTCAAAGGAGCGAAGCGCTCCGCAGGCGCTGGGAAGCCCATCGGCCCCTACTTGATCGCGAAGAAGTTCCTCAAGCGTGGTGTCAAGGTCGTCAACGCGGGGGACACCGATCGCGAAGGGCAGCTGATCGTCGACGAGCTGCTTGAGCACTTCGGCATCGACCCCGCAGGCCCGAACGTCCATCGCGTCGAGCTTGTGTCGAATCAGCCAGAGGACATCGCGGCCAAACTCAAGGCTCCGTTCGAGAGGAACGGGTCGGTGAAGTGGGCGCTGCGCGGGGAGACCGCACGGGTGCGACAGTACCTCGACTGGGTGTGGGGCCTGAATCTGTCGATGGCCTACCAGGCGATCCTGCGGGTCTCGAACGTAGGGATCGGCCGCGTGCAAACGGCGGTCCTGAACCTCGTGGAGACCCGCCGTCTGGCGATCAAGAACTTCAAGCCACTCGACTACTACGTGCCGGTGATCACGTTGCGCGACGGAACTGTCATGCGATGGCATCAAAGGCCGGAGGCCGCCGGCACGCCGGGATTCGACTCGGAGGGCCGGATCATCGACGCCGCGGTGGCAAGCCAGATCGTGCGGGCGATCACCGGCGGTCTGAAGGGCGTCTGTGTTCAGGCCACCGCGAAAGAGCATAGCGAGAAACCGCCCCTGCCTTTCTCGCTGGGGGCGCTTCAGTCCGAGGCAGCGCGTCAGCACGGCATGACGCTGGACGAGGTGGCAGAGGCCGCAAAGAAGCTGTACCAGGCAAAGGCGATCTCTTACATCGGAACGGACTGCCGGTACCTTCCAGAGACCATGCACGCGGATGCGCGGAAGGTGATGAGCCAACTGGCAAAGCTGTTCCCAGCTCAGGCGCAGGGCGCGCACATGGAGATCAAGGGCGCTGCATTCAATGACGCGAAGCTGGACGAGCACTTCGCTATCGTGCCCATGGGTCTCCCGGCACCAACGTCCAGCCCCTCTGAGAAAGCCGTGTTTCGCACGATCGCGAAGCGCTTCATGGCGCAGTTCTACCCCGATCATCTGTATCGGCAGCACTCCCTCATCGGAACGTTCGGCCAGGACGAATTCCGTGCAACGAAGCGCGAAGAGGTGCGTAAGGGTTGGAAGGAGATTGAGGAAGACACCGAATCGAGCGGCGAGGCTGAAGCCTCCGACGGCGGCGACGGCGAAGTTCGAGGCGAAGTTCAGAGGATCCGCGGATGAGCAACGACGTCGAGAAATTCGCCGGTTACCACCAGGGCGCTGTCATGTATGCAGTGGGTGCGAAGGTCGAAGCGAAGCGGACGAGTCCGCCCAGTCCATACACCGAGGCCGAGCTGATGGATGACATGCTCGCCGCGCACAAGTTCGGCCGGTCCGAGCAGGAACGCGACATGCTCAAGCGCGTTCAGGGCATTGGAACCGCGCGTACCCGCGGACCGATCATCTCGAATCACGTCGAGCGGAGCCTTCTCGTGCGGGTCAAGAAGGGCAAGAAGCACCAGATCGATATCACGGAGTTTGGCTCACACCTGCTCGCACAGCTGCCGGACGTGCTCAAAAGCGTGTCGATGACGGCGCTATGGGAGCTCGCGCTCGCGGACGTGGCCGAGGGGCGTGCGCAGCCCGAACTGCTCAAACAAAAGATTTCAGAAATGGTGAAAAGGTTGCTGGCCGATGCCTTCGCCACGCGTGAGAGTGCCTCAGGGACTACATCCGGAATGCCAAGAAATACGAAAATACATTAGTTCGCGTAAGAATCGCGCCACAATGCAAAGGAAGTAGACGAACAATGAACATGAATTTTTCCAATCAGAGGGCACATTCCATGACGGTACTGTTGGCAGGCGTGTCGATGACCATGCAAGGCATCGCTCCATCCCCCGAGAAGGCGGCGCAACTCGGCACCTTGCTCGACCGCTTTGCGACCTCGGTCGGCGTGAGCATCGACAAGGTGAAGACGGTGCTGAGCGTGTACGCCCGCGGCAGCGCGCCGGCTCGCGATAGCCTGATCGAGGCGGGCCAGCAATGGCGCCAGAGCGTTCCCGTGCTGCGCCATTCGCCCGACGCGCCGTCGGACGTCGACGCGGCTCGCCCGCGGGGCTGATCACATGGCGACCGCAGTCATCAGCGAACCTTCCGCCGGGCGGCTCGGTCGTCTCTTGGCTCGGTTGGAGCAGCTGCCCGAGGACCTTCGGGCAATGTTCATTTCCACGATCGTGCAGGGCAAGCCGAAGGCCGATGTTTGCCGCGCAGCACGCCTCGACGGGCGTGCATTCGACGAGACCTATTCGCGCATGCTCCGCGAGCTCAAGCGCGACGAGCCCGCACGTAGCGTCGCGCCGCCGGCGAAAGCGGCCTCAGCCAAGCAAGGCATTCGCCTGCGGTTTCCAGTCAATACCCACAGGCCCTGAGGCCGCGAGAAAACGCCATGTCACTGCAATCGCCCGGATGGACAAAAGATGTCGTGCTGGATGACGTCGAGCTCTACCATTTCTCGACAGAGGGCGAGCGCAAGCTTGCTGCGAGCCTCATTCGGGCAAGCATCGACGATATGGTGGCACTCCAGCGCCACATGGACCACGGCAAGCCCCTCTCTCGCGGCGAGACGGTTGCGGAGCTCAGTGTCGGCCGCGACTGGGTCATGAACAACTCCGGCGTCCTGTCATTCGAGGAGTGCTGCAACATCTGTGCGCCGGACCTCGACTGGCGCTCGGTGCAGCAAGCAATCCTGATGGACCCGGCCGGTGCACTGGACCGCATCCGCAACCCGAAGCGTGGCATTGTGGACAACGAGGTCGGAATCCCTCAGACGGAGATCGAGATCGAGCAAGGGCATTCGCCGATCACCACCGGCCGCCTCGCACTCGGGCTGCTGGAGATGATCCAGGGCGAGCTCGACCTGGATGTGGATGTCGAGGGCACCGAGTTGTCCGTCCGTCCGTTTGCCTGATATCGCGCGGACGACATGATCACCGTCGAGAGGCTTCTGCAGAAGCTTGCCCTACAGAACGGCGCAACGTTCGCTGTTGGCGACGCAGACTTCCAAGTGAGCGAGGTGCTTGGCGCCGAGGGATTCTCATTCCTCCCGCTCGTCACGCTGGAGGCAGTTCGGATCGCTCGTGAGCTCAGCGCCGGCATCGAAAGCGAGTTCGACCTGGATCTGGTCGGCGCACGTTGTGTGCCCGGCGATGAGCCATTTCGCATCGGTGTGACGTTGCGCCCGGTGGGTGACGACGTCGGTGTTCTGAGAGGGCTTCTCTTCCAGCAGGCCGCCGAGCGCGTCTTCGGTTGGAACGAGCAGCGGACGATCGACCTGCGAGCGGTCGTCGCGACTTACCTCAATGATGGATACGAGGCGGAGCATGCAGCGCTCGACGCCTATTCCGTTGCGCTCGCTGCCCGCCTAGATGCCAAGAGCCGTCCCACGGCAATGATCGAATGACCCAGCACCACGCCTCGGCCGACACTTCAGCCGTTTTTCCCCAGATCCCCGCCGGGTTCGGCGCCAGCAGGCTCCTCCAGCGCCAGCTGAAAACGGGCCGGATGGTCACAGCTGGAAATGGCGCACCGTTGGCGGCGTCGGGCTCGCAGGCAGCTGCGCAAGCCGGCACTGCTTCCGCCCAGGGCGCTCCGGAGCCGACGTCCAGCACGTCTGGCCCAGCTTCGGCGGATTCACCCGTCGTTCCCGCCGGCGCGGCCGCGCAGCGCCCTCCCATGGGCTTCGGATTCGCACGCACGGAGCCTTCGAAGCCGGGAGCGCCCGCTCCGCGCGCTCCTGCTGTGCCGGCGCCAGAAGCTCACAAGGCGGCACCCGGCGGATTCGAGAGCGTCATCAAGTCTGCGCGCGCGACGGAAGCGGCCAAGGTGCACATATCCACCGTGAAGCTTCTGACCAGGCTGCTTGGCGCCGTGGCCGCTCGCCCCGGGATCATGGCCGAGGAGCAGGTTCGCACGGATACGCTGCGTGTCCTTCATCGGCAGGCGACGACCCTTGGGGATGCGCTAGCGCGGCGATGTGTGCTCGAGGGGCCCGTCCCGGAGTGGCTGCGCGCACAGGCGGTCGACGCGGCCGCTGCAACCCTCTGCATGGCCTGGGAGGGCGGGCTGTCCTCTGACCAGATCCGGGCTTTCGAACACACGTTGGCGGACCAGATCGGCGTCATCGCGCAGGAGGCTGAATCCATCTCAGGGCGTGCGGGGTTCGATGGCTATCAAGTGGCCGACAGCGTCGAGACTGCACAGGCTCGGCTCTACGTCTCCGTGACCGCCGCCATCGGGAGGCTCACGGTAAGCGGTGTTCCTGTGGAACGCGCTGCGCACGCCATCGGCGAGATCGTTGACGTTCTCGTAGCGACTCCCACCCACGCGACCATGAAGCTGGATCTTCGAACGGCCTGGCTGCAGGGCTCGCTCGGACGCTGCACGGACCTGATGACTGCTGTCCTGCAATCCAAAGCGCTTGCCACCGGTGGCGAGGACCGCGTTGCATTCGCGCAGCGCCAAGCGTTGAACCTCATTCAAGAAGTCGAAAGCTATGCCCACAACCTCATCCATCGAAAGTTTGGCGAGCCCGAAGGCCCCGCCGACCGTGACGCGTCTGCTGCTGGCGATCTGCCTCGCGCTGGGTAGCGCAGGCTTCGCGCAAGCTGCCCCGGACTATTGCGGCATCGCCACCCAGGCGAGCCAAGGTGCGCGCACGCGAGCGAACAACCGCCAGAACCAAGCGAACACCGCTGTATCGACGGCGGTAAACCAGTCGGCGAATTGTCAGAGCACGGTGACGAGCTCCATCGCTCGGATCATTCCGCAGATGGCCAACTCGACCGGCAGTTCAATCATGGACCAGGTGATCAACCAGGTCGGGCGCCAGTTGTCGGACGCCGCATGCTCCGCTTTGAACCAGGCGACGAATCAGGCGACGAACCAGGTCAACAACGCGATCTACCAGGGCGTCACCGGCAACAACGGCGGGCTCACGAACATGCTTGGCGGCAGCACCCTCGGCAACATCGGAGCCGGCGTGTTGACGAACGCAACGAACACGGCAGCAGGCACCGCGGCGAGCACAGTTTCGCAAGCGGCTGGTCAGGCCGGCAGCTCAGTGTGGCAGCAATTGGGCTGCTACATCAGCTCCTGCTAAATGATGCGACGTCACATGCGATCCACTCTACTCAACCTCCGGCTCTTCCTGGTCGCAGGAACAATGCTCGCAGCTAGCAGCGCCCATGCGCTGACGTATGTTATCGACGTCGCGCTCATCACAGCTGTGCAGACCGCGGCGCAGACGATCAGCCAAACGGTCAGCCAGAGCACGTCCAGTCAAACGCAGACCCTCACTCAGAATCTGGACGACCTCAAGCGTGGTCTGGCCAGCGCGATCTCCGGCGCGGCCGAGACGACGTCCAAGGCGTCGGCTGGTGCGGCGCGCACGGTTGGCGAGGCGGCGCAGAGGACGGCGTCGGAGCAGGCAACCATCCGCAATGAAGAGCGCTTCAGCGGGGTCGATCCTTGCAATGTGCTGGTCTCGACAATTGGCACCTCGACAGCCAGCCGCAATGGCGTGACGGCCTCGGGAGGCGGTGGCGGCGGCGGCGCGCCGCGCGGTGCCCCTGGAGGCTCGGGCGGCCTGAACGAGGTGCTGGACGTGGCGGAGCGGCGCGCTGCGGCCGGTACGCCGGAGGTCGAAGTCACAAAGGCCGCGAAGGCCGCCTGCTCAAGCTTCGCAAGTGGTGGAGTTCGTGGACAGGCTTGCACCGATTCTGGGTTCTCACCGCAAGCCTCTACCGGCTTTCCGAATGCAGACATCCGAGCCTCAACCCTTTTCGACGGCCCTCAAACGAGCGCCGACGGCCTGGTGGTCAAGCGTCGGTTGACGGTCGACCTCGCAGGGACCGAAGGCACCGCCATTCGCGCTCTGATGCGCAACCTCGACCAGCCGCTGCAGGTGAAGGACTTGACGAAGTCCCAGCGCAACTCGGACGCGGGCAGGCAGTTCCTCGCCCTGGAGGATGCGTTCCAGGCGCGCATGAGCGTCGCGAAATACCCGCAGGAAGCACAGGCCAACCTTCTGGCGGCCAAGACAGAGCTGATCCCGCTCGTGCAGCAGATGCTCAGGAGTGAGGACGCTGCCTTTGTGCAGACGTACTTGGGTGAGAACGTCCCGAACTGGTCGAGCAAGGGGATCTCGATGGCCGAGCTGATCCTGCTGGAGACCCAGCGCCGCTACATGAACCCGGACTGGCATCTGCGTCTACTCCAGATGAGCGACACCGACATCGCTCGCGAGAATGTGCGGGTCCAGGCGATGAATGCCTGGCTGCAGACCCTCAGCCTCGACCGCCAGACCGTCGCGTCCGTCATCCAGTCGAATGCTGCGCAGTCGGCCATCCGCGCCGAGCTGATGCCGCAACTCATCGCCGCCAACCAACGCGCCGTCAATCGTTGATCGCAGGAACACACAGAGAATGAACAGCCCTCAAGTGGCCTGGTGGCCAGACCCTTCGCGCAAGCCGAGTTCGCAGGCGAACCTCATCATCACTGACTTCGCGACCATGGAGCGCGGCGACACCGCCGCTTTGATCATCAAGTCCGAGCCAGGCATGAGCCCTCCTGTCAGCGCCCGCTGGCTCGCGACCGCGCTCGAGCTGACCTTCGAGGAGCCGGCGGCGCGCAGCATGCTGTTCGTCCCCGCCAAGTTCCGCTCGAAATGGGTCGAACGGGTTGTTGTTGCGCTGTTCGATGGGCCAGGCGACATCGTGAAGGGTCGAATCACCATCAACGACATGGTGCCGGTGCCGATCACCGCCTGAAGCTCCACGGCACCGGCGCGTGCTGCGCGCGCCACGCATCGTTCCTCACAGCCTGCATAACCGCGGAGGCCACTCGATGGCGCCGCGGCATTCGCGCGTCATCTACGGGCGCAAGGTCCCCGTGCACGCCTCGGAAAAGATGCTCAAACCGAAAACATTTGCGCAGATTTCTAGGTTCGCACAGATCATTGTTCGATGCCTGTGCCTTCGTCCAACCGCCTGTCTGCAGCCGAGCGCACCGCGCTCTCGGAGATGCTTGAAGAACCCGAGCGCGTCGAGATCCATGGATCGAATCGCGAGTGGCGCGCTGCATTGCTTGCGTGCGTCATGTCTGCTGCCTGTCTGACCCATGGCACAGCATCGGCAGAAGCGCCGCGAGTCGAACGCACGCAGCTGAGTGCGAGCGCCGTAGCCGCCGCGAAGCCCTGGCTGCCCACCACAAACGAAGCCGCGGCCGAGATGGTGAGACGGGTTGGCGGCCAGGAGATCGCATCCACGGCCGCGACCATCGCGCCGGTCGTGTACCCATTCGCATTTCCAGCGGTTCAGGGCGAAGAGCAGGCTCAACAGCGTGTGATGGAGTTCGTCTTCGGCAAGCCTGTCCTGGAGCCGGCACTTGGCGGTGCCGTGCGCCTCTTGAACAACCTCCGCGGTGACGTGCCGCGGTCGGTGAGCCCGATGGCGTGGACGTACGTTGCGAAGCAACCTGGCTTCGCCGGATGCGTCCTGATCATCAGTGACCAGCATGCCCCGGCGATCGCGTCGTTGGTGCGCTCCACCGGCCTGTCGCCACAAGTCGCACTGGACTACGCCCTCATGCACGAAAGCGCTCACTGTGCGCAGCACAGCGAGGTGTTGGCGGCCGCATATGACGCACTGCGGTTCGGCCAGGTGCCGGCGCAGCGCATCGCCTCGGGCATGCTGGGCGCGCGGCTCGAATCCGCGATCGCATCGGGCAACAACGGTGAGTTGATGCTCAACCTGGTGCCCGGCCGCGCGAACAAGCTGTCGGCCGAGCGGTACGCCGACGGCTTCGCTGTGCTTGCGCTCCTGGGGCAGCAGCGCATCGGTGAAAAGGAGCTGGATGGTTTGATCGCCTGGCGTCTGGGCGATGACGAAGCCCACAACACCGCGAGCTTCCTGGTCTATCTGCGAGCAGAGGTCTTGAAGGACCCGATCGGCTACATGGCACTTCGCTCCGACGGACCAACAGGCTTCAACGCGAAGGCGGTGGCCAACTTCCTCCGCCCCCGTTGGAGCGCGTTCGAACGCGCTGAGATCAGCGCGCACCGCGAGAGCAGCGCTGGCCTGCACGAAGCGATTCTCGCCGGCGTGAAGGTTCGTGAAGCCTCGACGCCGCCCCTCACCACGAAGGCCGAAGCGACATCGCGCGGCGCTCCAAATTCCAACTAGAAAGGATCGAAATGACTGTCAAGCAACGACTCTCTGCCGAAGACAGAGCGGCACTGGAGGCCATGCTCGAGGCACCTGAGGTGATCGAGTTCCACGGCAAGGACCGCGAATGGCGCAGCGGGCTCCTGGGGTCTGTGCTCTCCGCGGGTGCGATGACCTTCATGATGGCCGCGTCACCCGCCGCGCATGGGCAGAGCTACTTCGAGCGGACGATGAGCAGTATCGCCACCAGCACTGCGACGAACGCGATCGGCAACCTGGTGCGCCAGGGTATCCAGGGCACGGCGGACATCGTCAAGAAGGAGGTGGTGGGCGTGCCGCAGGCCGGCCAGGGCAGGCCGGGTACCGTCTTCTCACAGGGCGCGGGCGCCGTGCCGGCGCGCGTGGCTCCTGCTTACCAGACGGCAGCCGCGCTGCCGGCGCAGGAAGCGCGCCCCCCGGTCGCTGGGTATGTTCAATCCGGCCAGCCTGCCCAGCCGCGAAGCAAGTCGCTGGTCGAGGCGCTTGGCTTCGGAGGCAGCGATATCCCGGCTTCTACCGCCGACCTTGCGGCGGCGATGGATCGCAACGACGTGAACTCGATCGCCGACACCGCCGCGCTGCGCCCAGTCCTGTTTCCGGTGGTTGTCGCACCAGGCGCGAGCGAATACGCCCAGTTGAATGCCGTGGCAGCCCTGGTGACCTCGGCCGTGCAGGCCGGGCCACGGGGTCAATCGGCCATCCGCGATGGGTTGATGCAAGGCTCTGCCAGCGGGAAGGGCCCGTCGGCCGCAATCTACGTGACCGAGAATCAGGCGTCGGCGGCCTGCATGATCGTCATGCGTTCCGGTCAGGCGGACTCGGCTGAGCTGATGTCGAAAATGACGGGCCTGTCGCAGAAGGAATCGGTCGACTTCGCCGTGCTGCACGAGGCAGCGCTCTGTGCTCAGCAGGGCGAGACCGTGGCGGCGCAATATGACGCGACCACAGGCAAGGCGGCCCAGGCGCGCGCCCGGATGGCGGCGTCCGGCCTGGTCGACGTCACCACCGAAGTGGTGATCAAGTCCGGGCAGCTCAATCGGCTTGCTGCCCCGCAAAACGTGGAGCGCGCGGCGCGTTCGTCCGAGCGTTACGCCGATGCCTTCGCTGCGCTCGCGCTGAACGCCCAGCGCCCACTTTCGGGTCAGCAGTGGAACGGCCTGACCAACTGGCGGGCGACCACCGGCACAGGTTACGACACCGGCAACTTCCTCGCCTGGGTGCAGGATCAGCTGCAGCGCGATCCGGCCGCATTCGACTCCATGCGTTCGGGCACCGGCGCTGGCTTCAACGCGCGCGCCATCGCAGGCTTCCTGCAACCGGTGTGGAAGACGTTCGAGGCGCGCGAGGCGCAGCTCGATCAGGAGCGCGAGCGTGCCAACCGGACGACCCGCATTGCCGACCGCACTGCGCCCGCAGACGCTGCCTATACGCGGCCGAAGTTCTAGAACGCGTCGCCGGCGGGGCGGTGCCTATACCGAAGGTGGGAGGGACGTCGTGCCTTTCCCGTCGAACAACCTTCATTCCTTCTATAGGTGCTGTACCCATGAAACTTTCTCTCCATAGCCTGTTGACCGAAGCGCGTTCCGCCCTTTCCTGGCCGGACCGCCTCGAGCGCGCATTGAGCGCGCAAGCTCCCTTTAAGTTCGACCCCTATTGCCACGCCGGCACGGTTGATGCCGAATCCGTGGTTCAGTGGGACGAGTGGATGCGCGAGCCTGGCGCCGCGTCCCTCGTGGGCTACCGGCGGTCGGCCAGCGGCTCGATGCACAGCTGGTTCCCGGAGGTGCCGAAACTCGGGGGCGGCGGCCATGCGGCAGCGTTTGACGGCTGGATGTGCGACATCCGTGACGTCACGGCCCTCAACGCGTCCAAGGCACCTCTGGCGGTGTACTCGAGCCTTGATGACCTGGCGCATGCTGAGTGCGTCGGCATGCTCGAGCCTGGCTGCTACACGGCTGACACCGTGGCACGCTACCTCGACAAAGCGGGCGTGCTTCCAGACGGCTCGTTCCGCCGGCGTGGCGACCACCTCGAGGCGGCAGTCTGGGATGGACGGCTTTCGTGGGCGAATGCAGGGGGCTCGCACAACTTCTCGGCGGCGCGCTGCATTGCGGGAGCCATTGGGCTGCAGGTCCCTATCATGGGTCGCCTGAAGGTGCGTGCGCTCTCCGAGGAATCCATCGACTTCCTGAACAACAACTTCGCAATGTTCGTCGTTGCGGGGCACCCGGTCGCGAAGACCGCACTGCTGGAGGCTTTGCGAATTGGCGGAGCCTCCTACCTGTCGACGGGTCTTCCGCGCCCGTACGCCAGCGATGATGCCCACGTCGTATTCCTTCCCCGCGGCGATGAGCGTTCAATGCGCGCGGCGGCGCGCATGGCCGAGGCAGGCTGCTTCGACTTGAATGCGCACCTGGACGAGCTGCTCAAAACGCAGAGGCTGGTACGGGCGGCGCTGTTCCGGCAGGCCGACGCGTGCGACACGTGCGACAGCGAAGGCGAAACGGGAGCGATGCGCCCGCGCGGCTGAAGTGGACGACCTGGGCAACCGTTTCGCACCGCTCGAGATGCAGTAGCGGAGCGGTTCGTCAGTAGTTCTCGTCCCCCGGGTGTTTCGCTCCGTGCAGCTATCACCGGGGGGCTTTCTGCTTGTACAGTGTGGCCATGACGACCAGCACCACCACCCTGACAGCCCAGGAACGCGCCGACCTCGAGCTCATGCTGGAGGCGCCAGCTGCATGGAACCGACAAGGCCTGGCAGCAGGCCCTGGCCCAGGTCGTCACGCCAGCACCATTGCGTCCTTCGCTTCGCGACGCGTTGGGGCTGGACCGTGGCCTGAATGCCGACTCCCCGGGCTCCGCACCACGCGGCTGAGCGTCGTGACGCGCCCGGCCCGAGGGTGCGGGCTCGACGTCAGGGGTTCATTCGCCGGCAGCTTCGTACTCGATGCTGGCTTCGGGGCCCAAGCGCTGCTTGATCGCCTCGACTGCTTCGATGGATCGATCACCCCATTGATTCGTGAGCGCGTATGTCTCGCCGTTGACGTGGAATAGCCGATCCTCGGCATAGAAGTAGCGCTTCGGATCGGTGCGTCCGGCGGCCTTGAAGGCCTGAACGAACCCCTCCGAGTTGACGACCTCCGGCACTTGGAAGAAGAGCTGGTTCCCTCGCCACCCGATCAGCGCGCGGACGTCCGCCGGCGTGAATCCCTTGGAGATCGCTTCCTTCACCGCGAAGTACACCAGGTCGCGCTTCGGAAGTCGCGCGTGGACCACGCCGCCGATCGTCGCGTTGTACCGGGTGAAGTCGCGGTACTGCGTCCTGACAGCCTGGCGCACAGCAGCTTCCTTCTTCCAGATCTTGATGGTGTACTCCTCGGCCTCCGGCAGCGGGATCACCTGCTGGATGTCGAGCAGAACCCGGCCGGGTTCCAACCTGTACGGCCGCATGCGCACGCAAGAGATGTTCAGGCCGCTGGAGTTGAGCCACAAGACCGTCGTGGTGACCTCGGGCGAGAAGTCGGCGGCGGCCAGCACGATGCGAACAGTCTCGGAAAGAAGCGGATCCGGGCCCTGCCCGAGGAAGGCCACGATGTTCTGCCGTGGATCCTCGTCCTCTTGGCCATTTTTGGCGAGGTAGTGGCGATGCGCTTCGACGGCATCGTCAAAGGTCATGGCAGAGATCATCGCGGCGTAACGGATCGCCTGCAGCTCGAGGTGGCCACCGCCTTCCGTGCGCTTGAGCTCGATGACGACCAGCTCGGCGTCGCGAGTGAGCCCGAGTAGATCGATGCGTCGAAGGCTTCCTTCGAAGGAGCCGTACTCCTCGTCCAGGATCATCGTCTCCGGTGAAATGTGTTCGATGCTTCGGCGCAGCAGCCTTTGCAGGTCATAGCGCTCTGTGACCTTCTCCTCGGCGAAAGTGGTTCGATCGATCTGACGGATGGATTCTGAGCTGAGTTCGAAGATGGCCATCATTGGTCTCCAAGGATCTATACCGTCAGCACACGTCGCGCGCTTCTCGGCAATTGCGGCTGGCGTTGACATGAGAGCTATTGCACTGCGACGGTCATCACCTCGGGCTCTTGTCACGGAAGCGTCTGGGATGGATCAGCACCACGAAAGCGCACGTAGCAGTCGCCTCTACGGCCAACCAACGAAGCCACTGTTGCTGACCCGCCCAGTCGGTGATCAGCACTCCAGCCAGCAGTCCGATCACTGCGGCCACGGCTGCATATGCAAGGCATTGACCGACCGACGGTCCTCCGGAGCTTTTTCTCCAAAGCATCCAGTAGGCGACGAGGGGCGGAAGTAGGGCCAGCACAGCTATACCGTTCCCACTGCAGTTCCCGTAGCAGCCACCCCGCGCGTGCGACGCGCCGGACGCGGTAACGAGAACGGTGGAAACGAAGAGGTCGCCGGCTCGGCTGTGAATGCGTGTGCGCACCTGGACTATTTCCCCAAGCCCCTGCGACAAAGCGTCAAAGTGTCATCGATCAAGCCCGGCACCCCCGCAGTGCCCGACGTGCGGAGCAGTGCTGCGTCCATGCAGGCTAGCAAACCCAGGTCGTCGCCGACGATGATGAGCCGTTCGTCACGCGACTTTGTACCCCAGGTGTCTCGCAGGCGAGCTTGGTACCGCCGCTCGCGCTCTGCCATCAGGGTGGGCATGTACGCCGGCCGCGACTTGGCTGCGCTCGCATACCGCTGTGCGATCAGCGTCTTGGTCTCACTCAAATACGACATGAGACGCGCGTCGGCCGCGGCGGCGCGCTTCTCGCCATCAGTCGGAACCCCGTCGTTCGGGCACTTTGATCCGCTCGAGGGCTGCGGAACAGTCGTTCGGGCCTGCTCATCAAGGTCGAGCAACCTGTCTGGCGAGATCGCTCCTGCTGCGTCGCGCATGACCTCGCGACGCAGTTCGATGTTTTGGGCGAATGTTGAGGCGCGCTCGAAATTCAGACGTGCCTCTGAGCAGAAATCGTACTTCTCGTTGGAGGAGATGTGCTCGTTGTAGAGCTGACGGGCGGCCTCTCTTGCCTTCGGTTCTTCGCCATCGGCGAGCGCCATCTGGTCGACGAGTGCCGCATATCGTTGGGAGCGCTCGAGGAACGTGGGTGGCTTGGAGCACCCAGAGAGGGTGAACGCGACTGCGGCTGCGGCAAGAAGGAGGTGAGTGCGCATCAGACCTTGGGTGGTCGAACCACCAACTCGACATGGCCGTCGTCGAACTGCGCGGGTTTGGCGTGCTGGCTTGGATCGCGCACCTCCCCTTCGGCCAGCACATCGTCGCTTGGGATCGCGCGCCCGGTTGCCTGCATCAGGAGGTGATCCAATGCCTTGCTTGCATAGGACTCGTTGAATTCGACGGTGAAGCTTCCGTCAGCTGCAAGAGATCGTCCGATTGTTGACAGACGCTGCATCAAGGGGACAGCTTCTCTTGCAGCGAACATCAGCGTTGCGACCTCCTGCACGTCCCTTCCGAACTGGTCCTGGAAGTGAGCTGGGCCAAGCACGCCAACCAGCGGGCGCTGGATGCCATCACGTTCCGACTTGAGCGTCAGCAATTCATTGAGCAGTTCGATTGCGCGTTTCGTGGTGTCGTCGGTTGTCATAGGCATGGGTTCTGATGGCGTCATTGTGCTCGACCGGTTGCCAATCCAGTACACAGTCGAGTGCGGGACGCTAGCCAAGCCCCTGAAGTTCGCGAATGTAGTCGCTGGTGGAGATCTCGCCACGGTCGCGCAAGGCCCGCAGCTCGCTGCGGATCTGTTCACGGCGATGCCCTTCAATCAGGCTGGCGTGTGCGAGGAGGGCGTCGCGCGCGAACATCCACTCGGGTGTGCCCGCCGATCCAAGCGTGCTGGATTCGGCCGAAGGGCCGTTCTCTCCGGCATCCAGAGCGACGAGATCGTCACGAAGGCGCTGTTCCGAGGCATCCTCCAGGTCGAGCAGCTCGATGATGGAATGGCGAACCTGAAGCCCGGTCTCGGGGGCGAGCCGCAGCGCCTCGCGCAGCCTCGCGATGACAGACACTTCGGCCGACCCGATCGTTGGAGGCAGCGTCGGGGCCGCGAATGTACCGCGCGACGGCCGGCCAACCTGGTCAGTACTTGGGCCGTTCGGATCCAGCGCCTTCTGGAACATCTTCCAGTACTCGCGCGACAGCGTGCTGTCCGATCCCATGAGCTTCAAGAGCGCTTGGAAGCGGGCTTGGTAGCGAGCCCGTTGTTCGGG
>LNAP01005797.1_pt1 | contig 22788 bp, 22 predicted proteins | sample 602601 | NCBI WGS metagenome assembly LNAP01 (sample SAMN02440304, study PRJNA202911) | soil metagenome | biome: Subtropical and temperate rainforests or woodlands; isolation source: soil samples (1 kg each in a 20% v/v slurry with milli Q water) were... ...
TACCGGCCTCGCTCTGCGCGGCCACAAAACAGTGATCGTCGACTTCGACGTGGGCTTGCGTAACCTCGACCTGATCATGGGTTGCGAGCGCCGCGTGGTGTATGACTTCGTCAACGTGGTCAACGGCGAAGCCAACCTGCAACAGGCTCTGATCAAAGACAAGCGTCTGGAAAACCTCTACGTACTGGCCGCCAGTCAGACTCGCGATAAAGACGCGCTGACTGTCGAAGGCGTCGAAAAGGTCCTGATGCAGCTCAAGGAAGACTTCGAATTCGTGGTCTGCGACTCTCCGGCGGGCATCGAGAAAGGCGCCCACCTGGCCATGTACTTCGCTGATGAAGCGATTGTAGTGACCAACCCGGAAGTCTCCTCCGTACGTGACTCGGACCGCATGCTGGGCCTGCTGGCCAGCAAGTCCCGTCGTGCCGAAAACGGCGAAGACCCGATCAAGGAACACTTGTTGCTGACCCGCTACAACCCGACACGCGTGAGTAACGGTGAAATGCTCGGCGTCGAAGACGTCAAGGAAATCCTCGCAGTAACCCTGCTAGGCGTGATTCCGGAGTCGCAAGCCGTCCTCAAGGCCTCCAACCAGGGCGTACCTGTGATTCTCGACGATCAGAGCGACGCCGGTCAGGCGTACAGCGATGCCGTTGATCGCCTGCTGGGTAAAACCGTGGACCATCGTTTCCTCGATGTCGAGAAGAAGGGATTCTTCGAGCGACTTTTTGGAGGTAGGTAATGAACCTTTTTGACTTCTTTCGTGCCAGTAAAAAGGTCAGCACCGCGTCGGTAGCGAAAGAGCGTCTACAGATCATCGTGGCGCATGAACGCGGCCAGCGCAGTACGCCGGATTACCTGCCAGCCTTGCAGAAGGAACTGGTGGAAGTGATCCGCAAGTACGTCAATATCGGGTCCGATGACGTGCACGTCGCTCTGGAAAACCAGGGCAGTTGCTCGATCCTGGAACTCAATATCACCCTGCCAGATCGCTGAGTCGATCCGGCGGGAGCCACGGCGGCTCAGGCTCTCCAGCCATCTGTAGGAGCGAAGCTTGCTCGCGAACACAGGCAACTCGGTCTATCTGATAGACCGAGTTGACGCATTCGCGAGCAAGCTTCGCTCCTACAGGGCGCGGGGCCTGAGCCGCCGTTGGCGTTTGTTACGAGGCTGTTTTAATGCCGTTGTCCAACATCCGCATCATTCATCAGGACGCCGCCGTACTGGTGGTGGACAAACCGACCCTGTTGCTCTCCGTCCCCGGCCGGGCCGATGACAACAAGGACTGCCTGATTACGCGCCTGCAAGAAAACGGCTACCCGGAAGCGCGAATCGTCCATCGTCTGGACTGGGAAACGTCCGGTATCATTCTGTTGGCCCGTGACCCGGACACTCATCGCGAGCTGTCTCGGCAATTTCACGACCGCGAAACCGAAAAAGCCTACACCGCCCTGTGCTGGGGACAACCGGAACTGGACAGTGGCAGCATCGACCTGCCCCTGCGCTACGACCCGCCGACCAAGCCACGCCATGTGGTGGACCACGAATTTGGCAAGCACGCCTTGACCTTCTGGCGTGTGCTGGAGCGTTGTGGCGACTGGTGCCGCGTCGAACTGACGCCGATCACCGGCCGCTCTCACCAGTTGCGCGTGCACATGCTCTCCATCGGCCACCCACTGTTGGGTGACGGGCTCTACGCCCATGAGCAAGCCTTGGCTGCCTGGCCACGACTTTGTTTGCACGCCAGCATGCTCAGCTTCACTCATCCCCAGACGGGCGAACGCCTGCGCTTCGAGTGCCCTGCACCGTTCTGACTGCCAATGCAATAAAAACTGTGGGAGCGGGCTTGCCCGCGATGAGGTCGGCACAGCCAGCATGGATGTTGCCTGACCCGCCGCCATCGCGGGCAAGCCCGCTCCCACAGGGTTCTGCTGAAGACGTAAACTCGTAGCACCCGCAGCAGTCCTCCGCCAATTCTGTGACCAATACGTTAAACTGGCGCCACTGCTGTCTGGAGCTACTTATGCGCGAAGAGTTGAACCAAGGCCTGATCGACTTCCTCAAGGCCTCCCCTACCCCGTTCCATGCCACTGCCAGTCTTGTCCAGCGCCTGGAAGCGGCCGGTTTCATGCGCCTCGACGAGCGTGAGCCATGGACCACTGAAGCCCATGGTCGTTACTACGTCACCCGTAATGACTCTTCGATCGTCGCGTTCAAAATGGGCCGTCATTCGCCCCTGCACGGCGGCATCCGTCTGGTCGGCGCGCACACCGATAGCCCATGCCTGCGGGTCAAACCCCAGCCGGAACTGCAACGCCAGGGCTTCTGGCAACTGGGTGTCGAAGTCTATGGCGGTGCACTGCTGGCACCGTGGTTCGACCGTGATCTGTCTCTGGCCGGTCGCGTAACCTTCCGCCGCGACGGCAAGGTCGAGAGCCAGTTGATCGACTTCAAGGCACCGATCGCGATCATCCCGAACCTGGCCATTCACCTCAACCGTGAAGCCAATATGGGCTGGGCGATCAATGCCCAGACCGAACTGCCACCGATCCTCGCGCAATTCGCCGGTGACGAGCGCGTGGACTTCCGCGCCGTGCTCACCGATCAACTGGCCCGCGAACACGGCCTGAACGCTGACGTAGTGCTCGATTACGAGCTGAGCTTCTACGACACCCAAAGCGCAGCGGTCATTGGCCTGCATGGCGATTTTATTGCGGGTGCGCGCCTCGATAACTTGCTGTCGTGCTACGCCGGCCTGCAAGCTTTGCTGACGACCGAAACCGACGAAACCTGCGTGCTGGTCTGCAACGATCACGAAGAAGTCGGTTCCTGCTCGGCCTGTGGCGCCGACGGCCCGATGCTTGAGCAAACCCTGCGTCGTCTGTTGCCCGAAGGGGATGAATTCGTACGGACCATTCAGAAATCCCTGCTGGTTTCGGCCGACAACGCCCACGGCATGCACCCGAACTATGCGGACAAGCACGATGCCAACCACGGCCCGAAACTCAACGCCGGCCCGGTGATCAAGGTCAACAGCAACCAGCGCTATGCCACCAACAGCGAAACCGCCGGGTTCTTCCGCCATTTGTGCATGGCCGAAGAAGTGCCGGTGCAGAGCTTCGTGGTACGCAGCGACATGGGCTGCGGCTCGACCATCGGCCCGATCACCGCCAGCCACCTGGGCGTGCGCACTGTGGACATCGGTTTGCCGACGTTCGCCATGCACTCGATCCGTGAGTTGTGCGGCAGCCATGACCTGGCACATCTGGTCAAAGTGCTGAGCGCGTTTTACGCCTGCCGCGAATTGCCGTAGTCCGAGCGAATCGCAACCTGTGGGAGCGGGCTTGCTCGCTCCCACACGGATTGCGTTGCTTCTGACTCACTTCTGACCCACATCACCACCGCTCATCCGAAAGCCGCCTAGACTTGCAGTACCCCTCTCCGACAAGGCTGTCACCATGATCTCGTTGTCTTCGTTCCACGCCATGCTGATCCCGATTCTTTCCGGGATGATCATGCTGGCCATCGGCTTCAACTTTCGCGACAAGAACGCCGGTGTGTTCGCGATGTGGGTTGGCATGCTGATGATCCTCGCCACTGTGATCTACAAGATCCTCGCCAAACTCAACGAATAAATCCTCGAGACTGGCTCGCATTGATTTGACGGGCTCGCCAAGTGATGTGCAGTTGAATGTGTGTCCTACACCACATCCACTCCGACATGAATCGCATCATGGCGCCAGAACTCCAGGTCACAATCGATCAGTCGTTCGTGCTGATCGTAATTGACCCGGGCAATCCGCAACCCCGGGCTGCCCACCGACACCCGTAAAGCCGCCGCCGCGTCCACCGACAGTGCGGTCGGCACAATCTCGAAACGCACCCGCCCGTAATGCAAGTCGTAATGCCGCGCGTACAGTTCGGTGATCGACTGATTCAGGTCGAAATCGAGAATTCCTGGAAAATACTGCGGATTCAAATAGTGCTCCACGTAAAGCACCAATCGCCCGTCAATCCGTCGCGAGCGGCAAATCTGAATCACGCTCGACAGCGCCGGCAACTGCAACCAGGCACACACCGCCGCCGATGCCGGTTGCAAACGCGCCGAAATTACCTCGGTGGACGGCACTCGCCCCTGCGCACTGACCATCGCGTGAAAGTGGCTGCGCTGCATCAGGTTGTAAGCCAGCCTTGGTGGCGACACGAACCAGCCGCGCCGCTCCTCGCGATAAATCTGGCCCTGGGCCTCCAGCTGCAATAAAGCCTCACGCACGGTGATCCGCGTGGTACCGAACAACTCACTGAGCTTGCGCTCTGCCGGCAGCTTGCTCCCGGGCGCCAACAGACCGTGGTCGAGCTGTTCCTGCAGAACCTGCCCGATGGCTGTCACCGCTTTGGTGGTCTCGATGCGCATCAACGTTACCTATCTGGACTAGACCAGCACTGATTCAGGGCAGAACCGTGATTCAAATCGGTTCCTTCAACTGCCTGCAAGCCTAGGCACTGCATATGACTGACAGATGACAAAGCCGCCGAACGGTTGCGCCAGACACCTGCAATTTTATGGCCAAGTCCCTTTCATATCAGCTCTTTAGCCATGGTCTACGCTTATCTCGCACCCCGCGTATCCGAGCGCAGAAAATTCAGGCCGACCGGTCGTCGACATCAAAATGTCATCCAACCCGCCTAAATTGGCTCAGGTATTGCTGACCTAGACCAACACAACCGCAATCGCAGCGTTGAAAACGCCCAAAGGAGCTTCGGATGAAACAGTTTTTCCTGGCATCACTGTTAGGCTCGACCATTGCCCTGTGCACCACCGCCATGGCGGCGGATGATCTGAAAACCCTGGAAGCCGCTGCGAAAGCGGAAGGTGCAGTCAACAGCGTCGGCATGCCCGATGACTGGGCCAACTGGAAAGGCACCTGGGAAGACCTGGCCAAGAAATATGGCCTGAAACACATCGACACCGACATGAGCTCGGCCCAGGAAATTGCCAAGTTCGCCGCCGAGAAAGACAACGCCACGGCCGACATCGGCGACGTCGGTGCCGCCTTCGGCCCGATCTCGGTCAAGCAGGGCGTGGTGCAACCTTATAAGCCAACTACCTGGGAACAGATTCCGGATTGGGCCAAGGATAAGGACGGTAACTGGGCACTGGCCTACACCGGCACCATCGCGTTTATCGTCAACAAAAAGCTGCTGCACGGTTCTGAAGCACCGACCAAATGGGCCGACCTCAAGACTGGCAAGTACAAAGTTTCTATCGGTGACGTGAGCACCGCGGCCCAGGCGGCCAACGGTGTATTGGCCGCCGCCCTCGCCAACGGTGGTGACGAGAAAAACATTCAGCCAGCCCTGTTGCTGTTCGCTGACATCGCCAAGCAAGGCCGCCTGTCCATGGCCAACCCGACGATCGCCACCATGGAAAAGGGTGAAATCGAAGTCGGCGTGGTCTGGGACTTCAACGGTCTGAGCTACAAGGCCAAGATGGCGAATCCGGATGACTACATCGTGCTGATTCCATCCGACGGCTCGGTGATTTCCGGTTACACCACCATCATCAACAAATACGCGAAGAACCCGAACGCCGCCAAGCTGACCCGCGAATACATCTTCAGCGATGCCGGCCAAATCAACCTGGCGAAAGGCAACGCCCGTCCGATCCGTGCCGAGCACATCAAACTGCCGGAAGATGTGAAGTCCAAACTGCTGCCTAACGAGCAGTACAAAAAGGTCACACCGATCAAAGACGCCGACGCGTGGGAAAAGACCTCCAAGTCGCTGCCGCAGAAGTGGCAGGAAGAAGTCATCATCAACATGCCGTAACACGGTAGATCCCCATTCGGGGATCTGATGGAGATCCAATGTGGGAGCGAGCCTGCTTGTCAGCCAACATCAATGTTGAATGTCAGACCGCTATCGCGAGCAGGCTCGCTCCCACAAAGGATTTGTTGCGTACTTGAATCATCTGTTTTTGCGGAGTCCCAGCCCTATGAAGCACAACGTCATCCTTGTCGTGCTCGACGGCCTCAATTACGAAGTCGCGCGCCACGCCATGGGGCATCTGCAGGCTTACGTTGGCGCAGGACGCGCGGCACTCTACAAGCTGGAGTGCGAACTGCCGGCCCTGTCCCGACCCCTTTATGAATGCATCCTGACCGGCGTTTCGCCGATCGACAGCGGTATCGTTCACAACAACGTCTCGCGCCTGTCCAACCAGCGCAGCATCTACCATTACGCCACCGACGCCGGCCTGAAAACCGCCGCCGCGGCCTATCACTGGGTCAGCGAGTTGTATAACCGTTCCCCGTTCATGGCCGCCCGGGATCGTCATACCGATGACCCCAAACTGCCGATCCAGCACGGTCATTTCTATTGGAACGACCACTACCCGGACTCGCACCTGTTCGCCGACGCGGAACACCTGCGCCTGCGCCACGCACCAAACTTTTTATTGGTCCACCCCATGAATATCGACGACGCCGGGCACAAGCACGGCCTCGACACCTCGCAGTACCGCAACAGCGCTCGCTCAGCCGACATCATCCTTGCCGATTACCTGCAAGGCTGGCTCGACGCCGGTTACCAGGTGCTGGTGACGGCTGACCACGGCATGAACAACGACCGCTCACACAACGGCCTGCTGCCCGAAGAACGCGAAGTGCCACTGTTCGTCCTCGGCGATGCCTTCAGCTTCAACCAAAACGCCGCGCCGAAACAGACCGAAATCTGCGGCACCGTCTGCGAACTGCTGGGCGTGCCCCACGACAAACCTGTGTGCCGGGAGCTGCTCAAGTGAATGCCATGACCCGCGGTAAATGGCTGGCCGCTTTGTGCCTGGTGCCCTTCGCGATTTTCTTCTTCGTGTTCCAGATCGCCCCGCTGCTCTGGGTAATGATCAACAGCCTGGAATCGGAAGAGTTCGGCTGGGGCCTGGCCAACTTCAGCAAAATCTTCAATTCGAAGTTCTATTTGCAGGCGATCCAGTACAGCCTCGAGATCAGTTTCTGGTCCAGCGTGTTCGGCATCATCATCGCCGTACTCGGCGCCTACTCCCTGCGCCGGGTCGACTCGAAACTGCGCAACTTCGTCAATGCCTTCGCCAACATGACCAGCAACTTCGCCGGCGTGCCCCTGGCCTTCGCGTTCATCATTTTGCTGGGCTTCAACGGCACCTTCACCATCATGCTCAAACAGGCCGGGATCATTCAGGACTTCAACCTGTACTCGAAAACCGGTCTGATCATTCTCTACACCTACTTCCAGATTCCCTTGGGCGTGCTGCTGCTCTACCCGGCTTTCGATGCCCTGCGCGAAGACTGGCGTGAGTCCGCCGAGTTGCTCGGTGCCAATGGCTGGCAATTCTGGCGACACATCGGTTTGCCGGTGCTGACCCCGGCGCTGCTGGGCACGTTCGTGATTCTGCTGGCCAACGCCCTCGGCGCGTATGCCACGGTCTACGCCCTGACCACTGGCAACTTCAACGTGTTGCCGATCCGCATCGCGGCAATGGTTTCCGGCGACATTTCCCTGGACCCGAACCTGGCCAGCGCCTTGGCCGTGGTGCTCGTGGCGTTGATGACCCTGGTAACTATCGTGCATCAGTTGCTGTTGAAGAGGAGCTACCATGTCTCGCGTTGAACTGGGGCCCGTCGGTGTCTATCACCGCGTCGTGGTGTATTTACTGTTTGCCATTCTGCTGTTGCCGCTGCTCGGAACATTGATCTACTCGATCTCCAGCAGTTGGTCCGCGACGATCATGCCCAGCGGTTTTACCTTCAAGTGGTACCTCCAGCTGTGGAGCGATCCGCGCTTTCTCGACGCGTTCGGTCAGTCCTTGCTGGTCTGCGTCGGCTCGCTGATTCTGTCGGTGGTGCTGATTCTGCCGCTGCTGTTCGTGGTGCATTACCACTTCCCGAAACTCGACGCTTTGATGAATATCCTGATCCTGCTGCCCTTCGCGGTGCCGCCGGTGGTGTCGTCGGTGGGGTTGTTGCAGCTCTATGGCTCGGGGCCGTTCGCGATGGTCGGCACGCCGTGGATTCTGATTGGTTGCTACTTCACCGTGGCGCTGCCGTTCATGTACCGGGCGATCACCAATAACCTGCAAGCGATCAACCTGCACGACCTGATGGACTCCGCGCAACTGCTCGGCGCCAGCACTTGGCAAGCGGCATTCCTGGTGGTGCTGCCGAACCTGCGCAAGGGTTTGATGGTAGCGTTGCTGCTGTCGTTCTCGTTCCTGTTCGGTGAGTTCGTGTTCGCCAACATCCTCGTCGGCACCCGCTACGAAACCCTGCAGGTCTACCTCAACAATATGCGTAACAGCAGCGGCCACTTCACCAGTGCGCTGGTGATCTCCTACTTCTTCTTTGTGCTGGTTCTGACCTGGGCGGCCAATATCTTGAACAAGGACAAAAGCGAATGAGCTATGTCAGCGTCCAACACCTTCAGAAAAATTACTCTGGAACTACCGTATTCAGCGACATCAACTGCGAAATCAAGAAAGGCGAATTCGTCACGCTTCTCGGCCCGTCCGGTTGCGGCAAGTCCACCCTGCTGCGTTGCATCGCCGGCCTGACCTCGGTGGACGGCGGCAAGATCCTGCTGGAAGGTCAGGACCTCGTCCCACTGAGCCCGCAAAAACGCGGGATCGGCATGGTGTTCCAGAGTTATGCGCTGTTCCCGAACATGACCGTGGAGCAGAACGTCGCCTTCGGTTTGCGCATGCAGAAGGTCAACGCGGACGACAGCCACAAGCGCGTCGCCGAAGTGCTGGCACTGGTGGAGCTCAATGACTTCGCCGCCCGTTACCCGCATCAACTGTCCGGTGGCCAGTGCCAGCGTGTTGCCCTCGCGCGCTCGCTGGTGACCCGGCCTCGGTTGTTGTTGCTGGATGAGCCGCTGTCGGCATTGGATGCGCGGATTCGCAAGCACCTGCGCGAACAGATCCGTCAGATCCAGCGCGAACTCGGTCTGACCACGATCTTCGTCACTCACGATCAGGAAGAAGCCCTGACCATGTCTGACCGAATCTTCCTGATGAATCAGGGAAAGATCGTACAGAGCGGCGATGCCGAAACCCTCTACACCGCGCCAGTCGATGTGTTTGCCGCAGGCTTCATCGGCAACTACAACCTATTGGACGCCGACAGCGCCAGCAAACTGCTGCAACGACCAATCACCCATCGCCTCGCCATTCGCCCGGAGGCCATCGAACTGAGCCTCAACGGCGAACTCGATGCGCAGATTCGCAGCCACAGCCTGTTGGGCAACGTCATTCGCTATCGGGTCGAAGCCCGGGGCGTGGAATTAGTGGTGGATGTGCTGAACCGTTCGGCAGCCGATTTACATCCTGATGGTCAGCGCCTGGCACTTTCCATCGATCCGACGGCCCTGTGTGAGGTAGCCTGATGACCTTGCTGATGTTGAAGAGAGAACTGCACTGATGGCCCTGGCAATTTTTGATCTGGACGAAACCCTGATCCACGGCGACTGCGCCACCCTCTGGAGCGAGCTGGGCTGGGTCGATCCCGAGTCGTTCATGCGTCAGAACAACGAACTGATGGACGCTTACAGCCACGGCAAGTTGCGGATGGAGGAGTACATGACCTTCAGTCTGGAACCGATGATCGGTCGCACGCCGCAAGAGCTCGAGCACTTGGTCGCGCCTTGGGTAGAAGACTTCATCGAGCCGATCATCTTCAGCGACGCCACCAAAGCCATCGCCGCCCACCGCAAGGCCGGCGACCGGATCCTGGTGATCTCGGCCTCGGGCACGCATTTGGTCAAGCCGATTGCCGACCGGTTGGGCATCGACGAGATTCTCGGCATCGAGCTGGAACTGCTGCATGGGGTGTACAGCGGCCACACCGTTGGCACCCTGACCTACCGCGAAGGCAAGATCACCCGGTTGCTGGAATGGCTGGATGCCGAAGAGGAAAATCTGGAAGGCGCGAGTTTCTATTCCGACTCACGCAACGATTTGCCGCTGCTGCTGAAGGTGGATTTCCCACACGTGGTGAATCCGGATCCGGTCCTGCTTGAGCACGCCGAAAAGGCCGGTTGGCCGATCCATATCTGGAAGTAACCCAAATCCTGTGGGAGCGGGCTTGCCCGCGATTCAGGCGACGCGGTGTGTCTTTCATACCGCGTCATCGTTCATCGCGGGCAAGCCACGCTCCCACAGGTGAGTGTCAAACCAGGCTTTCGTCGATCATCAACACCAGTTTGCCCGACACCTTATTGGTCGCCAGTTCCGCAAATGCCGCTTCGGCATCCTTGATCGCAAATGTCCTGGCCAGTTGCGGGCTCAAACGCCCTTCGGCAAACAGCGGCCAGACATGCCGGCCGAGATCGCTGAACAAATCGGCCTTGAACTGCTCATCGCGGTTGCGCAAGGTTGAACCCAGCAGTTGCACACGTTTGGCCAGTACCTGCGCCAGATCCAGCTGCGCCTCGCGACCGCCCATCAAACCGATCAGCACCCAACGACCATCGCGAGCCAGCAGCTTGAGGTTCAACGCCGCGTAGTTGCCACCCACCGGGTCGAGGATCACGTCGAACGGCGCAAGATCATTCAAGCTGTCCAGATCGCCGTTGCGCACCACTCCTCCCTGCGCGCCCAACGCTTCACAGTAGGCCAGACGCTCGGCGGAACCGACGCTGACCCAGCACGGGTTACCAAACGCCTTGCACAGCTGAATGGCAGCTGAACCGATTCCACTGGCCCCGGCGTGCAGGAGAACTTTCTCACCCGGTTTGAGCGCAGCCAGTTGAAACAAATTCAGCCAAACGGTTGCATACACTTCCGGCAACGCGGCCGCCTCGGCCAGGGACAAACCTTCGGGAACCGGCAACACATGCCGTCCGTCGACAACTACCTCTTCGGCCATCCCACCCCCGGCCAGCAAGGCGCAAACCCGATCGCCGACCTGCCAGGAAGAGCCCGGACCGACCTCGCTGATCACCCCCGAACACTCAAGACCCAGTACTTGACTGGCCCCCGGCGGTGGCGGATAAAGTCCTGCTTTCTGTAACAAATCAGCGCGATTGAGTCCTGCTGCCGCCACTCGGATGCGAACTTGTCCTACATCGCACGTAGGACTCGGCTCTTCAACCCACTCCACTCGCCCCTCAACGCCTTGCAATGCTTTCACAGTGCCTCCATAGTGAGTCTGGACTGAGCCCGAAGCTGTAGCGCCGGGCTTTTTGCATTATGCGACCGGTCCTTGTGGATCCGGCGACTTCAAAGACGGCCTAATATGCGTTATCAATTGTCCCCGCGTCGAATCAGCATGAAGCATCTGCTCCCCAGCACCGCCCTCGCTCTTGTCATTGGTCTCGGTCTTTTGCCGATGTCGAGCAATTCGTTCGCAGCCAACAGCTGGGACAAGCTTCAGCCCGATCGTGACGAAGTAATCGCCAGTCTGAACGTCGTCGAATTGCTCAAGCGTCACCATTACAGCAAACCACCGCTCGACGATGCACGCTCCGTGATCATCTACGACAGCTATACCAAGCTGCTGGATCCATCGCGTAGCTATTTCATGGCCAGCGATATTGCCGAATTCGACAAATGGAAAACCCAGTTTGACGACTTCCTCAAAAGCGGCGACCTGAACGCCGGGTTCACCATCTACAAGCGCTACCTGGACCGCGTCAAGGCGCGTCTGGACTTTGCCCTTGCCGAGCTGAACAAGGGCGTCGACAAGATCGACTTCACCGCCAAGGAAACCTTGCTGGTCGATCGCAAGGATGCCCCTTGGCTCAAGACCACCGCCGAGCTGGACGACCTGTGGCGCAAACGCGTCAAGGACGAAGTGCTGCGGATGAAGATCTCCGGCAAAGAGTCGAAGCAGATTCAGGAAACCCTGACCAAGCGTTACAAGAATCAGCTGTCGCGTCTGGACCAGACCCGTGCGGAAGACATCTTCCAGGCGTACATCAACACCTTCGCCATGTCCTACGACCCGCACACCAACTATCTGTCGCCGGATAACGCGGAAAACTTCGACATCCCTGTCCCTGGAGGGCATCGGCGCCGTGTTGCAGAGCGATAACGATCAAGTGAAAGTCGTGCGCCTGGTGCCTGCCGGCCCGGCCGACAAGACCAAGCAGGTTGCACCGGCCGACAAGATCATCGGCGTGGCCCAGGGCAACAAAGAGATGGTCGACGTGGTCGGCTGGCGCCTGGACGAAGTGGTCAAACTGATTCGTGGCCCCAAAGGCACCGTGGTGCGCCTGGAAGTGATTCCGGCCAGCAACGCGCCGAACGACCAGACCACCAAGATCGTGCCGATTACCCGCGAAGCGGTGAAGCTCGAAGATCAGGCGGTGAAGAAGTCAGTTCTCAACCTCAAGCAGGATGGCAAGGACTACAAACTCGGCGTCATCGAGATCCCGGCCTTCTACCTGGACTTCAAGGCTTTCCGTGCTGGCGATCCGGACTACAAGAGCACCACCCGCGACGTCAAGAAGCTGCTGACCGAGCTGCAGAAAGACAAGGTCGACGGCGTGGTCATCGACCTACGCAACAACGGCGGCGGTTCCTTGCAGGAAGCCACCGAGCTGACCAGTCTGTTCATCGACAAAGGTCCGACCGTACTGGTGCGTAACGCCGATGGCCGGGTCGATGTGCTGGAAGATGAAAACCCGGGCGCGTTCTACAAAGGCCCGATGGTGTTGCTGGTCAACCGTTTGTCCGCCTCGGCTTCGGAGATTTTCGCCGGCGCCATGCAGGACTACCACCGCGCGCTGATCATCGGCGGCCAGACCTTCGGCAAAGGCACCGTGCAGACCATTCAGCCGCTGAACCATGGCGAACTGAAACTGACCCTGGCCAAGTTCTACCGGGTTTCCGGCCAGAGCACCCAGCATCAGGGCGTGCTGCCGGACATCGATTATCCGTCGATCATCGACACCAAGGAAATCGGCGAAAGCGCCCTGCCGGAAGCCATGCCGTGGGACACCATTCGTGCGGCCATCAAGCCTGCGCTTGACCCGTTCAAACCGTACATCACGCAGCTCAAGTCCGAGCATGACGTACGCACGGCCAAAGACGCGGAGTTCGTGTTCATCCGCGACAAACTGGCCCTGGCGCAGAAGTTGATGAGCGAAAAAACCGTCAGCCTCAATGAAGCCGAGCGTCGTGCACAACATGCCGATATCGAAGCCAAGCAACTGGCCATGGAAAACATCCGTCGCAAGGCCAAGGGCGAAGAACCGCTCAAAGAGCTGAAGAAAGAAGACGAAGATGCCATCGCGGCCGAGCAGGACAAGACCAAGCCAGAAGACGATGCTTATCTGAGCGAGACGGGGCGGATTCTGCTGGATTACTTGAAACTCAACACCGCGGTTGCCAAGCACTAAGTGGTTACAATCAGAATGATGGCAATTTAATGCTGACGCTCCCCGGAGCGTCATCAAACAGACATCATTCTGTCGTGAAATAAAGGACTGGGTGCACCTTGCACCCGGTCCTTTTTTTATCGCCAGAGAACGCCATGACCACAACCGAACAGCTGAGTGCCTTGAGCTCAATATTGACTCAAAGCGGTTTGCACAGCCTGTTCCAGCCGATCATTTCCCTCTCTGAACGACGTATCGTTGGCTACGAAGCCCTCAGCCGCGGCCCCTCCAACAGTCCGCTGCACTCCCCTGTTGCCCTGTTCGCGGTAGCTCGCCAGGCCGGTCGCCTCAGCGAACTGGAAATCGCTTGCCGTCAAAGTGCTTGCCGACGCTTCAATGAACAGCAACTGCCCGGCAAACTCTTCCTCAATGTCTCCCCGGAATCCCTGCTCGAAGCCGCCCACCAACCCGGACGCACTTTGCAACTGTTGCAGGATTTCGGCATCCCACCGAGCCAAGTGGTCATTGAACTCACCGAACAGACCCCGACCGACGATTTCCAGCTGCTGCAAAACGCCCTGCATCACTATCGGGCGATGGGGTTTTCCATCGCGCTGGATGATCTGGGCGCCGGTTATTCGAGCTTGCGGCTCTGGTCTGAATTGCGCCCGGATTACGTCAAGATCGATCGGCATTTTATCGATGGCATTCACCAGGACGCGCTCAAGCGTGAGTTCGTCGGTTCGATCCTGCAGATCGCCAAGGCTTCGCGAGCAAAAGTGATCGCCGAAGGCATCGAATTGCCGGAAGAACTGGCGGTGTTGACCGAAATGGGCGTCGATCTGCTGCAAGGTTATCTGCTCTGCCGGCCCCAGGAGCATCCGCCCCGCGATGCCCGAACTTTCATACCCAAACCAAACAGCGTCGCCGCAATACTGAACGAAGAAGTCAGCGACCTCAGCGCCCTGCTCAACGACCAACCGGCGGTGACCAGTGACACCCCGACCGCCACCGTGCTGGAAGCCTTCCGCCGCCAGGCCAACCTGAACTCCCTGGCGGTGCTCGACAAACAGGGCCAGCCCTGTGGCATCGTCCACCGCCATTCGCTCTCGGACGCCTTGCTCAAGCCCTTTGCCACTGACCTGTTTGCCCGCAAGCCGATCAGTCGCTTGATGAGCGACGGCTTCCTCGCTGTGGAGTTGAGCCAGTCGCTGCAACAGGTCAGCCGCTTGATCACCAGCCGCGCCCGCCAACGCATTGAAGAAGACTTCATCATCACCCTCAATGGCAGCTATTTGGGTCTGGGCCGAGTGATCGACGTGCTCAAGCTGATTACCGAACTGAAAATCCAGCAAGCCCGCTACGCCAACCCGCTGACCCTGCTGCCGGGCAACGTACCGATCCAGCAATGCCTGACACGGCTGCTGCAACAGGAACGGGAGTCGGTGATCTGTTACGTCGACATCGACAGCTTCAAACCCTTCAACGACATCTACGGCTACGGTCGCGGGGATGAAGTCCTACTGTGCCTGGCGCAATGCCTGAACGACCGCATCGACCCATCCCGCGACTTCGTCGGCCATATCGGCGGAGACGACTTCCTGCTGGTGCTTGGCCCGGAAGACTGGCGCAAACGCCTGAATCAACTGCTGGACGACTTCCACAGCCAATGCCGACGCTTTTACCGCAGCGAACATCTGGAAGCCGGCTGCTTCATCGCACCGAATCGCCAAGGCATACGGCAGGAGTTTGCGCTGCTGTCACTGTCCATCGGCGTGGTGCATTTGCATCCACAGGCCTGCGCACAGCTCGATGCGAGTCAGTTGGCGGAGATGGCTTCGCAGGCCAAGCATCACGCGAAGAATGTGCCGGGGTATAGCGTGCATGTGATTGATAGCCTGGCGGTGCCAACAGTCGAGGAAGCGTTGGTTGCCGGGCATCGGTGATTGCCGCTCAAAAAAGATCGCAGCCTTCGGCAGCTCGTACATTGAATGGCGTACATCCCGTAGGAGCTGCCGAAGGCTGCGATCTTTTGATCTTGCTTCCCCAGACACCCACAACTATGTGAAGAGGGGCTAGACACTCCACAGAAGGTCGCGTCCGCAACCAGCACATAGCGGCGTCACGCAGTGTCGCAAATGTGTGTCAGCAATCAATCGTCAGCTTGGTGCCCGTGAAGGGATTCGCCTGATCATGCCAACAAAAAATCTGTTCCCAAATCGGGAACAAGTCCTTGACGACCGTACTGACCGAGAGTAATTTGTTCCCAAATTGGGAACAAATTACGTGATCATGAGACTGCTAGGGCGAGACAAGCTCCTTTCCTTGAAAGGGCAAAGCGAGCAAATCGATAAATGGGTTGCTGGCTGGGTCAGCGAGATTGCTAATGCCAACTGGAAAAGCTCCGATGAACTGATAGAACAATATCCCAGCGCCAAAATAGTGGAGGAAGGACACTTTTCTTTCTGTGTTTGTTCCTCACGTTACTTTATTGAACTGAAGATTGCCTTCGCTCAAGGCATTGCCATCATCACTGCTCCGATTAAAAAGCTATGAATACTTTAGAAGCAAGAGTCATCCGAACTGAACAACAGTACCAAGCGTACTTTGAGAAAGTACAACAACTAGTTCACTCGATGCCCAAGCCGGGTACCAAGGAGAGTGATGAGCTTGAATTACTCTCTATCCTTATTGAAGATTATGAAAAACAAAAATATCCAGTAGAAACGCCTGACCCCATCGACGCTATTCTATTTAGAATGGAAGAAAAAGGCCTAAAACAAGCGGACCTAGTTCCATACTTCGGCACCAGAAGCCGTGTATCTGAGATACTTTCACGCAAACGACCTCTCACGGTTCCAATGATACGGGCACTGGCTATTGGGTTAGGAATATCTACAGACACTCTAATCGGGCTTTCCGAAATAGAAAGCTCCTCAAAAAAAGAAAATATAGACTGGAAAAAATTCCCATTTACCGAAATGGTGACAAGAGGCTGGATTCTGAAGGCAACCGAAAAAACAAAAACCACTGCCGAAGACATAGTTAAAAACTTTATATCTGAAATGGGATTACAGGCTAGCGGAGCTTCTTTCAGGAGAACACTCAAAGGTGAAGCTGCAACACCAACAACCCATTATACGCTTTATGCGTGGGTAGCCCGTATCATCCAAAAATCTCGTGCAACACGCAAAAATACAAACTATAAAAATGATTCGATAGACAACAGCTTCATCAAAGAATTATCACATTTAAGCAGGTATGAAAATGGCCCTCTGCTAGCAGTGAATCTACTAGAGGAAATTGGTGTATCCGTAATTATAGAGCCTCACCTTAAAGGAACAATGCTGGACGGCGCAGCCTTACAAGATAGTGATGGAACACCTATAATTGGCCTAACCTTAAGATATGACAGAATAGATAACTTCTGGTTTACGCTAATACATGAAGTTGCTCATATATGGAAACATGTTGAGGACAACTCGGAAGCGATACTCGATGACTTAGAAACGCCATCCGAAGATAGGAGAGAAGCAGAAGCCAATAGAATTGCCCGTGAGACCTTCATCCCAAGAGCCATTTGGAAAAGATCTGAGGCCTATTTGAACCCTAGTAAAGAAACCATCCTACAACTTTCTCAAGACTTGAGAATACATCCAGCAATAATTGCGGGAAGATTAAGGCAAGAAAGTGGAAATTACAATCTGTTTTCTGATCTCGTCGGACAGGGCGAAGTAAGAAAGCTTTTCAGATCTGAACCTTAAGGTACTCTGTGATGAATAATCAATATTTCCCGATTCTAAAAGCAAAAAAAGGCGAGCTAGAAGCACTTAGTAAACTTTCACCAAGCGTTCTTGCTCGTACAACGCCAATTATCGAGCTAGCGAAATTAGGTGGCAAGCAATTAGAAACGGCGAGAAAGCGTACTAACATGCCCTTCAAGGAGTATATTGAAAAATGCTCGCTTGCCGTTTCAAAGGCCACTCCAAAGAAACAAGTCATGATTGACATCTTTCAATGGCCTGCAAATTTTACGGTGGAAACAGGCGAACATATTTTAAACTACAGCATTGATCAGCTTGTGACACAAGGGGTCATCCCTTGCCCGATCATAGGATATGACCGGTGGGACATCGTAGAGTACAAGGAAGCAATAAAGTCTATTAATCTTGTAGAAGGTCAATTTTTTAGCATCCGCTTAGATAGCGTCGCCCTGGAAGACATGCTCGACCCTGACTACTTCAACGAAATAATTGAAGACATAACCACCGAAACAGGATTAATCCCAAATTCCACTCCGATCATCATTGACTTAGCAGATCTTTCAAACAAATCTGTAAGTGACGCAATTGAAACGATACAGCACGCATATGAACACATGCGCTCACTAGGGTTCACCTATATAATAGCAATTGGCAGTTCTATTCCAGCATCAGTGAATTTAGCTGTAAAAACAAAAGACTCCTCAGGAACTATATTCAGAAAAGAAATTTTGGCATGGAAAGGATTTCTGCAGGCTTTCCCAAATGCAAGCCTGTATTTTGGTGATTATGGTGTCCGCAATCCGCGGGCAGCAGAAAATATCATTGCACCTGATATGAATGGAAAAATACGGTACACCATTGAAAACAGCTACTTTATAGCCAGAGGACACTCATTAAGGCAGGATAACAAAACCGCTCAAAACAATGTATTAGCGAAAGCCATCGTTGACTCGCATCATTATATGGGGGCAAATTTTAGCTGGGGAGACTTCCGCATAATGGAGTGCAGTCAAGATAAATTTGTTGGCAGTCCAACCACATGGATTTCAATTGATACTAATCACCACATCAGCTCCCTCACCACCGAAATTTATGAATTCACCAGCCAACTTGCAGCAACCGTTTCTAGAACAGAAAAAACATAAACAAAATTAGGCCCGGTATTTTTAACGGGCCTCATTTCTTCTACAGAGCCTTTTGCTCCTTCAATGCATCGTACATCTCCTGATAACTCATATAAGTATCTGTACGCATTTTATTTAGCAGCGACTCATCTCGTATCTTGAGCACCGCCTCGTATGATTTCAAGAAAATAAACCGAAAAGCTTCCTGCGACTCATCTTCTGAGGCTCGAATAGAGCCAAACTCCAAACAATATAAAACCCAAGCGTGTAGACTTTCGCTATCGGCCTTCGAAAAGAAACCATAAAAATCATCAACACTAGACTGAGAAAGTCTCAAATAGTCCTCGCGATTCAGACCATTTGTTCCAACATAAGGCAAAATATAGTCTGAGAATTCCTTCTCAGCTTTTGACTCCTCAATATATGCATTCAACGCATCTGACAAATACTTATCTTTTGGCCATCTAAACAGCGCTCGCTTATCAATTATCGCACCTTGATGCGTCAGCCCCAACATATATTCATCGACAATCTGCACAGCTCTTTCGTCACGCCCCAGCCCTCTAAAAGTCTCACAGATCGAATCCAAATCCATGAAAGACATTTTATCCAAACAAACCTTTAAGGCTTCTTCAAAACACCCAAGCAACTCATCCTCGTTATCTCGAAAAGAGCGTCTATACATAGACCACGCATCTCTAAGCATCTGTATATCTTTGTTATGCCTTACCTTTGCAGCCATTTCTTCAGCGAGTTTTCTTATCTCGCCCTCATCTAAATAACCTTTCTCCACCAAAGAAATAACAGCAATATCTAATTCATCACAGTTCGGAAATCCGTACTCTTTCAAGAAATTTGAAGTTTTATTTTTTATTGTGGCATCTTCGGAGCCATCTTTACTCGCGAAAAAAGCCTCAAATCCACTTCCACCTAATTCCTTAATCGCACCTATCATTACACGCTGGGGATCACTGGAATAAATCGACCAAACGGCTAATGGAAGAGTATGTAATACCTGCGTGACTACTGGCTCGGAGTAATCACTTACAACACCACTGAGAGCTTTCGAAAAATAAAGTATTTTTTTAAGAATTCTGATGTTAGCAATTTTAAGGGCGACAGAATTAGTTAACAACTGACTCTCATATTCATCACCCGCATCAAAAACTAAGTTTGCAGCCTCGTGCGGAGTAGGAGCAAATTCAATTTCATAATCAAATACTTTCTCATTGAACTGGAAGTATTCATCTAAGCCCCCGTTCAATTGAGAATGATTCAACACCAAAATAACGCTGCAATTTTTATTCTCGACCAAATAGGAAATCAGACCCAAAACTTCTTTTCCGGACAAGCCTGTGTTTCTTCTCTCATAATCATCAATGCAGATCAAAGTGTCAGTGACACTTGCGAAAGATATCGTATCAACGACGCCTCCCAATCCCTTTACGAACGGTATTGATACTGCCTCGGTAGTAACTTTCACTCCTTTCCTCACCGCTCTCTCTAAAGCCTGCCCCACACCTGCAAGATTTCCAATTAGGCTCTTGAGGTCTCCATTAACATCAGCATTCTCACTAGAAACAACATTTTCAAAAATTGCCCGTTTTAAATCAACCAAATTACTTAACCCAAAAAGCGATACATATGCGTATTTTTTTCGAGATATCGATTCTTTTTTTTGCTTCAGAAGCATATTCCAAAGATAAGTTTTCCCTGTCCCCCACTCGCCCTTTAAAACAACAGCCTTGGAATTAGGCTCAGAGATGAACATCTCCAGTGCGGATCGAACTTGCTGAACAGACATATAGCACTCCTTGCATCTAGGTTATTTAGCAGGCCATAAAATTAGCAACGTACATAGATGACCATCAGATAGCAAAATTCAACCAATGCAGACAATGAGAATCTATCGCGATGCTATGCATATCCGTACAGCAGTTTTGCATATCCGTAGATTTCGGATAAGTATTCCCTCGAGTGACATCTACGGCTACGGGCGCGGGGATGAAGTCCTACTGTGTCTGGCGCAATGCCTGAACGACCGCGTCGACCCTTCCCGCGACTTCGTCGGCCATATCGGCGGCGACGACTTCCTGCTGGTCCTAGGCCCGGAAGACTGGCGCAAACGCCTGAACCAACTGCTGGACGACTTCCACAGCAATGCCGACGCTTTTACCGCAGCGAACACCTGGAAGCCGGCTGCTTCATCGCCCCCAACCGCCAAGGCGTAAGACAGGAATTTCCGCTGCTGTCCCTATCCATCGGCGTGGTGCATTTGCATCCACAGGCTTGTGGACAACTCGATGCGAGCCAACTGGCCGAGATGGCTTCGCAGGCCAAGCATCACGCGAAGAATGTGCCGGGGTATAGCGTGCATGTGATTGATAGCCTGGCGGTATCCGGACCTGAAGAAGAACTGCTCATTGGGCATCGCTGATTGATCTGACGCCTTCGCGGGCAAGCCTCGCTCCTACAGGTCTTGTGTCATTCGCAATATCCACAAACGACACAAACCCCGTAGGAGCGAGGCTTGCCCGCGAAGAGGCCCGCTCAGGCACCGCAAATTTCCAGGACTAATCCGTCACTAGGCATCGCCCGAAGCCAGCGCCCGCAACCGCCGCCCAATCACATCCAGCACATCACAGCCATCGCGTAGTGGAATGGCGCAGAGCAAGGCAAAGTCGCTGAGTATCGTCGAATCACACTCGACTGAGCCGCGCATGGACAGGTTCTCAAGCACTTGGGTGACGGCACGAATCCGGTAGCTGGCGGCCTCGGTCAAAATATCAAGCGGCGCATGGGTATCGACGAACAGCGTGGGCATGTCGTTGCAGTTGCTGGTGAGTGCCATGAAGCGGCTTTTGGGGTGGGGAATTGGTTTTTCGTAGGGTGGATCAGGATGAAGTGTTGGCATTTGAGACCTTCCGATGAAAATGGGAGCTGCCAAAAGCCTTCCTACAGGCTTGGGTGGCAGCTATACGCGGGGTAGGAATACCGAGCATCGGAAACTCGACCACGCCGAAGCGTGCCCGCGCACAGCCGCCGTAACGGATCTTACGGACGCCCATTGACGGCCGCAAATCAGGTTTCGACGCTTGCGCATTACCGATGCAAATACAGGGTTCCTACACCCCACCACTGAATTTTCAGTGACCATCAAAGGCTATCGGGTGAACTCATTCCGCACCAGTTCATGCAAACCGCTACAACTTGAAGGAAATCTCCGATGGATCTACACAGCAATAAACGCGCGAGACTTTGCGGGGGATCGATCAGGAAAGAAGTCAGTAAAGGATGATGTTGATGTAGGGCAATTCGCTAAAAAGCGATCAACTAAATTACCAAGCAGGCAAAAACGCAAACGTGGCGGGAGGTTGCCCTCACGCCACGTTCGTTTGTCAGCCATGCAATGGGTTAATTTGCATTTGTGTCATTCGCAATATCCACAAACGACACAAAACCCGTAGGAGCGAGGCTTGCCCGCGAAGAGGCCCGCTCAGGCACCACAAATTTCCAGGACTAATCCGTCACTAGACATCGCCCAAAGGCCGAGCCCGCAACCGCCGCCCAATCACATCCAGCACATCACAGCCATCGCGCAGCGGAATGGCACAGAGCAAGGCAAAGTCGCTGAGTATCGTCGAATCACACTCTACTGAGCCGCGCATGGACAGGTTCTCAAGCACCTGGGTGACGGCACGAATTCTATAGCCGGCAGCGTCATACAAAACATCGAGCGGCGCGTGGGTATCGACGAACAGAGTGGGCATGTCGTTGCAATTGCTGGTGAGTGCCATGAAGCGGTTTTTGGGGTGGGGAATTGGTTTTTCGTAGGGTGGATCAGGGGTAATTGCTGTCATTGTTTGATTCCTAACGTATGGATTGGAGCCGCCAGAAATCACTTCCACGCAATAGGTGGCGGCTGTACGCAGGTGTGGAAGACCAGGACGTTAGGCACCTGGCGCACTCGAAAGCGCCCCGCGCACAGCCACCATAAAACACAGACGATAAAAAACGCCGAACTGGTGGCGCTTGATGCGCCTAACGATAGAAGGGCTTCCACGCCCTGTCACTGAATTTGCAGTGACAACCCCAAGACTATCGATGGAGCGCATCGCGCACCAGTTCATGAAAACCGCTACAACTTGAAGGAAATCTCCGATGGATCTACACGGCAATAAACGCGCGAGACTTTGCGGGGGACCGATCAGGAAAGAAGTCGGGAAAGGATGATGTTGCTGTAGGGCGATTCGCTAAAAGCGATCAACTCATTACTAAAGCAACCAGAAACAAAAAGTGGCGGTAGGTTTCCCTCACGCCACGTTAATTTGTCAGACACTCAGTTATTTAATCCGCAGAACCACGAGACGCCAATTCTTTCAATTTGAGTTCAGCCAGCGGATGCCCGGCCTTCGCCGCCATTTCCCACCAGCGAGCCGCTTCAGCCCGATCCGGCGCCTTGCTCGGCGTTCCGGCCAGGCTGATCACACCCACCTGATAGGCCGCCTTGCCATCCCCCGCCAACGCGGCCAGGCGCAGTAATCGCA
>LNAP01000330.1_pt2 | contig 22762 bp, 18 predicted proteins | sample 602601 | NCBI WGS metagenome assembly LNAP01 (sample SAMN02440304, study PRJNA202911) | soil metagenome | biome: Subtropical and temperate rainforests or woodlands; isolation source: soil samples (1 kg each in a 20% v/v slurry with milli Q water) were... ...
GCAAAATGGAATTATTGAAAAGACCGTTAAAATACCATTTTTAGCACTTAAAATAAACCAACTTTTAAGATTAGTTTTTAATAAAACAGGTTTAGAATATGCGGCCTATGTGGCAAAATCACCATCGACATGAACAATCAAAACCATAATGCTGCTCCAGTTAATGCCACCTGCCCTGCGTGTGGCTTACTCTGTGATGATGTAACTTTAAGCTTAAGCCCTGAATTATCACTGCAAAATGGCTGCACTAAGGGCATTCGTTTTTTTGAAGATGCATTCAACACATCTGCATCCGCTAGTCCTTTGCTGGCTGGCAAACCGACCAGCCTGGAAACTGCTATCAACGCCGCTGCAGAGATTTTAGCTAACAGCAAACAGGCTTTATTTGCCGGACTGGGCACCGAAGTTCAAGGTATGCGTAGCATCATGCCGCTGGCAAAAAAAACCAATGCTACGCTGGATCATATCCATAGCGAATCAACCGTGAGCAATACGCGTACCATGCAAAACAGCGGCTGGCTTACAACAACACTTGCTGAAGTTAAAAACCGTGCGGATCTAATATTGGCAATAAGCACTGACATTACCAGCACGCACCCGCGTTTTTTCGAAAAACTGGCATGGAATACAGACAGCCTGTTCGACAAACCAACACCGGAACTGATTTTTCTGGGGGCTCCTGAAGCAAGCGCAAAAGTGAATATTGCGCCTGACGGTAAAGCTCCGACCATCATCCCCGCTGAAATTACACAGCTGCCGGAAATCATTAATGCACTGAATACATTGCTAAATGGCAAGAAAATAAACGTCGAGACTGTGGCAGGCATTCCGACCAATACTTTAATAGCTTTGATAGAAAAACTAAAAACTGCAAAATACGCAGTGATTGTGTGGTCAGCCAGCGCCTTAAAAATAGCGCATGCAGAACTGACGATTCAAAGTATTGTGCAGCTGATCAGTAAACTCAATGAAAACTCACGTGCAGCCGGCCTGCCGCTTAACTCCGGTGACGGCGACAGCTCAGTGAATAACGTCAGCACTTGGCTCACCGGTTACCCGACCAGAAGCCGCTTCAATAATGACGTTCCTGAATACGATACTTATCATTTCTCGACTGCAAAACAACTGGCAAGCTGTGATGCCCTACTGTGGGTTAGCACCTTCAATCCGCATCCAGCTCCTGACACTCAGGCACCTGTTATTGTGATTGGTCACCCGGATACCAAATTCGAACGCATGCCGGAAGTATTTATTCCGGTCGGCATCCCTGGTGTTGACCATATCGGACAGATGTTCCGCATGGATAGCTCGATTACACTGCCACTGAAAAAACTACGCGACACTAGCCTACCAAGCTTGAGTGAAGTGATAGGCAAAATTGAATCAAAACTTTCAAACAGAATGATAGATGGCACTGCAGCATGATTACCTTACTTAAAAACGGCAGAATCTACGATCCGGCATATGGCAGAGATGGCGTAGTCGCAGACATTTATATACGCAATGGGCGCATCGTTGCAAATCCGGCAGACAGCGAAAAAATTGATCAGTCTTTCGATTTAAGCGGCAAAGTAGTCATGGCCGGTGCAATTGATATGCACAGCCATATCGGCGGCGGCAAGGTGAACATTGCGCGCATGATGCTGCCCGAATATCAGCAAAAGCAGCAGCAACAGCAGGCGCAGGAACTCAAAGGCCTGAGCGAGCCGGAAGCGCACATCTGCACCCCACATTGCAGCCACCATGCCACGCCCAGCACTACAGATACCGGTTTCCGCTACATCGAAATGGGCTATACGGCAGCATTCGAACCGGCGATATCCCCGGTCAATGCACGTCAGGCCCATCTGGAAATGGGCGACACACCGATGATCGACAAAGGCGGCTACGCTATGCTCGGCAATGATGATTACTTCTTGCGCCTATTAGCAGATAAAAAGGATCAGAAAGCGATTAACGACTATGTAGCGTGGATACTGCATGCAACACAGGCGATCGGCATCAAGGTAGTGAATCCGGGGGGTATCAATGCTTTTAAATTCAACCAGCGCAGACTGAATCTGGACGAAAATAATGTGCATTATCAGGTAAGTCCGCGTGAAATCCTGCAAAGCCTGAGCCGCGCTGTACATGACCTCGGCATCGCCAAGCCACTGCATGTGCATTGTAACAACCTTGGCGCAGCAGGTAACTTTGCAACCACGCTGGACACCATGAGTGCCAGCAGCGGTTTACCAATGCATCTCACGCACATTCAGTTTCACAGCTACGGCACCGAGGGCGACAAAAAATTCTCGTCCGCCGCGGCACAGATTGCCGAAGCCTTAAATAAAAACAAACATATCACCGCAGATGTCGGGCAGATTCTGTTCGGACAAACCGTGACTGCATCCGGCGACTCCATGATGCAGCACCTGAACGCCAAACACGCTAACCCTAAAAAGTCTGTGATTATGGATATTGAATGCGATGCCGGCTGTGGCGTACTGCCGTTCAAATATCGTGACCAGAATTATGTGAACGCCCTGCAATGGGCTATTGGCCTGGAACTATTCCTGTCAGTGGAAGACCCGTGGCGCATCTTTTTAACTACCGACCATCCTAACGGCGCACCATTTACTAGCTACCCGCACCTGATTCGCCTGCTGATGGATAAATCTTTCCGCAACGATGCTTTTGCCAAGCTGAATCTGGATGCGCAAGCGATGAGCAATTTAACATCATTGGATCGCGAATACAGCCTGTACGAGATCGCCATCATGACCCGCGCCGGTGCCGGCAAATTGATCGGCCTGCATGACCGCGGTCATTTAGGCATTGGTGCAGCCGCTGACATTACCGTGTATACAGACCAGGCTGACCGTGAAGCCATGTTCGCTAAACCGGATTATGTATTCAAGAACGGTGAACTGGTCGTCAGAAATGGTAGCGTCATAAAAGTGGTTTGGGGCGTCACTCACACCGCTAAACCAGCGTTTGATATTGGCGTAGAAAAAGACTTGAAAGACTATTTTGACCGCTACCAGACCATGCAGCTGGATAATTTCAAGATCAGTGATGATGAAATCAGCAGCGATGGCCGTGGTCAGGTTGTCACGCATCAAAACAATAAGGAATAAACAATGAGTAGACTATACGGTGATCAGCATCGCAAATTTCAGGACGAGTTCGGTACACGCAAAATGGCAGACCGCGTGGAAGAGATTGCCTGCAAAACCGAATTTGACGACGAAGCCAAAGGTTTTATCGAACACATGGATATGTTCTTCCTATCCACAGTCGATCACCAAGGCCGCCCAACTGTATCCTACAAAGGCGGTGATGCCGGTTTTGTAAGGATCATTGATAGTAAAACACTGGTTTTCCCAAGCTACGACGGCAACGGTATGTTTTTCTCCATGGGCAACATCAGCACCAATTCACAGGTTGGCCTGCTGTTTATCTCATTCGAAACGCCCCATCGCATCCGCGTACAGGGCACAGCTAGCATTTCACGCACTGACCCGCTGATGCAGGAATACAAAGAAGCAGAATTTATTGTGCGCGTGACTTTATCCGAGTTATGGCAGAACTGCCCGCGCTACATTCATCAGCGCACCAAGGTACGTGATTCGCGCTATGTGCCAAGAGCCGAGTGTGAAACGCCGGTAGCAGAATGGAAACGCATCGACCTGATGCAGGATGTGATCCCGGAAGCTGACCTGAAAAAGGTGGAAAAGACCGGCACCATTCAGATTGAAGAATGGATAGAAAAAATCAAGACAGGCAGCCCGGAAGCTTAATAACACTATGTTAATTAATGACATACAAATCGACGACACCTTTGCCGAAGCATTCAATATGCGCGGGACCCGGGTCATTATTACTGCGCAGAACCACAAATGGGCTTATCACGCTGCCAATGCCATGACTGGCTTTGCTACATCGGTCATCGGCTGTGGCGTTGAGGCCGGCATTGAGCGTGAAATGACTGCCGATGAAACACCTGACGGCAGACCCGGCGTTGCTGTGCTGATGTTTGCCATGGGTAGCAAGGTGCTCATGCAGCAACTGGAAACGCGCATGGGGCAATGCATACTGACTTGCCCTACTGCAGCAGCATTTGCCGGTATTGAAAGTGAAGATATGATTAGCCTGGGTAAACATCTGCGCTACTTCGGTGATGGCTTTCAGACTTCCAAACTTATCGCCGGTAAACGTTACTGGCGCATTCCGGTCATGGATGGGGAGTTCCTGACCGAAGAAACCACGGGCATGGTACGCGCCATTGGCGGCGGCAATTTCCTGATTCTGGCAACCTCGCAACCGGCGGCATTGGCTGCTGCTGAAACCGCCATCGAAGCCATGAAAAAAATACCGAATGTCATCATGCCATTCCCTGGCGGCGTAGTCCGTTCCGGCTCCAAGGTCGGCAGCAAATACAAAACCATGTTTGCCTCAAGTAACGACGCTTTTTGCCCGACACTTAAAGGCGTAACCAAAAGCGAATTATCTGCAGACATTGAAAGCGTCATGGAAATCGTGATAGATGGCCTGACATTTGATGACATCGCAATATCGATGAAAGTCGGCATTGAAGCGATCTGTGCACTTGGCGCTGATAGCGGCGTCAAGCGTATCTCTGCCGGTAACTATGGCGGCAAGCTGGGGCCACATTTATTCAAACTGCACGATATTCTGAAAGGTAGCGGGCTATGAGTGCGTTAACCTTTACCTTAAAGCAAAATCTGCAGCAAAGCATTAACTGCAGTGCGCTTACGCCGGATAATCTGGCCGGAAAAACTATTGCTGAAATCGGCAGCATCAAACTAATCGCAGGTAAACATCAGTTGCTGGTCGCTGACATTTTTGACATCAGCGGCAGCGACTCACAGCAGCTTTGCTTTAACAGCGCCACCGCCAAACTTGATTATATTGGCGCCAATATGACGTCAGGCAACATTACGATTGAGGGTGATGCCGGCGCATACCTTGGTTTTGGCATGAAAAACGGTGAAATACACTGTAAAGGCAACACGGCAGCATTAGCCGCCTGCAGCATGCACGGCGGACTATTGAAAATAGATGGCAACACCGGTGATTTCTTAGGCGCAGGCTCTGAAGGTTCGCGCAAAGGCATGCTGGGCGGCACTGTGATTGTAAAAGGCAATGCCGGTGACCGTGCTGGCGACCAGATGCGACGCGGTTTGATTTTGATTGAAGGCAATGTCGGTGACTATTGCGGCAGCCGCATGGTAGCAGGCACCATCGGCGTGCTCGGTAATACAGGCATATACACTGCTTTTAATATGCATCGCGGTACTTTATTATTGAAGAAACAGCCAAAATTACATGCATCGATGCATGATTGCGGCACCCATACACTGCCGTTCCTAAACTTATTGTTCAAATCATTCTCAAAATATAATACTGAATTCAGCAAACTGAGTAACCAGCGTGTACAGCGCTTTGTAGGTGATACCGCTTACAACGGCAACGGCGAGATACTGATTTTAACTGACTGAGTCAGAAGTATTATGAATTAGGACAGAGTGGCCTCTGTTAGAATGATGTTTTACCAGTTTTATCAAGTTGATTATGCCCAAGTATTTAACCGCCGCACTTTATAAATTCGTCAGCCTGCCAAATTTCAGGGACTTGCAGCCGCCTATTCTGGAAGCATGTAAAGCCCACCAGATTAAAGGCACACTGCTGCTGGCGGAAGAAGGCATTAACGGTACTATCGCCGGGTTACCAGACGATATACACAAAATATTGAATTACCTGCGCACAAATCCATTGTTTGAAGGCAAGTTTTCCGATCTTGAGCACAAGGAATCTTACGCGGATGAACACCCGTTCTACCGCATGAAGGTAAAACTCAAAAAAGAAATCGTCACGCTTGGCGTGCCCGGAGTGAGCCCGACTAAAAAAGTAGGTACCTACGTCAAGCCAGAAGACTGGAATGCACTGATCTCCGACCCGGATGTAGTGCTGATTGATACGCGCAATGATTACGAAGTGGACATCGGCACTTTTAAAGGTGCAATCGACCCCAAAACCACAACTTTCAGGGAGTTTCCTGAATATGTGTCAGGGCATTTCGATAAAACCAAGCACAAAAAAGTCGCCATGTTCTGCACCGGCGGCATTCGCTGCGAAAAGGCTTCGTCCTATATGATGGATCAAGGCTTTGAAGAGGTGTACCACCTGCAGGGCGGCATTCTGAAGTATCTGGAAACCATCCCGGAAGCCGAAAGTATGTGGCAAGGCGAATGCTTTGTATTTGACCAGCGCGTAGCGGTAAAACACAATCTTGAAGTTGGCGAGTTTGACCAATGCTACGCCTGCCGCCACCCGTTATCACCGGAAGAAATGAAAAGCGAGCAATACGAGCCTGGTATCTCTTGCCCACATTGTTACGACAAAGTTTCCGAAGAAAAACGCACAAGACTAAAAGAACGCCAGAAGCAGATCCAGCTAGCCAAACAGCGCGGAGCCGCCCATATCGGCGAGGCATCAGAGGTGCTAAAAAAGCATAAGAAGAATACTCCAGATGCAGAAGCTTGATTACCAGTATACAAATTATCAAAGTCAGGTAATCTGTAAATACGAATTTAGTCTAGAAAGTTGATTTTGCAGAATACGCTTCATATCGCTACCTTTAATATTCATAAAGGTGTCACACACTTCAATGCGCGTTTTTCGCTGCACCACCAGCGCGAGCTTTTACACAAGCTTCATGCAGACGTGGTTTTTTTACAAGAAGTACGCGATGAGCATGCAGATCACAGCAAGCGCTTTGCAGCATGGCCAGATGCCGGTCAGATCGAGTTTTTAGCAGATGCGATCTGGCCTGACTATGCGTATGGCAAGAATTCAGTTTACCCTGCCGGTCACCATGGCAATGCCCTGCTCTCCAAGTTTCCGATTATCAAAACTACCAACACCGACATTTCAGCCCACACCTCTGAAGAACGTGGCATGTTGCATAGCGTGATTGAGATTCCACAATGGGACAAACCCTTGCATGCCATCTGTGTGCATTTAGGCTTGTTTGCACGCTGGCGCCGTCAGCAGCTGCTCGCAGTAACAGACTACATCAAACAGCACATACCGCCGGACGAACCGTTGATTGTGGCAGGTGACTTTAACGATTGGGGTACACGCTCCGGCAGAGTTTTTGCTGAGGATGCGCAATTACATGAAGTATTTGAACATCATGCCGGAAAACCGGCACGCAGCTTTCCTTCATGGTTACCGATATTGAGGCTGGACCGGATTTATACACGTGGCTTTCAGGTAAAACATGTAGAAGTGCACTCCGGGCCGCGTTTTTTAAAAGTTTCTGACCACGCTTTGCTTTCCGCAACATTAACCAGAGTTGTCTAAAATACCATGCGCTTCGTCAGCGGCAACGATATCAAATTACTACGCAGCGGCCTTGAATACTTTCCTGCGCTGGAACAGGCAATTCAAAACGCGACGAGTGAAATTTACCTGCAAGCCTATATTTACGAACACGACACATCAGGTATTCGCATCGGCAATGCCTTAATAGAGGCGGCACAGCGCGGTGTAAGCGTCAATATACTGCTGGACGGATTCGGTTCTCAATATTTACCCAAACGCTATGTACAGACATTACGCGATGCCGGGGTAAAGCTGATGTTTTACCGGCCTAAAATCTCACCTTGGACCTTAAAGAAAAATCGCTTGCGCCGTTTGCACTGCAAAGTAGCAGTTGTTGATCGCATCATCGCTTTTGTCGGCGGCATCAATATTATTGATGACAACAACTCGCCTAATCAGGTACCACCAAGAATCGATTACGCTGTGCGTATCGAGGGCAATCTGCTGCCGGCTATCAGCGCCAGTGTGCATAAACTGTGGCGGCGTATGCAGCTGATGCACTTGCATAGTCTGTACGTGCCGCCGATTAAAGAGTTTCATCACAAATATCACGGCACCAGCAATATCAAAGCAGCATTTGTCATCCGTGACAACATTCTGCATCGGCATGATATTGAGAATGCATATTTGCGCGCGATCAGAACCGCAGGCTCAGAGATTCTGATCGCAAACGCCTATTTCATTCCCGGCAGAAAATTCCGCAAGGCGCTGATTGATGCCGCTAAACGTGGCATCAAAGTCAAGTTACTGCTGCAAGGCCGCAAAGAGTATTTTTTAATGTTCGCAACCCATGCCTTCTATAATGAGTTTCTGAATAATGGCATAGAGATTTATGAATACCGTAAAAGCTTTATGCACAGCAAAGTTGCGGTGATTGATAGATTCTGGACCACAATCGGCTCCTCAAATATTGACCCATTCAGCCTGCTGCTGGCGCGTGAAGCCAACATTATTATTCAAGACAAAACATTTGCAACCGAACTGTTCACGGACATTGAGTCCTTAATTCAAGATGGCGGTGTCAAAATCACGCCGCAGGAATGGGTAAAAGCCAGTATTGTTAAGCGCGTAGCCTCATGGATTGCCTATGGCGCAGTACGTCTGTTTTTAGGCGTTATTGGCCATAAACATGAGCATTGATTTCTGTATATGATGCAGACAACAACTCAGGCAGCGTTGGAATGGCGGGATGGACTGCCCTATTCCACAGCTTTTAATGATGTATATTTTTCCAGTGACGACGGCTTACTGGAAACAGAATATGTTTTCATCCAGGGTAATGCTCTGGTCAGCAGATGGCAATCATTGGCTAAAAACAGTTTCACCATTCTGGAAACCGGTTTCGGCACCGGCTTAAACTTTTTATGTGCCTGTAAATACTGGCTTGAGCATACCCCTGCAAACGCAGTGCTGCACTTCACCAGTGTAGAAAAATACCCGCTCAGCCGCGTAGATATGCATAAGGCACTACAGCATTGGCCTACATTGAAACCAATCGCCGACGAACTGCTGACCCAATATGAAGCCCTGCTGAATACCGGCACTGCTACACTTCTCAATGATCGCATCAGGCTACAGGTATTATTCGGTGATGCGACGGAATGCTTATCTAAGCTAGATACAAAAGCCGACGCATGGTTTCTAGATGGTTTCGCACCGTCAAAAAATCCCGAAATGTGGCAGCAGGCACTATTTGACCAGATGGCCAGGCTTTCACATTTAGAAACCACTTTTGCCACCTTCACCAGTGCAGGCATGGTCAGGCGCGGACTGGCAGCCTCAGGTTTCAAGGTGAATAAACAACCGGGATTTGGTAAGAAACGTGAAATGATAAGCGGCTATTTCATAGGCAACAATGATGGCAGCTAAAAGCACGATTGTGATCGGCGCCGGCATTGCCGGTTGCAGCACTGCCTATGCGCTGGCACAGCGCGGCATAGAAGTAACTCTGCTGGAGCGCAACCCTGAAATTGCCAGCGAAGCCTCCGGCAATCCATTGGCCATGCTTTATCCACGCTTAAGCGGTGATGATATCGGCAGCGAGTTTGCCTTAACCGCATACTTGCATAGTCTGCGACTATACAAATCTTTGAATCTGCCACCTGAAGATTTTGACTGCTGCGGCATGCTGCAGCTAGGCTTTAATGCAAAAGAACTGGCACGTATTCAAAAAGTAGCTGCACAAAACCATGCCAGCGATATTCTTCAATATGTGAATCAGAGCGAAGCAAGCAAGCTTGCCGGTATCAACATTGAACATGACGCACTATATTTACCCGGTGCGGGCTGGGTTAAGCCACAACAGTTATGCCTGCGTCTGACCCAGCATCAACACATCAACACACTTAATCTTCAAAAGGTAATCAACATACTGAAAGTAAATGACTTGTTTGAAGTTCACACGAATCAAGGTGCTGTTTTAAATGCAGAGATGGTTGTAATAGCCAATGCTAACGATGCGCGCGAGCTTTGCGCCAATCTGGTAATGAACATGCAAGCGGTTCGCGGCCAGGTCAGCCTGGTTAGCGCTACAGAGTCAAGCAATACCCTGCAAAAGATCGTGTGTAGTGACGGCTATTTCAGTCCGGCTGCACTCCAAAAAGATTCAAAACAGCTGCATTGTCTGGGGGCAACTTTCTCTAATATCGCCGCAGCTGAAAATACGCGGAGTGAGCTGTCGATGACAGAACAAGACCATCAATCAAATCTGGAAAAACTGAATAATATCTCCAATACCCTACATAGCGACCTTAATAACAACATCGTAGGCGGCCGCGTATCGTTACGCTGTACGGCAATTGATTACTGGCCGCTTGCAGGAAAGTTATTAGATGCGGTCAAATTAAGAACAAGCCCGCCGCGCCCCAGCGCAGACGTAAACTCACTACCGTGGATAGACGGGCTGTATATGAATATCGCACATGGCAGCAAAGGGTTCACAACAGCGCCATTGTGTGGCGAGCTTATTGCGTGCATGGTAAACAATCAGGCCTTGCCGATTCCAGATGAATTGGCAGGCTTACTCAATCCCAACCGCTTCCTGCTGAAAGATATGGGGCTGAAACGTCTGGCAAAGATGGTTCGGGATTAGAGAGATACACTCGCGACGTCATTGCGAGACGTGAAACGCCGCGGCAATCCATGTTTGCCCTTGATTCACTGGCTTAGCCCAGAAACATCGACGCTTGGATTGCCGCGCATTCGCTCGCAATGACGCCGCGAGCGTAGCGTGGCAAGCGGTAATCCAAAGCAATGTTGATTCAACATCAAGCCCTGGATTGCTTCACTACGTTCGCAATGACACTGCTCTACATAATGCCTATGCCCGTCATTGCGAGGAGAGAATCGACGCGGCAATCCAGAATTATCTACCCCAAAGCAAAAGCGCTAAGATTCAGGTTAAAATTAAACCATGTCACAAACACAATATTTAGCAGCACTATCACACCATCGTGCAGGCGAGTTAGCTCAAGCAGAATCGCTTTATCAGCAAGTGTTAAAAGCCAACCCCAGGCATGCAGATGCCCTGCATATGCTAGGCGTTGTTTACTATCAGACCGATCGTGCCGAGCAGGCTGTCACTGCTATTTCACAAGCGCTCGCGATCAATCCAAAAAACACTGATTACCTTAATCACTATGCGCTAAGCCTGCGCACTGCCAACCAGCCGGAAGCCGCCATCAAAAGCTTTCAGCAGGCAGTTTTACTGCAGCCTAAAGATCTGGATATCCAGTTCAATCTGGCCAACACCCTGCTTACGCTGGACCGTTTTGAAGAAGCTGCAGGCTATTACCGCCGCATACTGCGTGTGATGCCTAAAAATGACGATGTACGCGAAGCCTTATGCCATTGCCTGACTTCGCTTGGCAATCAGGCGCATGCGCTTGGCAACTTTATTCAGGCAGAAGCCTGCTTTGAAGAGGCGCTGCAGTTTAATTCAAAAGATGCCGCGATTTTGTACAATCTGGGCAATGCACAGCGCGAACTCGGTAAACCAGCAGAAGCAGCCAAGCACTATGCAAAAGCCATTCAGCTCACGCCTGTTGATGCAGATATTTATAACAATCTCGGCAACGTACAGCGTGAACTTGGCCAGCTAGACCTCGCAATCGCCAGCTACCAGAAAGCACTGGCGCTCAACCCGCGGCTTTACCATGCCAAGGTACATCTGGTGCACCAAAAGCAGCACATCTGCGACTGGAATTGTCTGGATAATGAGATAGCCGAAATTCGTAATTGGGTCAGAATAATACCAACAGCACAGATATCTCCATTTGCATTTCTGGCGATGCCATACACTACGGCCGAAGAGCAAAAACTCTGTGCCGATAACTGGGTAAACAACCGTTACGCTTCGCTAATTGAATTAGGCAAACAGCTGAACTATACGCACGAACCAAAACCGGCAAACAGAAAAATTAAAATCGGCTATATGTCTGCTGATTTTCGTCTGCATCCACTAGCATTCCTGATCAGCGAGCTGCTGGAACTGCATGACCGTTCTGCGTTTGAAATCATCGGTTTTTCTTACGGCGCGGATGATAAAACCGAAGCCAGAAAACGTATAGAGAAAGCCTTTGACGCCTTTTATGATATTCGTCAGTTGCCGGATACCGATGCAGCAAAAAAGATACATGGCTGCGGCATTGATATCCTCGTCGACCTGACCGGCTTCACGCAAAACAGCCGCTGCGGCATTGTCGCCCTGCGCCCTGCACCTGTCAGCGTGAGTTGGCTAGGCTTCCCGGGGACTATGGGTAGTTTTCTCGGGAGCGGCATAAATAGCAAACCACTGTTTAATTACCTGCTAACAGATAGCTTCATTACGCCCCCCGAGGCCGCCTGCAATTATGCAGAACAACTGGCGCTGCTGCCGAACAGCTACCAGCCGAACGACCGCAAACGCCCGGTTGCCAAGACACCATCCCGCGCCGAATGCGGCCTGCCTGACAATGCGTTTGTATTCTGCTGCTTTAACCAGACCTTCAAGATCACTGCGGATTTCTTTAACATCTGGATGCGCCTGCTCAAAGCCAATCCTGACAGTGTTCTATGGCTACTGGAATGCAACCGATGGGCTAAACAGAACCTGATTAGACAGGCTGCATTGCATGGCATCAGCAGCGAGCGCCTGATTTTTGCGCCGCGCGTGGCAATTGCGGAACACCTGGCGCGGCATGCACATGCAGATTTATTCCTCGACACCCTGCCCTACAATGCACATACCACCTGCAGCGACGCATTATGGATGGGCTTGCCGGTACTTACCTGTGTGGGCGACACCTTTGCATCACGCGTAGCGGGCAGCCTGATTAAAGCGGCAGGTCTGGATGAGCTGATTACCTACACGCTAGCAGACTATGAAAACAAAGCGCTGTTTCTGGCTACAAATCCACAGGCACTCAACACAATGAAGCAAAAATTAATGCTTGAAAGAATGACCTCAGCTTTATTTGATACGGCCAAATTTGCCAGATCGCTTGAGGATATTTACAAAGACATTCAAGCAAAACATACTAACCTAGCCTAAAATACCTAAAAGAAAAACTCAGCTCTATTGCTGCGTCTCTATATTAATATTCCAATATCAAAGACCAAGAAACAATAAAACCAAGAAAAGACAAGTGGTTTCAACCATGCAACTTAAAATATCAATTATTAATATAGAGACCTCTGGGTCTCTATAACTACTGTTAGCAAACATGTATAAATACGCTTTGTTACAGGTTGTGCTTTTCTTCACGAATCAGGTTGCATTTGCAGACGTTTTCTCCCCCAGTGTTGCAACACGTTGCTCACCTAAAAACTGGACTGTTTGAAATTACAGCTGTTATTGATGCAAACGCAGGCGATGTAGGAATTGTTCCTCTGAAAAAGGGATTTTCATTACTAGAAAAGGGACAACATCAATTAAGTTGTAATCTAAGCGATTCTACAACTGCAAAAACAACTATTCGGGTTTATGCTGCAGATAATGGAATGTGTATGGGGGCAGGTCAAATTATTATTGATAATTTAGTTATTGGGAAAACCTCAATAATTAAAGATGAAAATTTTAACTGGCATTGCCCTGACGACCCAATACTCACTGATCTTAACGTTCAATACAAGAAGGGTAAAGTCATACTAAAACAATGTATGGCTGAAACATGGGAATGGGGACAAGGCTTCACAAATATTAAATGTAAATCAAGGGTTGTTCGCAAACACATCATTCAAGCGGCACGCCTAACGGTGCCCATAAATTAAAACGCTAACTGTAAACCCTTAATAATATATATGCTTTTATAATTTCTCATACCATGAATGCAACCGAAGTCCCTAACTACAAAATATCGATCATGTCTCAGAATGAGCTATCGACAGCCATCAACTGGGCAAGAAATGAAGGATGGAATCCGGGAATTCATGATGCTGCGGCGTTTTACCAAGCCGACCCAACAGGCTTTCTGGCTGGGAAATACAACGATCAAATAATAGCCACCATATCCGCTGTTAAATACGGCAGCCACTTCGGGTTTATCGGCCTTTACATCGTAAAAGATGAATTCAGAGGCAATGGGTTTGGGTTCAAACTTTGGGAAGCTGCCCTTTCGAGCTTGTCAGGCAGAAACATCGGTTTAGACGGTGTTTTGGCACAGCAGGATAATTACAAAAAATCTGGATTTAAGCTGGCGCACAGGAATATAAGGTTTGCAGGAAAATCAGCAAAAAGTAAATTAACTACACGCGTAATCGCCTCAGAACACATCGAATTCAATGACATCGCAAACTACGATAGCCAATTCTTCCCGGACGAAAGAAGCGCTTTTCTGAAAAACTGGATCGCGCCAGAAAACTCCCAAACACTGGCAATCGTGGAAAATTCCAGAATCCTGGGTTATGGGTCTATTCGTGCCTGCGATCGAGGATTCAAGATTGGGCCGCTGAATGCCGAAACCGGTGATATAGCAGCCGAACTGTTTTTAGCCTTGACTGCAGCAATACCTGAAGCATCCGAGATATTTCTGGATGTACCTGAGCCGAACAAAGCTGCGATTCAGCTTACTCAAAAATTCGGGATGACGCCTGTTTTTGAGACAGCACGGATGTACACAAAAAGCTTTCCGAGTCTGCCGCTAGAAAAGATATTTGGCATTACATCGTTTGAGTTAGGTTAGGCTGTCAGCCACCTTATCGCTGCAACTGACGCTGCCCACAATGTGCCGTGATGCTGCACTTTGTACAGCGCAAATATGTGCTGCGTAGCGCATAAAATCTATGCTAAAGTCATGCTAAATTTAACGCATAGCGCATGTATTCATAAGCAATGCTGTGATGAAAAATAATAATACTTAAAGATAATTTCAGGATATTCATATGGCCGCAATTGATATTTCACCCGTTTTAAAATTCATGCTCGACAAGGGCGGCTCAGACCTGTTTTTCAGTACTGGTGCCAGCATTCATATTGAAATTGAAGGTGATACGATTCCGATCAATAACCAGCCGATGGCGCCAGGCATGATTAAAGAGATTGCTTACTCATTGATGTCTGCAGACCAGATTAAAGAGTTTGAATCCACACTGGAATGCAACTTTGCATTGAGTAAAAGCGATATTGGTCGCTTCCGCGTCAATGTGTTCAGGCAGCGCGGCGAAGTTGGCATGGTGATTCGCCATATTAAAACCGAGATTCCATCTATAGAAACATTAGGCCTGCCGCCGATTCTAAAAGACCTGGTCCAGCGCAAACGCGGCTTATTGCTGATCGTAGGGGCGACCGGTTCCGGCAAGTCCACCACACTGGCTTCGATGATCGATCATCGCAACGAGACCACCAATGGTCATATCCTGACACTTGAAGATCCAATTGAATTTGTGCATCCGCACAAAAAATCCGTAGTTGACCAGCGTGAAGTTGGCATTGACACCCTGTCATTTGAAAATGGCCTGAAGAATGCGATGCGTCAGGCACCTGACGTCATTTTAATCGGCGAGGTACGTGATATGGACGGCATGAAAAATGCCCTCGCCTATGCTGAAACCGGCCATTTATGTCTAGCCACCCTGCACGCAAACAACGCTAACCAGGCACTGGAGCGCGTTATTTCATTCTTCCCTGAAGATGGCCGGGCTGGCCTGCTACTGGGCATGTCCATGAATCTGGTTGGCATTGTCTCGCAGCGCCTGATTCCAGGAAAACAAAGTAAACGTGTTGCAGCCACCGAAGTCATGATCAATACGCCGTACGTTGCCGAGTTGATTCAAAAACAAAAGATGAGCGAAATTAAAGAAATCATGGCAGAAAACACGGATATCGGCATGCAGACTTTTGACCAGTCTTTGTTCAAGCTGTTTGCCAACGGAAAAATTGACGAAGATAATGCGCTGGCTAATGCGGACTCCCGCAATGACCTGTCACTGAAAATACGTTTTGCAGCAGAAGGTAGCCGCGGCGGCTTCAGTGGCTAAATCAACAATCGCAGCGTTCACGCAGAAGCCAGGCTTCTGCGGAACAGCATCAGCGATAACGTAAAAAATATAATTGCTATCGCAAAAACTGCGATAAAACTCGGCCATACCACATCAAAACCGGCGCCGCGGTAAAGGATTGCCTGCGCCATACTCACAAAATGTGTGGTAGGTGCCGCTTGCATAATCAGCTGAACAAACAGCGGCATACTCTCCCTTGGCGTAATGCCGCCAGATAACATCTGCAGCGGCAGCACTGTCAAAATCAGCAGTAAACCCAATTGAGGCATATTGCGTGCGACCGTGCCCATAAAAACACCTATCGAGGTCACCGCCAGCAGGTGTAGCAAAGCCCCGCACATAAATAGAAGAATTGACCCCTGTATAGGCACATGCAAAATCCCTTGCACCATGAAATACAGTGACAGCCAAGCCGCGACCAGCACCACCAAGCCCATAGACCATATTTTGGCCAGAATAATTTCGGCGGCATTAACAGGCATCACCATCAAATGCTCCAGCGTGCCATGCTCACGCTCACGTATCAGCGCCGCCCCCGTCAACATAATGCCGAGCATCGTGATGTTATTCATAATTTCCATGATGCTGCTGAACCAGGCGCTGCTTAAGTTCGGGTTAAATTTAACATGCGGAACCAGGCTGATCGGTAATGCCTCATCCTGCCGGAAGCCTTTTAAAAATCCGGCAATCTCGCCATTCATGATATTTTGAATATATCCGGCGCCGATAAATGCCTGCGACATTCTGGTGGCGTCAATATTGACCTGAATGTCAGGGCTACGGCCGGCAATCACATCACGCTCAAAATCAGGAGGGATATTGACTACGAAAGTATAGATACCGGCATCCAGACCAGTATCTATTTCCGCAGGTGTAATCATGACCGGTTTTTTAAAATAAGGGCCATAAAATGCGCTGATCATGCGTGTTGTAAGATTAGACTGATCTTCGTCAACAAAGGCTATCGGCGCATTGTGCAGCTCCTGCGAGGTCGCGGTAGAGCTTGCGTAAATAGCCCCGGTAAAGGCCCAGACAATCAATACCAGCATGATGCTGTCATGCGCCAGGCTGCGCAGCTCTTTGATTCCCAGTCGATAGATATTAAGAATGCGGCGCATGATTATTTTTCCTGCTTATTCAGAAAAATCACACTCAGTACTGTCAACACCGGAATAAATGCAGCGAGCGCCAGAAAATCAAAATAAAGATCTTTAAACTCAAGCGCTTTGGTAAACAAGCCGCGGCTGATATTCAAAAAATAAGTGGCAGGGAAAACCTGTCCGATATAGCCACCAATCCCGGTTAGCGAAGATACAGGATTCGTTAAACCGGAGAAGCTCACCGTAGCGAGCAAGGTGCTAATTGCAGTGGCACCAAGTGCTGCAATCTGCGTTTTAGTAAACGCCGACATCAGCAGCCCAATACCGGTAGTCACCGTCACAAAAATCAACGCGGCAAAACTTAACGTCAGCAAACTGCCTTTAAGCGGCACTCCAAACACAAAAACCGAGAGTGCAACCAGACCAAAAAAACTGATCATGCTCACGCCGATATAGGGCAACTGCTTACCCAGCAGAAACTCCAGTCGAGTTACTGGCGTGGCATAAAGATTGGTAATCGAGCCCAGCTCTTTTTCACGCACTACGCCCACGGCCATTAAGATAGACGGGATAAAAACCAGCAGTATCGGAATCACGGCCGGCACCATTGCATACAAACTTTGAAAGTCCTGATTGTATCGATAGCGCATCTCGATATTGGCCGGCGCACGATTAGATTTCTGACCATTGCTCTGTTTTACCAGCCGAGTCAGATAATCGTAGTGCATGCCCTGTACATAACCCAGTATCGTTTCACCGCGGAATGGCATAGCACCATCTACCCACACACTAATTTCAGTCGCCCGGCCGCGTAAAATATCTTTACCAAAATCAGGCGGAATTTCCAGCGCAACACTAACCTCTCCGCTCGACATGCGCAGGTCCAGCTCATTACTGCTGCTAATCTCCGGCAGCATAGTGAAATAACGTGAGCCTGAAATATTCTGGATATAGTCCCGACTTTGCGGCGTCTGGTCACGGTCCAGCACCGCAAAACGCAAGTCTTCAACATCCATACTGATGCCATAGCCCATCATAAACATCAGCAGCACAGATCCCAGCAGTGAAAACACCAATCGAACCGGATCACGCATGACCTCGAGTAATTCACGATAAGCGTAGCCAAACAGGCGTAGCAAGCTGAATTTAGATGGCAGCGCCGCAGGTCGGTCTGGCCTTACATCAACGGCAGCCTGCGGTTGTGAAGTATCAACACCTTCGCCAGTTGCTTCTTCAATATAATCAATAAAAGTGTCCTCAAGCGAGGATTTTCCGCGCAGTTTAATTAGCGCCTGCGGTGAATCGCACGCCAGTACGCGCCCGGCATGCATGAGTGAAACACGGTCGCAACGCTCGCCCTCGTTCATAAAGTGTGTAGAGATAAAAATCGTAACGCCATCATTACGCGAAAGATCAACCAAAAAGCTCCAGAATCTGTCACGCGCTATCGGGTCTACACCTGATGTCGGTTCATCAAGAATCAGCATCTCAGGCTTATGAATTACCGCAACCGCCAGTGATAATCGCTGACGTATACCTAGCGGCAAAGTCGCCGCCATCACGCTTCTATGCCCCGCCAGATCAAAGCGCTCAACCATCTCCTGAACGCGGCCAGCAATGCTATCTTCCGGTAAATGAAACAGCTGTGCATGCAGCTCAAGGTTCTGTTCTACCGTCAGCTCCCCATACAGCGAAAATCCCTGTGTCATGTAACCTACACGCTTACGAGTTTCAAGGTCATGCGCTTTTGCCGGCTTGCCGAACAACCAGGCCTGCCCCTCGCTCGGAGGCAACAGACCAGTGAGCATTTTCATCGTGGTAGTTTTACCGCAGCCGTTAGAACCAAGAAACCCGAAAATCTCGCCGCGGCTGATTTCAAAATCAACATGGTCAACGGCAACAAAACTGCCAAATTTCATAGTCATATTTTCGGCGCGAATAGCGGGCGAGGCATCCGTCTGAACTTGCCGGGGAGGAACAATCAGTTCATGATGATGCAGGCGCTTTTCTTCAGGCAGCAGCTTGATGAAAGCTGAATCCAGATTGTCAGTACCAGTTCTCTCAAGCAGCTGTGCAGGGCTGCCAACAGCTAATACCTTGCCATTATCCATTGCAACCAGCCAGTCAAAACCGGAGGCTTCTTGCATATATGCAGTCGCAATGATCACACTCATGTGGGGCCGCCGCTGCCGAATGCGGTCAATCAAGCGCCAGAACTGACGTCTTGAAAGCGGGTCAACTCCCGTAGTTGGTTCATCCAGAATTAGTAAATCCGGGTCATGTATCAATGCACAACACAAGCCTAGTTTTTGCTTCATACCGCCAGATAGCTTGCCGGCGGGCCGGTCACGGAATGCGGTAAGACCGGTACTTTCTAATAATTCGGTTATGCGGGATTCACGTTCAGCGCGGCCCTGACCAAATAGTCGCCCAAAGAACTCTACATTCTCAAACACCGACAGCGTCATATACAGATTTTTACCTAAACCCTGCGGCATATAGGCAATTCGGCTGCATACAGCCAATCGATGATCTTTATCGGCCATATCCCCTTCAAGCACATGAACAGTGCCAGACTGGATCTTGCGTACCCCGGAAATCAGCGCCAGTAAACTTGACTTGCCGACACCATCCGGGCCGATAAGCCCGGCCATACAGCCTGTCGGGATTTCAAGATTAATATTGTCCAGTGCCAGCATATCGCCGTAACGCAGACTTACTCCGCTCAGGCTGGCAACATCGGACTCACTCATTGTGCATTCTTGCTATCAACTAAAGGCGGCAGGTCTTCAGGCCAGGCTGCATTGCTATCAAGACGTATGTAAGCAACACCGGGTAGCCCTGTTTTAACGCGCTTGGCGTAGGCCTTAAGTAGATCCTGTGGGATTTTGACTTTGATACGGAACATAAGCTTTTCTCGTTCTGTACGTGTCTCTACCGACTTAGGTGTAAATTGCGCCTCAGGCGAAACAAAGGTCACGGTTGCTGGAATAGAAATATCCGGACGCACATCAAGTACAAGGCGTGCATCAGTACCGATACTTACCCTGCCTGCATGCGAAGTCGGCAGAAAAATGGTCATGTAAACATCTGTAATATCAAGCAAAGTAACTACATTGCCGCCCGCACCAAGCACTTCGCCTGGCTCCGCCAGCCGATATAGCACACGCCCATTAATAGGTGCTGTTAATGCAGCATCTGTAATGTCAGCTTTTATTTTTTCAACCTTGGCTTCTGCTGCCTCGATTGCCGACTGCGCTTCACTTACCGATGCCATGGCGGCGTTAATAGCCGATTGTGCTTCATTTTGCTGAGACCTGGCAGCACGTGTCGAGGCTGCCGCGCCAGCTTTTCTGGTTTTGTCTACATCAAGCTTCTGCGGCGATACGAAACCTTTGTCGATCAGTTGCTGGGTTCTTTTCAGGTCTTTATCAGTTAATGAAAGTTCGCTTTCGCGCTGTGCAACCAGTGCACCCACCGCAGATTTTTCATTTTGTCTTTGCGCTACATTAGCCTGTGCAATCGTTTTGAAATCTTTAGCTCGCCTCACCTGAGCCTCTGCCTCATGCAAATCCGCCACGAGTGTTGCGGTATCCATACGTGCAATTACCTGGCCGGCAGTGACATCATCGCCTTCACGCACCATCAGCTCAAGCAGACGCCCGCTAGTTTTAGTAGCCACATTGACACTGGTAGCTTCAATGCGGCCGTTACCGGACGCAAATGCTTCCGGACCTTTGTCACGATGCAGATACTGCCAGTAATAAATGGCAGCGGCGAGAATAAGCAATGAACTTATTAAAAACGCTATTCGACCAAGATAGTTTTTTGTCATGTGACCACCAATTAACAAATCAGCTTATATTCTAACGCTGAGGTATCAACAATGACGACTTTAATATTAATTGAATACACTACATCATCAATATTTTATTTAAGTAATATTTCAATATTGAAAGTAAGTCAAACTGGCAAAACCTATATTTTCAGATTTTGCACACTACCCAGTACCACCAGGGTTGCCACCATAAGAAATACCCAGGCGATGATTCCGGCTGTAAGCACAGCACCAAACAACAACATGGCATGACCGCGCTCTTTGATACGGAATACAGAAGGAATTCCGTAATAAATAAACCCGACTGTAGCCATTAAAGCCATTGTAAGTGCAACCAAACCAACCAGCATATCTGGGATAAGAAAAACTATAGGAACAAGCCACAAAGGCGTAGGAGCTACCGCCGCCAGCGTAAAGGCATCATGATAACTGGGGTGTGCATCGGCAACTTCCGCCAACTGACGCAGCATCAGCGCCATCAGCGGTACCGCCACCAATTCGACAATGAATAAAATCACCGCAACCAGTAATAACTGAGATTTGGATAATACCGGTAGCAGATCGCCGGCATAGTTTCCAGCTGCAAAATAGATAAACAAAGGCGGGATTAATGAAAGAGGTACTGCATGCAACAAATACAGCCTATGCATTGAATATTTGCCTTGCATCAAATGACGCCAGCCTTTAGTAGGTACAAAAAACAGCCAAAATAAGTTCAACAGACTCATAAACATTATCCTTTACGCAAAATATGGCAATCGGGCAATGCGTGGCAGCAAATCTTTCTTAAATTCAAAACTGCTTGCAAGCGTGCTTGCTGTAATTAGTATTAATGGATTTTTAATATTTGTAAATGAAATGTTACTCGCGAAAATAAAAAAATTAAAACAGAGAAACTATCTAACTAAATTTTGGACTTTTAATTTATGAACAAAATACTTCAATCGGAATTTGGCTCTGGAGTCAGATAAAAGTGAGTTTGTAAAAAAATATTACAAATAATTTTTTCTTAATTTCTTCTGCAGGGCAATGCCAGAAAGGCTTAGGTAATATTGTTTGTAAAAATACTTACAAACATGTAACCAAATTGTAAAAATATGTGTTGCAATTAGTACTGATACCAACTACATTGGCTCCATTCCACAAATGTGGAGTGTAAATAGCAGATCGATAAGAGATTATTTTTTGTTATTTTTTATATCCTGATGTAGTAAATTATTTGGAGATTCTTATGCAAATCAACAAAATCAAGTTCGCACTTGGCTTAGTTGCAGGTATGACATTGGCAGCGCCAATGGTAGCCTCAGCAGCTGCAGATCAAGAAGCGGCTATGAAAGACGCGAACAACTGGGCACACCCACGTGGCCAGCACAACAACCAAGGCTACAGCGCTTTGGCACAAGTCAACAAAGGTAACGTTAAAAACCTTAAAGCAGCATGGACATTCGCTACTGGTGTAAACCGTGGTCACGAAGGTGCTCCTGTTGTTGTTGGTAACATGATGTATGTACATACAGCATTCCCAAACAACGTATACGCACTTGACCTGAACGACAATCAAAAAATCGTATGGTCATACTTCCCTAAACAAGACCCATCAGTACAAGCAGTATTGTGCTGTGACAACGTTTCACGTGGTCTTGGCTTCGGCGACGGTAAAATCTTCCTGCAACAAAATGACGGTAATTTAGTTGCTTTAGATGCAAAAACCGGTGCTAAAATCTGGTCTGTACAAAACACAGATCCAAAAGTTGGTGCAACAAACACTAACGCACCACACGTAATCAAAGACAAAGTATTGACCGGTTGTTCAGGTGCTGAATTCGGCGTACGTTGCTTCCTGGCAGCTTACAACCTGAAAGACGGTTCATTGGCATGGAAAGCCTACTCAACAGGCCCAGATGCTGAAATGCTGATCGGTGCAGACTTCAACAAAGACACACCAGAATACAGTGCA
>LNAP01000469.1_pt2 | contig 22759 bp, 24 predicted proteins | sample 602601 | NCBI WGS metagenome assembly LNAP01 (sample SAMN02440304, study PRJNA202911) | soil metagenome | biome: Subtropical and temperate rainforests or woodlands; isolation source: soil samples (1 kg each in a 20% v/v slurry with milli Q water) were... ...
AATCGGCGGCAAGTATGGAGAATCGACGTAGTCATTGCAACGCCACAGGCCGCAGCGATAAGGCTTTCAGGCACCTGAAACAAGGTATTTCGGCCTCTAGATGAGGTTGGTTCTCAGATGGCTGCCCTTATCCCTAACCGTCTACGAAAGTATGTTCTGCCTCATAGCAAACACTGACGGCTAATGCGCCAGCTTAGTAGATGAAAAAGCACCGTGAGGGTTACCGGTCGGTAGGGTGCGACACTGGGTCGCATCGCGACTTAAGGCCAGGTTGGCCGATTGGTCAGGTTGCTCGATGAAGTGATTTGTCCGATTTATTAACGCTTTTTAGCAGCGGTAGAGCCTGACCCGCAGTCCGTCGCGCCAGGCCCCCCACTTCTAAACACGTTGTTATCGCGACAAGCTCAGGACATACGCCGCCAGTACATGCACTTTGTCGTTGCCCAGATATTGTTCTTGTGCCGGCATCTGGCCGTTGCGGCCGTTGCGGATGGTTTGCTGCAGTTGCACCAGGCTACTTCCATAGATCCAACCGGCCGGGTGGGTGAGATCCGGCGCCCCCATTGCTGCTGTACCTTTGCCTTCTGGCCCGTGGCAGGCCTGGCAGGTGCTGGCGTACGTAGCAGCGCCAGCGGTCAGGTCGGCGTCACTCTCTGCTGGCAACGGAATGCCGGCCAGCTTCGTTCTTACATACGCAGCCACGTTTTTCACGCCGGCATCACCAATCACCGGACCCCACGCCGGCATCGCTGCCTGACGGCCGTGCAGAATGGTGGTTTTTATGGTTTCGGCATCGCCGCCCCAACGCCAGTTGGTATCGGTCAGGTTAGGAAAGCCGACGGTGCCCTTGGCGTCCGAACCATGGCAAACCGAGCAGTTGGTGGCGAAGAGGCGGCCACCAATTTTCAGTGCTTCCGGGTCTTTGCTCAGTTCTTCCAGCGGTGTAGCGGCAAGGCGGGCGAACAAGGGACCGTACTGCGCATCCGCCTTGTCCACTTCGCGCTGCCATTGGTTCACTTGCGTCCAGCCGTCGCTGTAGCCGGGCAATACACCTTTCCAATTGCCCAAACCTGGATAGAGCAGCAAATAAACGAAGGCGAAAATGATGGTGCCGACGAACAACAGAAACCACCAACGGGGTAGTGGGTTGTCGTATTCCTCGATGCCATCAAAGGCATGGCCCATGGTTTTGTCGCCGCCATTGGGTGTTTCACCACTGCGGGTGGAAAACACCAACCAGAGCAAAGCGAACAGGCTGCCCAGGGTTAAAAAGCAGACGTACCAACTCCAGAAAACAGTCATTTCAATTTTCCCCCTGCTCAGCGCTTGTTCTTGATGGCGGTGCCGAGCACCTGCAAGTACGCAACCAGTGCGTCCATCTCGGTTTTGCCTTGTACGGCAGCGCTGGCGCCTTCGATATCCGCGTCGGTGTAAGGCACGCCCATCAGGCGCATCACTTGCAGTTTCTTGATCCAACTGGTGTTGAACCAGCCACGGATAGCCAGGCATCTTCGATTCCGGCACCACGTTGCGCGGGTTGTACAGGTGCGCGCGGTGCCAGTCATCGGAGTAACGCGCGCCAACACGGGCAAGGTCGGGGCCGGTACGTTTTGAACCCCAGAGGAATGGGTGGTCCCAGACGCTTTCGCCAGCAACTGAGTAGTGGCCGTAGCGTTCTGTTTCGGCGCGGAACGGGCGAATCATCTGCGAGTGGCAGCCGACGCAGCCTTCGCGAATGTAAATGTCGCGACCTTCCAGCTGCAGGGCGGTGTAGGGCTTCATGCCATCCACCGGCTTGTTGGTTACATCCTGAAAGAACAACGGCACGATTTGCGTCAGGCCGCCAATGCTGACCGCCAGCACCATGCACAGCACCAACAGGAACACGTTTTTTTCGAGTACTTCATGTTTGCTCATGGCTGCTCTCCTCAAGCCATCTGCGCAGCAGCGGCAACTTCTGCCGGCTGTGCGCTGCGCACGGTGCGCCAGGTGTTGTAGGCCATCAGCAACATGCCGAGGAAGAAGATCCCGCCACCGACCATACGTACGATGAAGCCTGGGTGACTGGCTTCCAACGCTTCTACGAAGGAGTAGGTGAGGGTGCCGTCGCTATTGATCGCGCGCCACATCAGGCCTTGGGTGATCCCGCTGACCCACATCGAAGCGATGTAGAGCACGGTGCCGATGGTGGCCAGCCAGAAGTGCGCATTGACCAAGCCCATGCTGTACATCTGTGGGCGGCCCCAGAGTTTGGGAACCATGTGGTACAAGGCGCCGAAGCTGATCATTGCTACCCAGCCGAGAGCGCCGGCGTGTACGTGGCCGATGGTCCAGTCGGTGTAGTGGGAGAGGGCGTTGACGGTTTTGATCGCCATCATCGGACCTTCAAAGGTCGACATGCCGTAGAACGCCAGCGATACCACCAGGAAGCGCAAAATCGGGTCGTCGCGCAACTTATGCCAGGCGCCCGAGAGGGTCATCATGCCGTTGATCATGCCGCCCCAGCTCGGTGCCAGCAGTACCAGCGACATCACCATGCCGAGCGACTGTGCCCAATCCGGCAGTGCGGTGTAGTGCAAGTGGTGCGGACCGGCCCAGATGTACAGGGTGATCAGTGCCCAGAAGTGCACGATGGACAGACGATAGGAATACACAGGACGGTTGGCTTGCTTGGGCACGAAGTAATACATCATTCCCAAGAAGCCTGCGGTGAGGAAAAAGCCCACGGCGTTGTGCCCGTACCACCACTGGATCATGGCGTCAGTCGCGCCCGAATACAGGGAGTAGGACTTGGTCATGCTCACTGGCACTTCCAGGTTGTTGACGATGTGCAACACAGCCACGGTGAGGATGAAAGCGCCGTAGAACCAGTTACCCACATAGATGTGCTTGGTCTTGCGCTTCATCAGGGTGCCGAAGAACACCACGGCGTAGCCGACCCACACCGCAGTAATCAGCAGGTCGATAGGCCATTCCAGTTCTGCGTATTCCTTTGAACTGGTGTAACCCAGTGGCAGACTGACCGCCGCCAGGACGATCACCAGTTGCCAGCCCCAAAAGGTCAGCGCTGCTAGGCGCGGAGCGAACAGTGCGGTTTGGCAGGTGCGTTGCACGGTGTAGTAGGAGGTGGCGAAGAGTGCGCAGCCGCCGAAGGCGAAGATTACGGCGTTGGTATGCAGGGGGCGCAGGCGCCCGAAGCTGATCCAGGGGAGGTCGAAGTTCAGTTGTGGCCAGACCAGTTGGGAGGCGATGAACACCCCCAAGCCCATGCCGACGATGCCCCATACCACCGTCATAATGGCGAACTGGCGAACCACCTTATAGTCGTAGGCAGTCGTGGTTGTTGTGCTCATGTCAGGCCCATCCGCGGATTTCTCTAGTTGTTGAAGGCGAGGCGAAGCATGGCGAAACCGACAAACGGCGATATTGATCTGTATCAATCGGTATCTGGCGCTGCAGAACCCGCGCAATGGCTGTGGAATAGGCCTGTAGGAGATGTCCGGGCGACCCTTATCCTCGCCCATGGCGCTGGCGCGCCAATGGACAGTGCTTTCATGAACTCCATTGCTGAGCGCTTGGCCGCGCAGGGCGTGGCTGTCGTGCGTTTCGAGTTTCCGTACATGGCCCAGCGCCGTCTGGACGGCGGCAAGCGTCCGCCCAATCCACAGGCGCGTTTGCTTGAGCATTGGCGGGCGGTCTATGCCCAGGTGCGCCATCAGGTCGCAGGGTCATTGGCGATTGGCGGCAAGTCCATGGGCGGGCGGATGGCCAGCTTGCTGGCCGATGAGTTGGGCGCGGATGCGCTGGTGTGTTTGGGCTATCCGTTCTACGCCACTGGTAAACCGGAGAAGCCGAGGGTGGCGCACTTGGCAGAGCTGCGCACGCCAACGCGGATTGTTCAGGGCGAGCGAGATGCGCTAGGCGACAGAGCGACGGTGGCGCAGTACGCGCTTTCACCTGCGATTGAGCTGTTTTGGCTCGCGGCGGCCGATCATGACCTCAAGCCATTGAAGTCATCCGGCTTTACCCATGAGCAGCATCTGCAAGCTGCAGCCGAGCAGGTGGCGCGTTTTCTCTGCTAGTACGTTTGCCGCGCCAGGAAGCTGTCGAGAGATGAGTTGCTAATTCTGTTTGCCCGTTTGTGGCACTGCCGGTAGTACCAGGCAGGCCACAAATCCGCCCTGGGCATGATTGGTCAGTTCCAAGCTACCGCCATGGCGTTCAGCCGCACGCCGAGCAATGGCCAGCCCCAGTCCATGCCCCGGCGCACTTTGTTCCGGGGCGCGAAAGAAGGGTTCGCCCAGGCGTGCCAAATGCTCCGGTAATACCCCTGGGCCGCGGTCGCGCACGCTCAAGCGCACTCTGTCATCGAGTTGCTCTGCGCGCAGCTCGATGGCCTGCCCGGCCGGGTTGAAGCGCAAGGCGTTGCGCAGCAGATTATCCAGAGCGCGTTCGAGCATATCCGGCCAACCCGTCAGGGTTAACGCGGGCTCAACCGCCACCACAATTCGCTGTTCGGGCTCATTGAGCTCAGCTTCCTGTTGGCGACTGGCAAATAAAGCTGCGATGTCCACGGCTTGCGCGGCACCCAGGTTGGCGTCCATTCGTGCCAACGCCAGAATTTCGCTAATCAGCGCTTCCAGGCGATCGCATTCGCGCTCCAGGCGGGGCCATAACTTCAGCCGTTCTTCCTGCCCGGCACGCTCCGCCAACGCCAGGGCGATGCGCAGCCTAGCGAGGGGCGAGCGCAGTTCATGGGAGACGTCACGCAGCAACTGACGTTGGCTGCTGATCAAATCTTGCAGGCGCTCGCCCATGCGGTTGAAGTCGCCAGCCAGCACGCCGAATTCGTCACGGCGGGTGGCGAGGCGCGCCAGGGTGTGTTGTTGATAGGCGGCCTGGCCAAGGTCATGCACAGCGCCGCGCAGTTGCCCGAGTGGGCGGGTGATGGACAGGGTCAACAGTAGGCTAAGGGCGGTCAGTACCAGAAAAGCGATAGCCAGCGCGCCTACGGGCAAAAACAAGCTACCGCGGTGCCACTCGTCTAGCTCGGGGTGCGGAATACGGTAAATAAACAGGTACGTGTCGCCACTTGTCGGGCTGGTGTATTCGGTCGTCAGGCGACGCCAGGGCAAGCGGCGTGGGTCATCATGCTGACGCTTTTCAAAGGCCGCCGCGCGCGGTGGAAAGGTGCCTTGGATGATGGCGTTACCGCTGTCGTCAAGCACTTGGGTGTCGATTCGGAAGTCGCGTTTACGCTGTTGCAGATACTCCTGCGCGGCTTGCTGGCCTTTGCTTTCATAGATGCTCGCCCACTGTTCGGGCACACCTTGCAGGGCAGGGTGTTGGCTGAGAATCCAGGCGTCCTGGTTCAATACGCGGCCCATCACCATCGACAGGCCTGCGACTAGCACGATGGCTAACCAAAAGCTGGCAAAGATTCGCCAAAAAAGTGAGCGCACAACAACTCCTTAAAGCGGTAAACGAACAAAACCCACCAGGTTGTTATGCCTGGCGGGCTGGAGCAACACGTCGTCCCCGCGAAGGCGGGGACCCAGAATGTTGGGTGGGGCGCGATGTATGTACGAGGCCTCATTCTGGATTCCCGCCTGCGCGGGAATGACGGTGTTTCCGGTGATCAATCTGTTACTGCGCTTTAGCCTTGCTTGCCTTCCACGCTTGGAACTCTTGCCATTCCGCGCGGCGAGCTTCCATTTGTTTGTGTTTCTCGTCGAATGCCTTTTGTTGCTCGGGGTTGAGGAGCGCGCGGATCTTGCCGTCGGTGGCGTCACGTTGTGCTTTGATCTCGTCGTGCATGGCCTTTTTATCGGCCTCTGGCAGTTTGTCCAGGTAGCGTTTGGTGATTTCTTCCGGGCGTGGTTGGTCGCGCAGAATTTTGCCAACGGCTTGGCGCTGTTCTTTGCTCAAGTCCAGGTCAGCAAACGGACTTGGGCCGCGATGCTCGCCACGTGGGCCGCCGTCATGGGCGAACGGTGGGCGTGGGCCGTCTTCGCCCATTGGCGGCATGGCCATGGCCACGGTTGGCAGGGCTGCGGCAAACAGAGCGGCGATGAGGGTCTTACGCATGGGGTATCTCCTTGTCTGCAAACCGGCGTATTTGCCGGATGTGCCCAGTCTAGGGAGTGCAAGGTCAAGCGCGGTCAGGGGCGGGTAAAGCTTAGGTAAAGGGATCGCTACACAAAAGCTGACGGTCTTTACACAGCGCGTTCGTATGCGTTTTACGCGCTGTAGTAATAACCGCGGCTGCGAAGGGCGAGAATGCGTGGACGGCCGTCGGTGTGCGGGCCGATTTTTTTGCGCAGGTTGCTGACGTGCATATCCAGGCTGCGGTCGTACAAGGTCAGCTTGCGGCCTAAGGCCAACTGCGCCAGTTCCTGTTTGTCTACGGGCTCACCGGGCTGACGCAACAGGGCTTCGAGCAAACGGCTTTCGGAAACAGTCAGCACCACGTCATGGCCGGCGATGGTGACCGAACCGCGAATCGGGCTAAACACCAGATCGCCCAATTCCAGTTGGCTGGAGGTGGCCACCGGCACGCTGCGGCGCAGCACTGCGCGCAGGCGGGCGGTGAGCTCACGCGGGTCGCAGGGTTTGGCCAGGTAGTCGTCGGCGCCCAGTTCCAGGCCGAGAATGCGGTCCAGCGGCTCGCCACGGGCCGAGAGCATCAGCACTGGCAGGTCGGGGTGGTCGGTGCGCAATTGCTTGAGCAGTTCCAGGCCGCTGCCATCAGGCAGCATCACGTCCAGTACCACCGCCGCCGGCGACTCGCTCGCCAGCGCCGCCCGGGCGCTGCGGCCATCGTGGCAGGCGCGTACATGAAAGCCCTCCTGGCTTAACCAACTGGTCAGCAGCTCGCAGAGTTCTACGTCGTCGTCGATCAATAAGAGAGTGGACATAAGGCTGGTCTAGTTCGCCAAGGGCTATTCAGTTGATCCAGGCGCGGCGGTTTTTCCGACCGCCACGTAACAGCGCACCCAACAGCACAGCCAGCGCAGTGATAGCAGCGCCAACGGCAAACCACATTTGCTCTTCGCTGAGCAGCGGCGGTTGTTGGCTGGCCTGGGCTTCTTTGAGGTGTAGCTTGAGGCGTTGGTTCTCTTGGCGCAGGCGGCCAATTACGGCGTTTTCGCGCACTTCCACGCTGCTTTGCATCTGCGCGGCGAGTTCGGTGCGGGCCCGCTCGCTTTCGGCCAGGCGTTGCTCCAAGGTATCCACTTGCGCCTGAGTGGCGCTGAGCTGTGCGCTGCTGTCCGGGGCGGTCGCCTGCGGGCTGCTTTCAACCGGCGCCAGTGGCGTTTCTTCGGCATGGGCAGCAATGGCGAAAGACAACGATGCAGCGAACAACAGGGGCAGTGGACCTTGGCGCATCGGCTTTCCTTATTGGCTTGATCGCAACGCTGAAGGGCTTATGGCAGTACCAATTTAAACGGCTTGACCACGACGTTAGCGTATACGCCCGCCGCGCGGTAAGGGTCGGCATCAGCCCAGGTTTGCGCGGCAATCAGCGATTCAAACTCGGCGACGATCAAGCTGCCACTGAACCCCGCAGCGCCAGGGTCATTGCTATCCACTGCTGGGTGCGGGCCGGCGAGCACCAAGCGGCCTTCGCTTTTCAGCTGTTCCAGACGCGCCAGGTGAGTAGGGCGGGCGGCCAAACGTTTATCCAGGGAGTTGGCTACGTCGGTGGCAATAATCGCGTAGAGCATGTCAGTCCTTAGTCTCGTTGGCAGAGGTTTCAATAGTGGGCGTGCCGTCGGCTGCAACTGGCTTGGGCACGTCGTGAATATGCCGGGCCAGGTAGATGCCCTGACCAATCAGGAACAGCAGGGTCATGCCCAGGCTGCCAAATACTTTGAAGTCGACCCAGATGCTGGGGAAGGTAAAGGCGACAAACAGGTTGGCGCTGCCGCTGACAATAAAGAACACGATCCAGGCAATATTCAGCCGAGTCCAGATCGCGTCCGGCAGGCCGACGGCGTGGCCCATCATGCGTTGAATCAGCACCTTGTCACCGATGAAGTGGCTGCCGAGGAAGGCCAGGGCAAACAGCCAGCTCACCACCGGCGCTTTCCACTTCAAAAAGGTTTCGCTGTGAAAGGCCAGCGTGAGGCTACCGAACACCAGGCAGGCGATGAGGGTGAGCCATTGGCTCTTTTCCAGGCGGCGCTGGACGATAAAGAAAATGCCATAAACCACAATTGAACTGGCGATCAACACCGCGGTGGCGCTGAAAATACCGCCTAGCATGTAGGTGTAGCCGAACAGTTCGATGGCGCGGGGTTCAAGCTTGAAGACGAGGAAAAACAGGATAAGCGGGATGAAGTCGAGGAATTGTTTCACAGTGGCAAGCCAGAAGCAGGATACCCAAACCGTAGGGATAGGCGCAGCGGCGCAGAGTTTGTGCCGCCGCGCGGTTTTTTCCCACTAACTGTTGCGGCCCTGCGCGTTCTATTGAATACCGCGCTTCGTGTTTACCAAGAGAAAGCCTTGATGATTGTTGACCTGCACTGCCATAGCACCGCTTCCGACGGCGCCCTTGCGCCCGCCGTGGTGGTCGCCCGCGCCCACGAGCGCGGCGTGCGGGTTTTGGCCCTGACCGACCACGACACCCTTGAAGGCCTCGACGAAGCGCGCAGCGCCGCCAATGACCTTGATATGCAACTGATCAACGGCATCGAGCTGTCGTGTATGTGGGGTGGGGCGACTATTCATGTGCTCGGTTATGGCTTTGCCACCGATGCGCCGGCACTGCTTAAAGCCATTGCCGACCTGCATAGCGGCCGCTGGCTACGCGCCGAAGAGATTGATCGGCGCCTGGCGCTCAAAGGCATGCCCGGTGCACTGGACGGTGCCCGCGCGATTCAGCAAGAGCTTGGCGACAGCGGCAACGCTCCAGCCCGTCCACACTTCGCCGACTTTCTCGTGCGTGCCGGCTACGTCAAAGACCGTGGCGAGGCGTTTCGTAAATGGCTGGGCTCGGGCAAGCTCGGCGACGTTAAACAGCATTGGCCAAGCCTGGAAGACGCCGTGCGTACCCTGCGTGAGGCCGGCGCCTGGGTGAGCATGGCGCACCCTTGGCAGTACGATTTCACCCGCAGTAAACGGCGCAAACTGGTTGTCGACTTTGTCGCCGCCGGCGGTCAGGCGCTGGAAGTGGTCAATGGCATGCAGCCGGCCGAGCAAGTAGGTGGCCTGGCGATTCTTGCCCGTGAGTTCGGTCTGCTGGCCAGCGTCGGCAGTGACTTCCACGCCCCAGGTGACTGGTCGGAGCTGGGCATGTACCGCCCGCTGCCCGACGACCTGGCGCCCCTGTGGATGCGCTTCGATCATGTCCCACACGCTGCTGCCGGCTGAGCCGCTGGCCTTTGATAAGAGAGCTCTCGTGAGTCAATTTTTCCAGGTGCACCCGGAGAACCCGCAAGCGCGGTTGATCAAACAGGCGGTGGAGATCATTAAAGGCGGTGGCGTGATCGTCTACCCCACGGACTCCTCCTACGCAGTCGGCTGCCATATCGGCGACAAAACCGCCGTAGAACGTATCCGTCGCCTGCGCCAGCTGGATGACAAACACAACTTCACCCTAGTCTGCCGCGACCTGTCGCAGCTCGGCCTGTTCGCCAAGGTCGACACCGGCGCCTTCCGTCTGCTCAAGGGCCATACGCCGGGGCCGTACACCTTTATTCTCAACGCCACCCGCGAAGTGCCGCGCATGCTCCTGCACCCCAAGCGCCGCACCATCGGCCTGCGCGTGCCGGGCCACCCGATTGCCCAAGCCTTGTTGGAAGAGCTGGGCGAACCGCTGATGAGCACCAGCCTGATCTTACCCGGCGAAAAAGAGCCGATGAGCGACCCCTACGAAATGCGCCAAATCCTTGAGCACCAGGTCGACCTGATTCTCGACGGTGGCTTTGGCGGCCTGGAAGCCTCCACTGTGGTCAGCCTGGTCGACGATGAAGTGGTGCTGGTGCGCGTTGGCTGTGGCGACCCGCGGCCGTTTGGGGCTGATGCCTAGATGTTCAAAGGAACCATCGCTTGAGCCTGGTCGACCCGCAACGCCGTGTTCTGTCAGGCATGCGCCCCAGCGGCCGCTTGCACCTGGGTCATTACCACGGCGTATTGAAAAACTGGGTCAAGCTGCAGCACGAATACGAGTGCTTTTTCTGCATCGTCGATTGGCACGCGCTAACCACTGACTACGACGATGTTGGCCTGATCGCAGGCCATGTGATGGACATGGCTGTGGATTGGTTAGCGGCCGGGGTCAGCCCCAGCTCGGCGAATATGTTTATCCAGTCGCAAGTGCCCGAGCACGCCGAGCTGCACCTGTTGCTGTCGATGATTTGCCCGCTGAGTTGGCTGGAACGCGTGCCCTCGTATAAAGAACAGCAAGACCAACTGCAGCACAAAGACCTCGGCACCTACGGCTTTCTTGGTTACCCGCTGCTGCAAGCTGCCGATATTTTGCTCTACCGTGCAGGCTTGGTACCGGTCGGCTCAGACCAACTGCCGCATATCGAATTCGCCCGCGAAGTGGCGCGGCGCTTTAACCACTTGTATGGCCGCGAACCGGGCTTTGAAGCGAAGGCCGAAGCGGCGATCCTGCGTCTGGGGAAAAAAACCGCCAAGTTGTACAACAGCCTGCGCCAAGCTTTTCAGGAGCGCGGCGATGTCGAAGCGCTAGAGACCGCGCGGGCACTGCTCAAAGAAGTACAAAGCATTACCTTGGGCGATAAAGAACGCCTATTTGGCTATCTCGAAGGCGGCGGTAAAGTGCTGCTGCCAGAGCCCCACGCGTTGCTCAGCGAATCGCCGAAAATGACCGGGCTGGACGGCAGCAAAATGGCCACTTCCCATTTCAAGGGCGGCAATAGCAACGCCATTTACCTGCGCGACACCCCGGCGGAAATTGAAGAAAAACTGCGGCGCATGCCCACTGACCCGGCCCGCGTGCACCGTGACGACCCCGGCGAGCCGGCGCGCTGCCCGGTCTGGCAGTTGCATAAGGTTTACTCGGATGAGCCCACTCGCGAGTGGGTAGAGCAGGGCTGCCGTAGCGCCGGCATCGGCTGTATCGACTGTAAAGGCCCGGTAATCGAGGCGGTGCAGGCCGAACTGAAGCCGCTGCACCTGCGTGCGTTGGACTACCAAAGCAGCCCGGAACTGGTGCGCAACATCCTTGCCGAGGGCGCCGAACGGGCGCGCGACGAGGCCCGAGAAACCCTGACCGAGGTGCGCAGCGCCTTAGGTCTGAATTATCGCTAGTTGTGAATTATCGCTAGTTAAGGACGTTATGCAGGCCACCCCCCCAAGCGAAGTCGACAGCCAAGCCGGCGCCCAACAGGAGCTGCCGTTCGCCTTGGTTTACGGCAAAGCCGTCACCGAAATGCCGGTGGACCTGTACATTCCGCCGGACGCCCTAGAAGTGTTCCTCGAAGCCTTCGAAGGCCCGCTCGACCTGCTGCTGTACCTGATCCGCAAACAAAACATCGACGTGCTCGACATTCCCGTAGCGGAAATCACCCGCCAATACATGGGCTACGTCGAGCTGATGCAGTCGGTGCGCTTGGAGCTGGCCGCCGAGTACCTGGTGATGGCCGCCATGCTCGCCGAGATCAAATCGCGCATGCTGCTGCCGCGCTCGGCCGAGGCCGAAGAAGAGGAAGACGACCCGCGCGCCGAGTTGATCCGCCGCTTGCAGGAATACGAACGTTATAAGGCGGCCGCTGAAGGTATCGATCAAATCAGCCGGGTAGGCCGCGACATCACTGTACCGCGCCTCGATGCCCCGGAAGCGCGCGCGCGCAAGCTGCTGCCCGACGTCAGCCTGGAAGAGCTGTTGCTGTCGATGGCCGAAGTGCTGCACCGCAGCGATATGTTTGAAAGCCACCAAGTCACCCGCGAACAACTGTCCACCCGCGAGCGCATGAGCGAGGTGCTGGAGCGTTTGAAGGGCGGCGCCTTTGTGCCCTTTGTCAGCCTGTTTCTCGCCGAGGAAGGCAAGCTCGGCGTGGTGGTGACTTTTATGGCGGTGCTGGAGTTGATCAAAGAACAACTGGTCGAGCTGGTGCAAAACGAGGCTTTCGGGCCGATTCACGTACGTGCTCGTGGCGAATGAGACCCTCCCATACATGAACCTCAACGACCCCAAAGAACTGGCCTCACTGCTCGAAGCCTTCTTGCTTGCCAGCGGCAAACCGCAGTCGCTGGAGCGCCTATTCGAACTCTTCGAAGAAGGCGAACGCCCGGAACCGGCAGTCTTTAAAAAAGCCCTCGCCGTGCTGGAGAAATCCTGCGCCGGGCGGGCCTTTGAACTCAAGGAAGTGGCCTCCGGCTACCGCATACAGGTACGCGAAATGTACGCGCCTTGGGTCGGCCGCTTGTGGGAAGAACGCCCGCAACGCTACTCGCGCGCCATGCTTGAAACCCTGGCCCTAGTCGCATACCGCCAGCCCATCACTCGCGGCGAAATCGAAGACGTACGTGGCGTGGCGGTAAACAGCCATATCGTCAAAACCCTGCTGGAGCGCGAATGGATCCGTGTGGTCGGCTACCGCGATGTGCCCGGCAAACCGGCCATGTTTGCCACCACCAAGCTGTTCCTCGACCACTTCAACCTGAAAAATCTCGACGAATTGCCGCCACTCGCCGCCCTGCGCGAACTGGAACCCGAGCCCATGCTCGGCTTCGACCAGGACGACTTGCCGGTACCCGAAGGCCTGCAAGCGCGCGCCGATACGGCCGCCGAAGGCGAAGAGGGCGCAGCGCCCGAGCCAAGCGAAGAGAAGAGCTTCGGCAGTCTGCTGGCTGAGCTGGACTTGATGGAAGAAGGCCTGAAAACCGACTTCGACGACCTGCCCGACGACTACGACCCACCGGTACCTGAAGGCCTGCAAGCGCGTGCCGACATGGCCCTCGCTGCAGACGACGAAGACGAACAGCCCATGTCCGCCGAAGAGGCGTTGGCGGTGCTGCGCAGCAAGGTTGCGACTCAAGCAGTGACGCCACCGGCGCCAACCTTTACCCCAGAGCCTGACGAAGAAAGCGAAGAAGAGGCGCTGGCACGCGCTATTCGAGAAGAACAGGAATATTCCCGAGACTAATGACAGCTATGGGCGACACGAAAAATCCCTGCATCAGCCTGTGTGAATTTGAAGAACGCATCTGCATCGGTTGTGGGCGCAGCAAGGACGAAATCAAAGCCTGGAAGAAAATGGACAAACCGGAAAAGCGCGACGTGCTGGCCGAAGCGGCGCAACGTCTGAAAGCCATGAGTGGCAAGGCCCGCAAGAAAAAACGCAAATAACCGCTGTCGCTGCCTGTGGGCTGCGCCGGGCCCTTCGAGAAAACCTGCACTTGCCGCTGCGCTCGCGGACTAAAGGCTCATCAGTCTTTATACCGGCGAGCCCCATGTCTGACCCCGCGATTGAAAACAAGCTGTTCCTGGCCTTGCTGACGGCAGTAACTGTCGCCTTTGGCTGGATTTTGCTGCCTTATTACGGCGCGGTGTTCTGGGCCGTTATTCTGGCCATTCTGTTTAACCCGGTGAACCGTTGGTTGGCCCGGCGGCATCAGGGCTCGCGCAACTTGACGGCGTTGACCACCTTAATAATCTGCCTGTGCATCGCCATTTTGCCGGTGGTGTTTACCACCGCGTTACTGGTGCAGGAGGCGGGCGAGCTGTACCGCCGTATTGAAAGCGGCGACCTCGATATTGGTGCCTATATCGTCGAAATGAAGCGTCATTTGCCGCGCTATGTGCAGGTGCAAATGGACCGCTTCGGGTTCGGCAACCTCAATGGTCTCAAAGACAAAGCCATTACCGGCGCTATGCAGGGCAGTCAGGCGGTGGCTAGTCAGGCGTTTACGCTGGGGCAGAACACGTTCGAGTTTCTGATCAGCTTCGGCATCATGTTGTATCTACTGTTCTTCTTTCTGCGTGATGGTCAGGAATTGGTGCGCAAGATTCGCTCCGCCATTCCGTTAAATGAAGGGCAGAAACGCCGCCTGCAGTTGCGCTTTACCCGCGTGGTGCGCGCCACAGTCAAAGGCAATGTGCTAGTGGCTGTCACTCAGGGCGCCTTGGGCGGCTTGGCGTTCTGGTTTCTCGGCATCAATAGTCCGTTGCTGTGGGCGGTGTTAATGGCCTTTTTATCGCTGCTGCCAGCGGTGGGTGGCGGCATCGTTTGGGTGCCGGTGGCGGTGTACTTCCTGGCGACCGGAGCGATTTGGCAGGGCGTGGCGTTGAGCGTATTCGGCGTGTTGGTGATCGGTATGGTCGACAACGTGCTCAGGCCCATTCTGGTAGGCCGCGACACGCAAATGCCGGACTACATGATTTTGCTCTCAACCCTCGGCGGCCTGACCATCTTTGGCCTCAATGGCTTTGTTATCGGTCCGTTGATTGCGGCACTGTTTCTCTCGTGCTGGGGGATTTTCACCAGCGGCCGTAAGACTGTGCGGCTGCCGTCCTAGTCGTGTGACTGGATAGGGCTTTTCCTACCAATTGGAGTGGGGTGACTGACATAGCCCTTTGGGTGGCCTGCGGAAAATTGCATTTTTTCCGCGCAGGCCCACGTCATGTCTTCTCCAGTTGCCGTTGTAGAGCCCTTCATCAGCGTTGTTATCCCCACTTATAACTACGGTCATCTACTGCCTCGGGCCTTGTGCTCGGTAATCGCCCAGCACGCGGCGGACGTCGAAGTGCTGGTGATCAATGACGGTTCAACCGATGACACTGAGCAAATCTTTGCCCGCTTTCAGTGCTCAACCGGCTGCGATGTGCAAATGATCAGCCAACCCAATCTCGGTGTTGCCGCGGCACGTAATCGTGGCGTCCGCGCTGCTCGTGGCCGTTATGTGTTTTTTCTCGATGCCGATGACGAACTTCTGCCTGACGGTTTGACCGCTCTGCGCCAGGCGCTGACGAGCCGGCCAGATGCTGGGATGGTGTTGGGCGCTTATCTATCGGTGAATGCTGCAGGTGTTGAACGCCTGCGCTTGCCAACTCAGGTGGCGGGGGATGCCAGCGAGCGCATTCGCCGTTATCTACTGGAAAAGAAAATCGCGGTGTCCCACAGCCGCTCTTTGTTTCGCCGCGATTTATTAGTGCAACGCCCTTACCCGGAACAGCTGCGCAGTAGCGAGGATGTAGCGGTGTTTGCCTGCCTGCTGACGAGCGCAGCGGTGGTGACCACCGATATTCCCGTGGCCAGAATTCATAAGCACGCCGACAGTCTGCGGCACCGTCGTGCCGACCAGTTTTTTGCTCGGCAACTGGTCGCAGAGGTCTTCGCCTCGCTGCCGAGTGAATGCCAACGCTATCGCCAGCGCTATGAGGCGCAACGCTATTTGTCGTTGTTTCGCGCAGCGGCCCGTCGTGGCGATCAGCATTCGGCCGCTGGTTTGTACCGCCAGGCGCTGCGCTTATGGCCACTCCAGGCGTTGCGCCTGTGCTATCTGAATACGTTGATGCGCATAAACCTAGGCTGGCGCTAGCGGCCAGTGTCTATCCGTAATGCACAAAAAAGCCCGCCGAAGCGGGCTTTTTTACTGACGTTCAGACCAGAAGCGATCAGTCGTCGCTGCTCATGATGCCGAAAATCTGCAGCAGGCTGACGAACAGGTTGTAGATCGAAATGTACAAGCTGACCGTGGCCATAATGTAGTTGCGCTCGCCGCCATGGATGATTTGGCTGGTCTGGAACAGGATGCAGACCGACGAGAACAGCACGAAGCCAGCGCTGATTGCCAACTGCAGGCCGCTAATCTGGAAGAACATGCTTACCAGCACCGCGCCCAGCAACACGAAGAAACCCGCGGTGATAAAGCCGGCGAGGAAGCTCATGTCTTTACGGGTGGTTAGCACATAGGCCGACAGGCCGCAGAACACCAACGCTGTCATGGCAAAGGCCGAGGAAATAACTTCGGCGCCATTGGCCATCCCCATGTACCGGTTGAGGATTGGACCGAGGGTGTAGCCCATAAAACCGGTGAGGGCGAAGGTGGAAACCAGGCCCCAGGCTGAATCACGCAGTTTCACGGTGAGGAAGAACAGACCGTAGAAACCGATCAGTACAACGAAAATGTTTGGATAGGGAACGCGCATCTGCTGGGCTACGTAAGCGACCACGCCGCTGAAAGCGAGGGTCAGGGCCAGCAGCCCGTAGGTGTTGCGCAGTATGCGGCTGACTTCTTGCTGCTCGACCTGCGCATGGCCGAGTGCGTAATCTTGTTCGTGCATGGCGACACTCCTTATAGACGGCTTAGTGGGTTCCGTGACCCGTAGTCGTTAGCGACTATAACAGAGCACTTTGGCCTGCCAACCCAGCAGAGTTTGACAGTGTGTTTCCTTCCGGTATTATTCCGCCCGCACTTCGGAGGTGTGGCCGAGCGGTTTAAGGCAGCAGTCTTGAAAACTGCCGACTGTTCGAATCTCACCGCCTCCGCCATCTCAATAAAACAAAAGCCCCGCTTATGCGGGGCTTTTGTTTTTCCAGGGTTTGCGTTGTTAGCGTGATGCGCTAGCTGGCACACAGCCTGTGTTTGCGCCGCCGGTCAGGCTTTCGACATTGTCGAGCACCTTATTGCCCTGGTTTACCTTGCCGGCGTTTTCCGCCGCTTGTACGCGCTGGGTGTAGCCGGCCGAGTTGCCACTCAAGTTTTGCTGCGTTTCCAATACCGAGTTGGTGATCGCTAGCAGGCTGCGGCCGGTAGAAATCAGGTCGGCGGTTGCGCTTGGCGCGCAAGGGCCGTTAGCCGTTTGTACGTTATTCAGGCCTTGGCTTTGTGTGTTTTGCGGCAAGCAGCCAGCGAGTGTGGCCAGCAGTGGCAATGCGATCAGTGCGCCGCATGTTCCTTTGACGTTCATTTTCTTCTCCCTAAGTAGTCACGGGCTAACGGATACCTGGCCTCGACCGGATGCCAAGGCGATTGCGGGAGTCTAGGGGCCGTCTCAGGGCTCAGGAATAGTACGGGTGTACTACGGCCATGCACGCGTAACGCTGTTAGGGTCTTGCTTGCCGCAGGGTTGGCCGCTTAGGGTGGTGTTGCTGCACCTGCCCAAGAGTTACTGCAAGGATTGCTTATGTCTGCGACTGCTTTGCGCGCGCACGATACCGAACGTGCCCAGGCGGTGGTGCGCCTGATCATCACGCCGATCGCCGTTTCTTACATGTTGTGGGTCTACCACAAGTCGATTATCGAGCCTGAGCTGGCCTGGCTGATTTCTGCCATGGGGCTGGTGTTTCTGGTGGTTTCGGTACTGCTTTGGCTTGATATCCGGCGCCGCCCAGGCCATCGCCCGGTTCGCCGGCTGCTTACCATGCTCACTGATTTCAGCTGTATCACCGTGACTATGGCCATCGGTAGCGCGGCTATGTTGCCGGTGTACGGCATCTTGCTCTGGGTAACGGTGGGCTATGGCTTGCGCTATGGCTCGCGTTACCTGCTGGCGTCGACCATTTTGGCGGTCTGTTCGCTGGCAATTACTGCCAGTTTGTCCGCCTACTGGCAGTCGCAACCGTTCTTGATTGTGACCCTGCTGATTACCACGGTGATGGTGCCTGGCTATATGCATGCGTTGCTCAAGCGCACGCGAATTGCCGCCGAAGCGGAGCGGGTGGCGCTGTTGGCAAAGTCGCAGTTTCTCGCTCAGGCCAGTCACGATTTGCGCCAGCCGATTCACTCCATCAGCCTGTTTACCGCATGCTTGCGCGATGGTCGTCTGGATGCCGAACAGCAGCGTCTGGTGGATAACGTCGACAAGTCCCTGCACAGCGTCTCGCGGTTGTTTCGCTCGATTCTCGATATGTATTCGCTGGACAGCGGGCGTGTTACCCCACACGTGGAAGTCCTGGCATTACATACCTTGCTGCAGCAGTTGATTCAGCAAAACACCGAGGCTGCGCGTTGGGCTGGTGTGCCGATTCGGCTGCGCTGCCCGCCGATTTACGTGCGTGCCGACCCTGGGCTGCTGACCACCATGTTGCAGAACCTGCTCTCCAATGCGCTGAAATACGCGCCGGGGCGTCCGCTGCTGATTGGCTGTCGCCGGCGCGGTGAAACGCTCTCGGTGGAGATGTATGACAAAGGTGAGGGCATTGCCGAGGCCAATCTCAGCAGCATCTTTGAGGAGTTCTATCGGGTTCGTCAGACGCGTGGCAAAGACGTTGAGGGCATGGGCTTGGGCCTTGCCATTGTGAAGCGGCTCGGTGAACTGATGGGACTCACTATTCGCATCCGCTCAGCGCTGGGTAAAGGCACGCTCGTGGCAATTGACGGCCTGTCTCGCGCTCCAGCGCCTGCGGTACAGAGCAGGCCCGCTACAGGTCGGAATTCCGCGCTACCGATGCTCGACGGCTTGCGCATCTGCCTGATTGAAGATGATCACAACGTACTGCTGGCAACCGCGACCCTGCTACAGAAATGGGGGTGTCGTGTCGAAACCTACGGTTCAATCCCGCGCGCCAATAATCCCTTTGATCTGGTGATAACTGACTTTGATCTGGATACAGAAGCCTCAGGTGCTGACTGCATTGCCTATGTGCGGCAACTGAGTGGGCGTAACATCCCGGCCATTATCGTCACGGGCCATGATGTGCGGCGGGTGCAAGAGGCGGTTAATGACGCGGAGATCCCGGTTTTGTCCAAACCCGTTCACCCGGCAGAACTGCGCTCGCTGTTGGTCGCACTGAAGTTGGAGCGTCAAGCGCCTTAGTTAAGCCCGGCCTTTGCCGCCAGGGCTGCCGCCGCTGCTCGGGTCGTGACATCAAGGGTGTGCAGCAATGAGGAAACATGGATACGCACGGTAAACGGTGAAATATCCAGCTCTCGGGCGATTTCCTTGTTTGACAGCCTGCGTGCGACCAGCAGCAATACTTCGTGCTGGCGGGGCGTCAATTGATCCAAAGCGTTGCCTTCTTTGGCGAAGGAGGGCAGGCCCGGCGGGCCCAGGGCGAGAACAAACTCGCCCGCGCGAACGGCGTGCAGCGCCTGGGCAATTTCATCCGGCGGCGTTGCCTTGCCGATAAAACCGTCGGCGCCCGCTGCCATCACTTCGTCAATCAAGGTGCGGTTCTCAACCATCGAAACGATGACAATTGAGCTGCGCTTGAACGTCGTGCGTAACGAGCTGACCGCCTTGGGCGATTGCCCGGGGAACAGCAGGTCGAGCAAAAACAAGCTTGGCGCCGGCCCCTCATTGGCCAAGCGCCACACTTGGTCCATATCGCCGGCCTCGCAGATGCTGGCGCTGGGGAACTCACGTTGCACGATCCGGCCAAGTCCATCGCGGAACACCGGGTGGTCGTCAGCAACTATGATGCGGTCCTGCTCTGGGTGTTTGGGGGCATGAGCGTCGTCAGTCATTTTCTCAGCCTAAATTTATATTCCGCACGATGCCACCCTCTATGTCTCACTATGACGAGCTGCGTAGTGCCGCCGGCTTTACAGCGTGGCGATATTCAATATTCTGACGTTGGCTATTTGACTGTTATGCGCCAAGCTAGGCCATGCAGAGACTTTTTTGTTAAGGTGTTCGCCATCCCATGAGACCGCTTTGATAAGCGGCTTTGACGCACAAAGAGGTGTCGCTTGATTAGGGTGCTAGTGGTCGATGACCACGATCTGGTTCGTACCGGTATTACACGCATGCTTGGCGACATTGATGGCCTGCAGGTCGTCGGTCAGGCTGACTCAGGTGAAGAGTCGCTGAAAAAGGCCCGTGAGGTTAAACCGGACGTCGTCCTTATGGACATCAAGATGCCCGGTATCGGTGGCCTGGAAGCCACCCGCAAATTACTTCGCAGCCACCCCGATCTAAAAGTGATCGCCGTTACTGTGTGTGAGGACGACCCGTTCCCTACGCGCCTGTTGCAGGCCGGCGCGTCCGGCTACCTGACCAAAGGCGCGGCGCTGGAAGAAATGGTTCAGGCCATTCGCATGGTGTTCGGCGGGCAGCGTTATATCAGCCCGCAAATCGCCCAGCAGTTGGCGCTGAAGTCATTCCAACCGCAAACCAGCGGCTCGCCGTTCGACTTGCTTTCCGAGCGGGAAATCCAGATTGCCCTGATGATTGCCGGCTGCCAGAAGGTGCAGACCATTTCCGACAAACTCTGCCTGTCGCCAAAAACCGTAAACACCTACCGCTATCGCATTTTCGAAAAGCTGGAAATCACCAGTGACGTGGAGCTGGCCTTGCTAGCCGTGCGCCACGGGATGGTCGATGCCACCAGTTGAAATGAGCGAACCGTTTGACTCCAGCGCCTTTCTTGCCACCAGCAGTGGGCGGCCCGGCGTGTATCGAATGTTCGATGCCGACGCCAAGCTGCTGTATGTGGGGAAAGCCAAAAATCTGAAAAAACGCCTAGCCAGTTACTTTCGCAAGACTGGGCTAGCGCCGAAGACCGCAGCTCTGGTGGCGAAGATCGCGCAGATCGAAACCACCATCACCGCCAACGAAACCGAAGCACTGCTGCTTGAGCAGACGCTGATCAAGCAATGGCGGCCGCCGTACAACATCCTTCTGCGCGACGACAAATCCTACCCTTACGTGTTTCTTTCCGACGGTGAGTTCCCCCGTCTGAGTATTCATCGTGGGGCGAAGAAACTAAAAGGCCGATATTTCGGGCCTTACCCCAGCGCCGGGGCTATTCGCGAGAGTTTGAGTCTGCTGCAAAAGACCTTTCTGGTGCGCCAATGTGAAGACAGCTACTACAAAAACCGCACCCGACCGTGCCTGCAGTACCAGATCAAACGCTGTAAAGGGCCATGCGTTGCTGGCCTGGTAACGGCCGAAGAATATGCCGAGGACGTGCGCCATTCGGTGATGTTCCTTGAAGGGCGCAGTAGCGCGCTTACAGACGAATTGTCGGGCGCCATGGAAAAGGCGGCGATGAACCTGCAATTCGAGCAAGCCGCCGATCTGCGTGACCAAATTTCCCTGCTGCGCCGCGTTCAAGATCAGCAAAGCATGGAAGGCGGCAATGGTGATGTCGACGTCATCGCGGCGATGGTCAACCCCGGCGGCGCGTGTGTGCACCTGATCAGCGTGCGCGGCGGGCGAGTGTTGGGTAGCAAGAATTTCTATCCGCAGGTGGCGATCGAGGAAAGCGTGGGTGAAGTATTGGCCGCGTTCCTCGCCCAGTATTACCTGGGCAGCCACGAGCGCGACCTGCCGAGCGAGTTGATCGTTAACACCGATCATGAGGACTTCCCGGTACTGATTGAGGCGATCCATTCGCTGCGTGGGCGTGAGTTGGCCATCAGTCATAAAGTGCGTGGCACCCGCGCACGCTGGCAGCAATTGGCCGTGACCAACGCCGAGCTGGCTCTGGCTTCGCGCTTAGCTGACCGCCAACATATCGCCGCTCGTTTCGAGGCGTTGGCGTTGGCGCTGAATATGGATGAAGTGCCGCAGCGTATGGAGTGTTTCGACATCAGCCATTCCAGCGGCGAGGCGACCGTAGCGTCTTGTGTGGTGTTTGGCCCGGAGGGGCCGCTGAAGTCGGACTACCGGCGTTACAACATTGAGGGCGTAACCGGTGGCGACGACTATGCCGCCATGCACCAAGCGCTGACCCGGCGCTTTAGCAAGATCAAAGACGGCGAGGGCAAACTGCCCGATATTCTTCTGGTCGACGGCGGCAAGGGCCAATTGTCGATGGCCCGCGAAGTGCTGCAAGAGCTGGCGGTTCCAGACTTGATCCTGCTTGGCGTGGCCAAAGGGGTAACGCGCAAACCTGGTTTGGAGACGCTGTACCTGAACGACGCCGCTCACGAATTCACTTTGCCGGGCAATTCGCCAGCGCTGCACCTGATTCAGCAAATTCGCGATGAGTCCCACCGCTTTGCGATTACCGGTCACCGGGCTCGGCGAGGAAAAACCCGGCGTACGTCGAATCTGGAAGAGGTGCCTGGCGTGGGGCCTAAGCGTCGGCGCGAGCTGCTCAATCACTTTGGCGGCCTGCAAGAGTTGGTGCGCGCCAGCAGTGACGAGATCGCCAAAGCACCAGGAATTAGTAAAAAGCTCGCTGAGTCGATTTATGCAGCCCTGCACAGCGAGTAGAATGCCCGTTCACCTCGCAGCCTAGTTGTGCCGATGAATATTCCCAACCTGCTTACCGTACTGCGCGTTCTGCTGATTCCGATCTTTCTTCTGCTGTTTTATTTGCCGTTTTCGTGGAGCTATTTGGCCGCCAGCGCCGTGTTCGCGGTGGCTGCTGCTACTGACTGGCTCGACGGTTATTTGGCTCGCAGATGGGAGCAGAGCACGCCGTTTGGTGCGTTTCTCGACCCCGTGGCAGACAAACTCATGGTTGCCGTGGCGCTGGTTGTGCTGGTGGAGGAACACCACACCATTTGGCTGACATTGCCTGCCGCTATCATCATTGGCCGGGAAATTGTGATTTCCGCGCTGCGTGAATGGATGGCCGAGTTGGGCGCCCGTGCCCATGTGGCAGTGTCTAATCTGGGTAAATGGAAAACCGCTGCGCAAATGTTGGCGTTGGTCATTCTGCTGGCTAGCCCGCCGACGGAAACCGTCCGGGTGGTGCTGGGCTTTGGCCTGTTGATCATTGCCGCCGGCCTTACGCTGTGGTCGATGGTGCATTACCTGATTGCCGCGTGGCCGCACCTGAACCCCAACAAAGATAAATAAGCTTTTTTGAATCAAGGGGTTGACGGGGTGTTTGGATTCTATAGAATGGCGCCCGTCACCAAGACGCGGGAATAGCTCAGTTGG
>LNAP01001744.1_pt1 | contig 22744 bp, 16 predicted proteins | sample 602601 | NCBI WGS metagenome assembly LNAP01 (sample SAMN02440304, study PRJNA202911) | soil metagenome | biome: Subtropical and temperate rainforests or woodlands; isolation source: soil samples (1 kg each in a 20% v/v slurry with milli Q water) were... ...
CCATCGAGCGCCTCGCCGACGCCTGCGCGGCGCATCTCGATCTGGACCGCATCGAGCAGCTGCTGCGCTCCGGTGCGCCCGACACGGCCTGATGTGCGAACCGATCCGGGGCGGCGCTTGCTGGCTTTTCCCCCAGTCGGTCGGGCTCGGCCCGACCGCTTCTTGCGCCAGGGGGGGCGCCTTCATGTTCGGGCCAACGTGTCGCTCCCCCGCCGCGTACGGTGCGGCTCGGAACGACAGCACGTAACCCTGCAGCGGCCGATCAGCTGCCGCCCTTCGGCTCCTCGCCGATGAACTCCGGCGGCGTCACGCCCAACGTACCCAGCAACCGGCCCTGGCTGGCGACGATGCGGTAGTGGGCGTACATCAGCCGGTACTTGCCGTCGATGTAGTTGGACTCGGCAACGAAGCGCTCGTTTTCCGTATCCAGCAAGTCCAGCAGCGTGCGCTGGCCGATGTTGAACTGCTTCAGGTAGGCGGCTCGGGTCTTGTTGGCCGAATCGGCGTGCTGACGCAGCAACTCCAGCCGGGCCTGGGCGGTCAGGTAGTCGTTCCAGGACAGGCTGGCTTCCTCGATCACCTGGTCCTCGGCACGATCACGGATGTCCTTCGCCTGGGTGATGCGATGGGCAGTCGAACGCTTGCGCGCCAGGTCCGCACCACCCCGGTAGATGTTGTAGTTCATCCGCACCATGGCGATCAGGTTTTCGTCCGCACCGCGCACGCCGTCGATGTTGTCGTTGTGGCTGGCGCCCAGTTCAAGGTCGAAGCGGGGGAAATCATTGGACCGCGCCTGCTCGTGCTGGGCCGTGGTGGCGTCGATGTCGGCCACGGCGGACAGCAGAGTCGGGTGCGTTTCCCGGGCTGCAGCGACCAAAGCCGGCAGGTCGGCCGGCAACTTGTCAGCCGGCACCGTGGGCAGTACCAGGTCGGCCGGCATTTCGCCAACCACCCGCATGTAAGCAACCTCGGCGTCGCGCAGATTGCCCTGCACCGCTTCAAGATTCGCCTGGGCCAGAGCCAAACGACCCGCCGCCTGGTCGGTATCCGCCGTGCGACCGACGCCGCGCTCGCTGCGCATGCTGATCTGGTCGTACACGCGCTGGTGGGCCGCCAGGTTGTCCTTGGCCAGCGCCACCTGCTCCTGCCGCCGCAGCACGTCCAGATACGTCTGCGTCGCCCGCAGGCCCACGTCCTCGCCCGCCGCCAGCACGCGGAAAGACGCCGCCTGCAGGGTGGCCTTCTGGCGGGCTACTTCGTTCTTGGTGAAGAAACCGTCGAACAGCATCTGCGTGATCTTGATGCCGCTCTCTTCCCGGTGCAGGCCGCGGTAGCCCTGCTTGCCGGTGGCGGCCAGGGTCGACGGGTTGTCGCTCTTCTCGCCGCCGACGCCCGCATATACGTCGACACGCGGCAGGTAGCCCGCCTTGGCTTCGCGCACGTTCTGCTCGATGGCCCGCGCGTCGTCCTGCGTGACCAGCACGTCCGGGTTATGCACGATGGCTTTATGGAGAGTGTCGGACAGTTCGCCGGCCATGACCGGCGAACCGACCAACGAAAGCGCCCCTAGCAACGCCGCTGAACGGACAGTTTTCATGACTGTACCCCCTGGTTGTTGTCGGGGCAGCAGCCCCACCCTGAATTCTCAAGCGGGTTGAGTATAGGGAAAAGCGTAGAACAAAAGCTGTTGAAATATTGTGTATTAGGGCACTTGAACGCGATCCGCGCTGGTGTGCCCCCGGTGCTTTCGCCGCCCTGCAAGCCAGTCTTGCTGCCGCCCGCAGCCGCCGATCGTGCCGGCCGATCCTGTGGCAGGCGGGCAAAGCGTGCCCGGTGCTTCGCCACGTACGCCGTCGCCACGCCCAGGATATGGCGCGCCATTTTCACGAGCCAACGCGGCGCGCAGTCGGGCAACCTCCATCTGTTCGCTCCCCGGCGGGCTGCCCGCTGCGCTCAGCCGACCCAGCTGCTCGGCCTTGATCCAGTTGTGCATCTGGGTCCTCGGTCGGGCAGTTCGGACCGGTGCAAAGACCTGCGGAATGTCGCAAAGACGGATTCATGAGTCGACCACTTCCGCAGCCATCCGGTAACCCATCGCCCGGTACCCGCGCCGGCGCTTGTCCCACATCCGGAGCAATGCCGGGTGGCCGGTGTCGACGAAATCGATGATTCGAACGCCGGTCTTGGATGCGTGCTCCCGGTGCAGGCGGCCGGCGTACTGCTGCAGCGTTCCCTTCCAGGAAACGGGCATCGCCAGGACCAGGGTATCGAGTGGGGGATGGTCGAAACCCTCACCAACCAGCTTGCCAGTCGCCAGCAGGATGCGCGGCGCTTCGGGCGGCAAGGCATCCAATTGGGCAATGAGGGCGCCTCGCTGCTTCTTCGACATTCGGCCGTGCAACACGAATGGGGCCGGCTCATGTCCATTGAGCGCAGCGCGAATGGCGTCGAGATGCTCAGTCCGCTCGGTCAGCACCAGGACCTTGCGCCCCTGTGCGAACGCGCCCTGAATTTCTGCTGCGATCGCGTTGGTGCGATCCTGATCGTTGGCCAGGTGACGGAACACATCCTGAATGCCGCCTTCGAACGGCAGATCGATCCGCGCGAAGCGTGACCGTGGCACAACCTCCAAATCCTGGGGCGCGCCAGCGGGCGTGGCTGCCGTGTGACGGAGCGGCCCGCACTGCATGAAGATGATCGGCTGCTGCCCGTCGCGTCTGATCGGGGTCGCGGTCAGGCCCAGCACGTATTTGGCCTTCGTCCGCTTGAGAATCGCGTCGAACGACACGGCACCAACGTGGTGGCACTCGTCGACGATAACCTGTCCGTACTCTTCGACCAGCGGGTTCACCTCGCCCTGGCGAGACAAGGACTGCATTACCGCGATGTCGATCTTGCCGGTGGGCTTGGCCTTGCCGCCGCCGATGGTGCCGACTACTCCCTTCCCAACGCCAAGAAAGGCCTGCAGGCGTTCCTGCCATTGCTTGAGCAGTTCGGTGCGATGCACCAGAACCAAAGTGTTCACGCCCCGCCGCGCAATCATCGCGGCGGCCGTCACGGTCTTGCCGAATGCGGTCGGCGCGCACAGCACGCCGGCATCGTGTTGCAGCATCGCCGAGACAGCTGTCTCCTGGTCAATGCGCAGCGTACCGACGAAGGCCACGTCCAGAGGTGCACCGGCGAAACGCTCGTCTTTCAGCTCGCAGGCGATGCCGTTGTCGCGGAGCAATGACAGGGCAGCGTCCAGGCAGCCGCGCGGCAGTGCGATGTGCTGCGGGTAGTTCTCGGCGCAGCCGATGACGCGCGGCTTGTTCCACACCGACATCCGCATGGCCTGCGCCCTGTAGAACTCGGGGTTCTGGAACGCCGCCAGGCGGATCAGGCGGTTGGCCAGCGCCTGCGGCAGTTGCGCCTTCTCACTCGCGCCATCCTTGGCGCTCGCCCTCCGGGCGGCTTCGCCGTGCAAATTTTCCATCCGTGGAAATTTGTCGAAGTAGATCAGGTTGGCCAGGGTGACCGTCAGCGAACTTGGCATTCTCCCGGCCAACTTCCCGGACGAAGTGCTCTCGCGCTTCCACGGCGTGGCCAGATCCTCGTCGTCGATGAAGGTGACGTCCAGCGGATGGACGCCACCCATGGCCCGCAGGATGGTCGGCTCGATATCGAATGCTGCCATCGGCTGGATGGAACCCAGGAACGCCCATTGATCCGCGTACGGGCACAGCTGGGCATCGACGAACACGCTGCGGCCCTTCTCCCTGGGGCCTTTTTGAAGCGGCAGGGCGATCAGGTTGCCGAAGCCACCCTTGGGCATCGTGTCCTGGTTCGGGAACAACCGGTCGTAGGACGTTAGGCGGAGCTGCCGCGTGCGCGCGCAGGTGTGGCTGATGATGGCCGTGCCCAGGCGGCGGGCATCGCGCGCCGACACGCGACCTGCGAAGAACACCCAGGCATGGGCGCCCTGACCTGAGCGCGAGATCTCGAGCGCCGCCGGCACGCCTAGATCCGAACACGACTGCATGAACGCTCGCGCATCATCCCGCCATTCCGCCTCGTCGAAATCGACCGCCAGGAAGTAGCAGCTGTCGTCCTCCAGCAGCGGGTACACCCCGACCGTATGCTCGCCGGCCAGATGGTCGTAGATCACCGCGTCCGACAGCGGGATCAGCAGGCGATGGCTGCAGTCGCCGCACTTGATGCGCGGTTTCTCGCACACGCCGGCGCGCCACTCACTCGGGCCATCCATGGCCCTCGCCCTGCGGGCAGCTTCGCTGTGCAAATTTGCTCTCCGTGCAAATTTGTCATTCGCACAGGCCGGCGCGTAGCCCGACTTGCCCGACGTCTTGCTTTCCCAACGGACGGAGTAGACCTCGGTGCGACCACGGAACAACCGGCGAAACAGCGCAACCTTTTCCTCAGTGGACAGCCTGGACAGTTCCGCTGGCGGTGCCGCTGGCTTTGACGGTGAACGCCACTCGATGCCGTGCGCTTCGAGCAACGCGATCAGGCGCGTGTTCTCGGCCCGCAGGGCAGCCAGTTCATCGCGATCGGCCATCAAACCCGAACTCTGCAAGGAGATCGTCCATGTCGTCGCCGACGCCATAGCCGAAGTTGTGGCTGATGTGGCGCACGGCATCCAGCCGCGCCATCAATGCGGGTTTGCAATCTTGAGGTAGCCCATCGATGGTCTTCAGCGCCTGCCCGAACATCCGGACCAACGCGTCAAAGTAACCCTCGTCCTGCAAGCCGAAATCATTGCTGAAACCGGCTGCGCGCTCGCAGTAGAACACCATCAGCTCGGCTAGGCCCTGCGGCTGGCCGATGGCCTTCTTGTAGTCCGAGATGGCTTTCTTGGCCTTGGCCACTGAGGTGTCCTGATTCTTGAACACATCCGGCCAGAGCCAGCGGTCTATCGTGGCCTTGTATGGCTTCAGCACGTCGTCGCCCAGCGCGAAGCGCGCGTTTAGGAAGGCCTGATTGTCCTTGTTGGCCGCATACAGGTCCTGCACCAGACCGATCAAGCCCGGGCAGTCGAGCTCGGCAAGCTTTCCCTTGACGTCGGACCAGGTGGGCGCGCTCTTCTTCGTGGCCACCGGGCCTAATCCTTATCGATGTCTGGTGGGCTGGCGGACTCGATCTGCTTGAGCACCCGGTCAAAGTCGCTCTCGAACAGCCGGTCCTGCACGATCCGATACTTCTCGAATTCGCTCTCGGCGTGCGCCTTGGCGATTTCCGCCGTGACCTTGCCTGCGTCCTGCAACACCTCCCGGTCAGTGGCCTCGATGAAGCGGTTCAGACGGGCTTCCCAATCCTGCATGGTCATGGGGATCTTGCGCTGCGCCATGTCCTCGGCCACATCCAGATAGGCGTTGACCAGGCGGGAGAGTTGCGCCATTTCGTGCTCGGTGAGGTAGTTCTTGGCCACCACCACATCGAACTTCTGGATCTTGCCTGCAGGTGCATCCCTCCATGAGGTCAGCCCCATGTGGGGCTGGTCGGCATCGGCACGGTGGTAGATGACCTCGGCCGCCGTCTGGCCATGGATGGCCCAATGCAGCTTGTTCTGCACGGTGGCGAAAAACCGCTTTGTGGCCTGCGCCGTCACGTCGTAGTCAACTGCCGTAGCGTAGATGTCGGTGATCTTCTGGTAGAACTTGCGCTCCGAGATGCGAATCTCGCGAATGCGCTGCAGCTGCTCTTCGAAATACTGATCGGTGAGGATGGAACCGCCGCTTTTGATGCGCTCGTCATCCATCACGTAGGCCTTGATGGTGAACTGCTCGATGATGCCAGTGGCCCACTTGCGGAACTGCACTGCGCGCTCGGAATTGACCTTGTAGCCCACGGAAATGATGGCGGGGAGCTTGTAGTGCAGGGTGTTGTAGTTTTTGCCGTCGGAGGCAGTTATCCGAAAATTTCGGATAACTGATTCGGCCTCCAGTTCGCTGTCGGAAAACACCTTTTTCAGGTGGTAGTTGATGGTTCGGACATCCACGTCGTACAGTTGGGCCATCATCTTCTGGGTCAGCCAGATGCTTTCGTCGGCATAGACGGCCTCAACGCCACCGCCACCGGTGGCCGCCACAAAGGTCAGGTACTCGGCCGCCGAGGAGCGGACCAGGGACACCTCCTTGTTCTTGGGAATGTGCGGTGGTTGTTTTTTGCTCATGGATGCCCGTCCGCCATCGTCATTGCACTCACGCCAGCCCGAAATATCGCTCGAAGAAAGCGGCCAGCTTGTCCAGCACGCTCTGCTTTTTGCGCCCGTGGCCGTTGTCCTTCGAAAATCGTGAAACTGGTGGCAATACCTTCGTGATGGCGGTGCCGGCGGTGGGGATGGCGCCATCGCGGAAGGCGTTGTCGATAAAGGCGCGGGTTGCCTCGGCGTTCAGGTTTTCATCCTGGATGATGCGTTCCAGTTCCTCGGCCTTTTTGGCCACCACAAAGGCCTGCCACTGGGCATCCACCTTGCCCTTGGTGGACACGGCATCCACGAACTGCTCGATGAGGTCCTTCTTGTTGCGCAAGGAAGGGCTGGCATTGATCGCGCGCTCGATATTGGCGCGGATTTCCCTGTCTTCGCCCGTGCCTTTTTTCTTCAGGTACTGCTCCACCAGCATCAGGATGTAATCGACGTTGATCTCGACCTGTTTGATCAGCTCGATCTCGAACACCACGTCGTCGTTGATGCTTTCCTTGTCGGCCTCCGATACGGCGCGGAATTCGGCGTAAAGGTTCAGGTAGATACTCTGGTAGTCCTGAAAATCGCGCTGGCTGAGGATTTCATTGCCGGCGAAATCGTCGAAGGCGGTGAGGATGTTCTTCAGCCGCAGGATGGCGCCGAGCAGCTTGATGAAGGCCTTCTGCGCCGCTTCGCCGGTGATCGCGGTGCCCAGCGGGAACAGCGCCTGCAACTCGGCAATCTTGCCCTGGTATTCGCTGTAGTACTCGGCGTAGGGTTTCAGCAGCACGATGCCCTTGGCGTCCTTGTTGCCGAACAGGGCCAGGGCGTCGTTGGTGGCGTCTTCCAGATTGCGGAAGGAGACGATGTTGCCGTAGGTCTTGACCGAATTGAGGATGCGGTTGGTGCGCGAATAGGCCTGAATCAGGCCGTGAGCTTTCAGGTTCTTGTCCACCCACAGGGTGTTGAGGGTGGTGGCGTCGAAGCCGGTCAGGAACATGTTGACCACTACACCCAAATCCAGCTCACGGCTTTTCAGGCGCTGCGACAGATCCTTGTAGTAGTTCTGAAACTTGTCGGCGGAGGTGTCGAAGCTGGTAGAGAACAGGGCGTTGTAGTCCTGAATCGCCAGCTCCAGAAAATCGCGCGCGCTCTGGTCCAGCCCCTCGGTCTCGAATTCCTCTTCGCCCAGCAGGCCATCGGGATCGTCCTCGTTGGCGGCAAAGCTGTAGATCAGACCAATCTTGAGCCGCTGCGCCTCCGGCAGCACTTGCTGCTGCGCCTTGAACTCGCTGTAGTAGCGCCGGGCGGCATCGATGCTGGCAGTAGCAAACAGCGAATTGAAACCGGCCAACCGCTTGCCGTGCATTTTGTAGGAGGCGGCGCGCTTGGTCTTCTGATCGAAATGCTCGCGGATGTAGGCCACGATCTGGCTGATGCGTTCCGGTGCCAGCAGTGCCCGCTCGGTGTCGATGGCCGGGACTTGCTTGTCCTTGATGTGATTGGAAGTCTTGATGGTGTTGATGTAGTCGATGCGAAACGGCAGCACGTTCTTGTCGTTGATGGCATCGACAATGGTGTAGGTGTGCAGCTTGTCGCCAAAGGCTTGGCTCGTGGTGCGGCGCAGCGGGTTGCCGCCGGTGCCCGCGTTTTCCGCAAAAATTGGCGTGCCGGTAAAGCCGAACAGGTGATAGCGCTTGAAAACCCGGGTGATCTCGGCGTGCATGTCGCCGAACTGGCTGCGGTGGCACTCATCGAAGATCACCACCACATGGGCGTCATACACCGGATGTTTTTTGTTGTTGGCGACGAAGCGGCTCAGCTTCTGGATGGTGGTAATGATGATGCGGGCGTTCGGGTCTTCCAGCTGCTTTTGCAGCACCGCCGTCGAGGTACTGGAATTGGCCGCGCCCTTCTCGAAGCGCTCGTACTCGCGCATGGTCTGGTAGTCCAGATCCTTGCGGTCCACCACAAACAGCACCTTGTCGATGCCCGGCAGGCCGCGCGCCAGTTGTGCCGCCTTGAAGCTGGTCAGGGTCTTGCCTGAGCCTGTGGTGTGCCAGACGTAGCCGCCCGCCGCCAGGGTACCGAGCTGCCGATGGTTGGTGCTGGTGGCAATGCGCTGCAGAATCTGCTCGGCGGCGACGATCTGGTAGGGGCGCATCACCAAAAGCTTGCGATCCACATCGAACACGCAGTAGCGGGTGAGAATGTTCAGCAGCGAATGCTTGGCAAAAAAGGTTTTGGTGAAGCCGTCCAGCTCGGTGATGGGTTGGTTCTTCGCGTCCGCCCACCAACTGGTGAAGGCGAAGCTGTTGGAGGTCTTGTTCCTGCTGCGTTTGCTGCGCTGCTCGGCCAGATGGCCGTCGCGCACGGTGTTGCTGTAGTACTTGGTCAGGGTGCCGTTGCTGATCACGAACAACTGCACATACTCGAACAACCCCGAACCGGCCCAGAAGCTGTCGCGCTGGTAGCGGTTGATCTGGTTGAAGGCCTCGCGGATGTCCACGCCCCGGCGTTTCAGTTCCACATGCACCATGGGCAGGCCGTTGACCAGAATGGTCACGTCAAAACGGCTGGCGCGTGCGGCTCCCTGCTCCCCAACCGGCGCCTCGTACTGGTTGATCACCTGCAGGCGGTTGTTGTGGATATTCTGCTTGTCGATCAGGTAGATATTCCTGGTGCTGCCGTCGTCGCGCTTGAGCAACTGCACATGGTCTTCCTGAAGGCGTGCGGTCTTTTCCACCAGGCCGTCGTTGGCGCCGGCAATGCAATTGCCAAAAAAGCGCTGCCATTCGGCATCGGAAAAGCTGAGCTTGTTCAGGGCCTCCAGTTGCGCGCGCAGATTGGCCACCAGCGCCGCTTCGGAGGTCAGGGGCAGGTAGTCGTAGGCCTGCTTCTGCAACTGGGCGATAAGGTCGCGCTCCAGCGCCGCCTCGCTCTGGTAGGTCGTCTCGCGCACTCCCTCGGGGATGAATTCGGCTACCACCGTGCTCTCGCTGGAGAGCGCGATGGCTTCGTAACGGTGGGGCTTGAGGTCTTCGCTCACGAGGCTGCCTTCATGGCGTTGGCGCCTGGGCCGGTGTGTCTTCCCCGATCCTGACTGGCTTGCCGTCCTGCCAGATCACGGCGTAATGACCGAGCCGCCGTTTTCTTTCCAATACATTGCCCACCGCCCGGCGCAGTGATTCCAGTTGTCGTTGCCCTTCCGACGAAGGGCTGGCTTTTCTCTGTGTATTCATCGTTTGGCCTCCTCAAGCAGGAGCTGATAAAGGTGGTTTTACCTGCGCCATTGGGACCGGCGATGATCCAGCAGGTCGGCATCAGGCAGCCTCCCGGAAGCTCAACAGCCGGTCGCGGTAGTGCTCGTACTGCTGGCGGCGCGCCTTGATTTCGGCGGCCAGGCCGCTGGAGAGGTCGTTCACCAGCGCATCGAATTTGTCGAGGATGGTGACGATGCGGGTTTGGTCTTCGAGGGATGGAACGGGAATCGGAAAATTCTTGATAAGCCCGGAATTCAAGTCGGCTCGCGCACCTTGGCCGAACGATTTGAGTGCCTCGTATTCCTTGCTAACCCAATGAAAAACATATCTGTAGTTGGCTTGCGCTGGATTGATCTCCAAGTTGCAACAGTGCTGGTTGGTGGTCATTGGAATTTTGTTGATTGCAGACCGAGCAGCTGTTGCCCCTGAAATGGCCACAATCACACAGTTAGCGGGAATCCATTTTGCTGACGATTCCTTGAGGCCTTTTTCCGTAATCTTTATTTCCGTGTCGTAAATATCCGAATATCGGACTTCCTGAGTCCGTAGCCACGGAATATCGCCGCCGTAGTAATCGGGACGAGTCGAAAGCGGCGTTCCGCCGGACGATATAGATTTGCAAATCTCACCCAAGGTTGCCCACTTTACGCCGTCATTCTGCGCGGAGAGCGCGGCAGCGCCCGTAGTCGCAGAATCCACATGCCCGCCCGTGGATGCCGCGACTGCGCGCGGCATGACAGCGCTCAGGTCGCCATCGAAGCTCAGCAGCGCGTCGCGGTAGTACTGGTACTGCCGCCGACGCGCCTCCAGCTCCGCCTCCAGCTCCGCCTCCAGCTGGGTGAAGGTGTCCAGCACTTTTACGATCTCGCGCTGCACTTCGAGGGGTGGGACTGGGACGCGATACGATTTGACTGCGCTGTCGGAAATTGCCGGATAGCTTGCGCCGCGCTCGTTTGCTTCGACGTGAGCGTAAAAAGCGGCGGTGCCAAGCGAGTGGAAGATGTAATTCGGCAGCACAAGATTTGGTTTCGGACGAAGCACGCAATAGCCGGTGCTGCAAATGTCGCCGTCGAACTCCAGCGGAATCACCGTATAGCGTTTCAGCATCGGGCGTGTTGTTCCGAAAATCACGTCGCCTTCGCGCACGATTTGCTGCGCACGGCTCGGCGCATCTTCGCTGCGGATGATTGCCGTTTCGGTAATCACATGCGTGATCCGATCAACCGAAGTCAGGTCGATGTAGCGGAATTCCTCGCCAGCCGCTTCGGACCATTTGATGTTCGTCGTGCGTTCGGTAAGTTCGCTCAATCGCTTGAACTCCACCCCTTCCGGGCACAGCTCGGCAATCATCTCATCAATCCGACTCATGAGTTTTTCCCCGTGTCATTCTGCGCGGAGCGAAGCGGAGTCGCAGAATCCATCCACCCTGCCGAAAGATCATCCCAGTCGGGGTTGGTTTTCTCGATCAGATCGATTTTCCACTGCCGGTTCCGGTTCTTGATCTTCTTCTCCAGCGCTATGGCGGAAGTCATCTCTTCGCCTTTAACAAACCAAACCAGGCGCGTTACATCGTATCTGCTGGTGAATCCTTCCAGCAGATGATGCTTGTGCTCATACATGCGGCGCTCAAGGTTATTGGTGACGCCTGTGTACAGCGTACCGTTCTTTTTGCTGGCCAGAATGTAAACATAGGCAGGTTTTGGCATTACTGGCTACCTGCTTGTATGGATTCTGCGACTCCGCTTCGCTCCGCGCAGAATGACGGTGCTCTGCTCATGCCTGCTCTCCTTCGAGATCCGCCACGATGGCATCGATGGCGGTGCGCAGTTCCGCCTGCCTCGCCACGATGCGGGCGATGTCGGCATTGAGTGCCTTGATGTCCACCGCCTCGCGGGTGTCCTGCTGCTCCACATAGCTGGAGACGGCAATGTTGTAGCCGTTCTCGGCAATGGCGCTGTTATCCACCAGTCGGGCGAAGTGCTCGCTGTTTTCGCGTTTGGTGAAGGCATCGAGAATGTTCTGCTGGTGTACTTCGGTGAGCTTGTTCTTGTTGCCGCTGCGGGTGAATTCCGCGGAGGCGTCGATAAACAGCGTGGCATTGTCGTGCTTGGATTTCTTCAGCACCACGATGCAGGTGGCAATGGTGGTGCCGAAGAACAGGTCCGGCGGCAACTGGATCACCGCGTCCACGTAGTTGTTGTCGATCAGGTACCGGCGAATCTTGGCCTCTGCGCCGCCACGGTAGAGCACGCCGGGGAATTCGACGATGGCCGCGGTGCCGTTCACCGCCAGCCACGACAGGATGTGCAGGGTAAAGGCCAGATCGGCCTTGCTCTTGGGCGCCAGCACGCCGGCCGGGGCGAAGCGCGGGTCGTTGATCAGCAGCGGGTTGGCGTCGCCGTCCCATCGGATCGAATAGGGCGGATTGGAGACGATGGCTTCAAACGGCTCGTCGTCCCAATGGTGCGGGTCGGTGAGGGTGTCGCCGTGGGCGATGTCGAACTTCTCGTAGTTGATGTCGTGCAGGAACATGTTGATGCGGCACAGGTTGTAGGTGGTGAGGTTCACCTCCTGACCGTAAAAGCCCTGGCGCACCTTGTCCGGCCCCAGCACTTTGGCGAACTTCAGCAGCAGCGAGCCGGAACCGCAGGCGGGGTCGTAGACCTTGTTGACTTCGGTCTTGCCCACCACGGTGAGGCGGGCCAGCAGTTCGGAGACTTCCTGCGGGGTGTAGAACTCGCCACCGGACTTGCCGGCGGTGGAGGCGTACATCTGCATCAGGTATTCGTAGGCGTCGCCGAACAGGTCGATGCTGTTGCGCGAGAAGCTGCCGGCGCCGTTGGACAGCGGCAGGTCGCCGATGGCATCCAGCAACTTGACCAGCTTTTCGTTACGCCTGGCCACGGTAGGGCCGAGCCTGCTGGAGTTGACGTCCAGATCGTCGAACAGGCCCTTGAAGTCGTATTCGCTGTCCGATCCCTTGGCGGAGGCTTCGATGTCGACAAAGAGGCGGCTCAGCGTCTCGTTGAGATTGGCGTCCAGCCGGGCGTTGCGGCGCACGTTGGCAAACAGCTCCGAGGGCAGGATGTAGAAGCCCTTTTCCCTGACCGTCTCGGCGCGGCCATATTCGGCGTCCTGGTCGCTGAGGGTGGCGTAGTCGAAATTCTGGTTACCGGCGCGGCGTTCCTGCTCGTTGAGGTAGCCGGTGAGGTTCTCGGAGATGAAGCGGTAGAACAGCATGCCGAGCACGTAGGTCTTGAAGTCCCAGCCGTCGACGCTGCCGCGCAGGTCGTTGGCGATGCGCCAGATGGTCTTGTGCAGTTCGGCGCGTTCGGTTTCTTTGCTGTTGTTCGTCATTCGGGCCTTCTGCCGGTCGATTGCGTGTTGTTGCAGGTCTTCGGGGATGCCGGATCAATCCAGCACGACCAGAAACTCGGTGGCCAGCGCTTCCGGGCGCACGGCGCGAGTGTCCGGGCTGCGGTGCAGCTTGACCAGACCGTGGCGCTCCAGGTGACGCAGGGTGCGCGACAGGTTGCTGGCCGCACGGCCGGACCATTCGGCCAGCTCCAGCACCGTGCGGGGTTGCCGCTGCTGCATCAGGCGCAGCAGCGCGCGGTTTTCGTCCGACAGCAAGCTGGCCATCTGCCGCCAGGAATCGAACCAGACGGTGGGCGTGGGGCTGTTGGCGTCATCGACTGCCCGACGGCCGGTTTTGGCCGGACGGATGCCAATCACTGTGCGCATGCCTGGGCCCCTAGTTGTGGTAACGGGATGCTATCACGAAGGCATAGTATCTGTCGGCGGCGAATGGCGCCCTCTATCACCGCATACGCTGCGGTGAATAACTTGCGCATGCGGGGATCGCGGCTCATGATCTCCGCATGAATAGGGGCGATTACAACTACATCTGGCAGTCCAACGACTGGCCGAACTGGCACCTCGACCTGGCAGCGCTGGCCGGCCCAATGGCCGAGGCCAGTCGCGCCCAGGGGCTCTTGATGGGCCGTCTGGCCGCCGTGGGCATGGCGCTGCGCGATCAGGCCAGCCTGGCCGCGCTCACCGAAGACGTGGTCAAGACCAGTGAAATCGAGGGCGAGCAGCTCAATGTCGAATCCGTGCGTTCGAGCATCGCGCGCCGATTGGGCGTGGACATCGGCGCCCTGGCCCCGGTGGATCGGCACGTCGAGGGCGTGGTCGAGATGGTGCTCGATGCCACCGCCAACTGCCATGCACCGGTGTCGCGGGAGCGGCTGTTCGGCTGGCATGCCGCGCTGTTTCCCACCGGTTACTCCGGCCTTGCCAAGATCAAGGTTGGCGCCTGGCGCGACGATGCCAGCGGCCCTGTGCAGGTGGTGTCGGGCCCCAGCGGTCGGCAGCGGGTGCATTTCGAGGCGCCGCCGGCCGACCGTCTGGAAGCTGAAACAAGCCGATTCCTCGACTGGGTCAATGGCGCATCCAACGACCTGCCGCTGCTGAAGGCCGGGCTTGGTCACCTGTGGTTTGTCACCTTGCACCCGTTCGACGACGGCAATGGCCGTATCGCCCGTGCCATCGGCGATCTGCTGCTGGCGCGCGCCGACGGCAGCCCGCAACGCTGCTACAGCCTGTCGGCGCAGATCCAGCGCGAACGCAAGGCCTACCACGACATCCTGGAGCGGACGCAAAAAAGGTCGATGGACGTCACCGAGTGGCTTGGCTGGTTCCTCGACACGCTGCATCGCGCCGTCGATCAGGCACAGCACACGCTCGACGCCGTGCTGACCAAGGCGCGGTTCTGGCAGCGCTGGGCCACCACACCACTGAACGAGCGGCAGGTGAAGTTGCTGAACAAGCTGCTCGACGGCTTCGAAGGCAAACTCACCAGCAGCAAGTGGGCAGCCATTGCCAAGTGCTCGCCGGACACGGCCCTGCGCGACATCAACGACCTGCTTGCGCGGGACGTGCTGCGGAAATCGGCTGCGGGTGGGCGCAGCACCAGCTATGAGCTGAACGATCTCCCGGAGTAGCCGCGTCTGGAAATCGACTTGGCTCGCACGCGCAACAGCGCCTTCATGGACGCCTGCCAACTCATTCGGAAGCGGACCAAGATGGACGTCGCTCACCTCACGAGTCCAGCGGGACCTTTTGCCGGGAGCAAAACGCGTCGTCCGAAGGGCTAGCCCCAAGGATGGAGCCAGACAACGGATTCGGACAGCCGGAGGCTGACCCCCCAGGTCGTGTCGCGCAGCGTGGTGTATGTTCTGAAGGTCATCGGTGGAACTGGTTTGGGTTTGCGAAGATTCAACCCTGAACACGAGGAACGACCGATGACCGATGAGATGATGAACCTGCGGGCGCTTGGAGAAGGGCCCGGATGCCGATCTGCTGCGCGAGATGATCGGCTTTGCCAGCCAGCTGTGGCAACCTGAACGCCACAACCCGACCAAGCCAGTAGCCAAACGTCAGATCAAAGAGCTACACCACGTCACGGGAGACGATCTTCGTGCGGCCGTATCTCGAGGCACTCACCGCCAATGCTGCCTGCTTCAACGCGCCCCACGGCATCGGCGCAGCGAAGATCGGCAAGAGCGATTGATGCCGTCGGACCCGAGCCGCCTCATTGCCGCCCTCGCGCGTGACCGGATCAATCTGGATCTGAGCACGCTCGACCTGTGTTTTCTTGCTGGCCTTTACCTGCGCGCCGATCGGGCGTCGCTTGCGTCTTTCGAAGAGGACGTGCTGATCGACATGTTCGAGCAGGTATGCGACGTAGTGGATCCGGGCGCGGAGCGACCACGCAAGCGTGCGACGCACGCCATCCAGCGGCTTCGCGACCAGCGCATGCTGGCCCGGGTGGACGGCGCGGGCATCGTTCGATCCGGCGAGTACACGCTAACGCGACTGGCCGCCGCAGTCGTCGAGTACTTCCTCGCGGATGAAGCGCTCACTCGAGAGAGCTTGACCCTGCTCACTGGCACGCTACGGGCCCAGCTCGCCGAGATCCTCGCGGCAGCCAAGCGCGCTGACACCGAGGATGCTTGGCGGGAACGCGTGGTGGCTCCGTTGCGGGTGACCGTTGGCGATCTTGTGGGCGGCATCGAGCGCCGGCAGCGCGGGCTCGATTCCCAACAGGAAGAGGTGCAGGCGCAGATCGCCAAACTTCTGCAGGCGGATTGGTTCGGCGCGGTCGAGCGATGCCAATCGCTGCTTGACACGACCACCAATACGTTGCGAGAACTCAACGAGGTCCTGCTCCGCGATACCCATCACTTCGTCGCGCTGCTACAAGAGATTCAGGCCTTGGCTTCGCAGGCGGAGCAGGCCGAGTCCGAAGAGGCTGTGCAACGCGTCATCGAACACGTCGATCGCATCGCCGTCTGGGGCGGCGCCCGGCAACGCGCGTGGTCGGACTATTACCAATACGTTCATCGCTATCTTCGCGATGTCGTGCGCCTCGACCCGGACCGAGCCTTGAGCCAGCGGCTGCGCGATCAGGTCGCGAGTTGGCCGTCGACACCGTTCCATTTGCTCGTGGCGGCAGCACCCTCGATCCGGCTGCTCCGTCCGCTCGAGTCTCGGGTTGAGCGGCCAGCTGTAATGAGGCCACGCACGGACCGGGAGGGCTCGCCTGATCTTGTCGATCCCGAAGATGCCAGCCTGAACATCGAAACCCTGGTCGAAGGCGCGCTGGCCGCAGGAGCTCGATCACTGGCCGAGGTTACCGAATGGGTGTTGCCCAAATTCCCCATTCATCTGCACTACGCCGTCACAGGCCGTGTGGCCGACGTGCTCGCTCGCATCACCCAAATACATAGCGCCGTTGAGCGCCCGTGGCGGACCGTCGCGCCAAGCTTGGAACTGGAGGATTGGGAATTGCCGAGGGAAGTAGAGCCACGGTGACCAGCTCCAGCTTTCAGTCCCTCGAAGAGGCCATCAGCGACGAGCACTTCCCCGAGGTGGACCTCGCCCTGCGCCGCGGGCGGCACGTCGCACGCGACGACGGCACTGCCTATGACTACCTCGTTGATGCCCTCGACCACCTCGAGCCCTTCTACCGGCGGTTCGGCTGTGAGCTGATGCAGCGCGCGGACGGGTACTTCTACCTCCTGCCCTCAGGGGATCGACTCGGTCGTCGCCAACTGACCGCAGGTGAGATGCTGGTCGGCCAGACGCTCGCGCTGATGTACCTGGATCCCGCCGCCCTGCAGCACGGGGGCATGGTCCAGCGCGAAACATTGCTGCAGAGGCTCTCGGGGTTATTGGGGACGGAGACGCTGGTCCGCACCCTCAATCCACGGCGCAGGAAGTTCGACGAGCGGATCGCCGCCGAGACCGTCCGCACCAAGGTCGCCGAGGCCCTTCGGCGCCTCACGGACCTGGGGTTCATCGATTCGGTGGACGATGCGATGCTGCGCCTGCGGCCCGCATTGATGCGATTCGCCGAGCCGGTCCGTGACCTGAGCGACCAGCAAGCCGCGCTCGAGCGGCTGGTCCAGAGCGGCGAGATCGCCCTGGGCGAAGCCGTCGAGCAAGACGACGCTGACGAACAGGACGGAGACGACGGCAGCGACGTCGATGGAGCCGAGGACGACGAGGAGGAGGCAGGCTGATGAGCCGTACCCGCGCCCAGACCCTCGTGCTCGTCAACTGGAAAGGTGTCTTCTACGAGCGCTACCTCATCGACCGGCATGTGACCGCCCTCGAGGGAGCCAATGGCGCTGGCAAGACCACGGTGATGATCGCGGCCTACGTCGTGCTCCTCCCGGACATGTCCCGGCTGCGTTTCACGAATCTCGGAGAGACCGGCGCGACGGGCGGTGACAAGGGCATCTGGGGACGCCTGGGTGAGCCTGGCCGGCCTGCTTACTCGGCGATCGAATTCGCCCTGGCATCGGGTCAGCGCCTCATCGCCGGCGTGCACCTGGAGCGCAAGGGCGAACCATCCGTGGAGCCCACGCCTTTCATCATCTCGGGTCTCGATGCGGACGTGCGCCTGCAAGACGTGCTCTTGCTCTCTCGGGGTGACCACGAAGTGGTTCCCGAGCTCAATGAGCTGCGCGAGAACGCCGCACGCTTCGGTGGGCGCTTGCAGGTGTTCAGCAGCGTGCGCGATTACTTTGCTGCGCTTTTCGATCATGGGGTGACGCCGCTGCGCCTGGCAACGGACGAAGAGCGCAACAAGCTCAACGAGATGCTGCGTACCAGCATGACGGGCGGTATCTCGCGGGCGCTGACATCGGAGCTGCGGTCGTTCTTGTTGAAGGAAGAGACCGGGCTGGCCGACACCCTGCAGCGCATGAAGGCCAACCTCGATGCCTGCAGACGCACGCGCACCGAGGTCCAGGAGGCGCAGCGGCTCGAACGCGAGATCGGCGGGGTATTCGAGGCCGGACAGACCATGTTTGCCGCGGCCTTTCTCGCGACCCGCGAGCGCGCTGATGAACTGCGACGCCGCCTGGCCGAGGCCGAGGAAGCACAACGCAAGGCACGGGAGCGGCTTGCAGAGGCTGAGGAGCAGCTCGCCCGCATCGGCGATGAACTCGGCAGGAAGGGAGCGCGCCACGAGGCTCTGGCAGCCGAGGTCAACGCGGCCGAGGATTGGCTCCGGCGTCTTCAGCAGGCGCTGCAGGCGGCCGAGGAAGTCGCCCGCCGCCACGAAGCGCTGTTTTCGGCCGAAGCCGAAACACGGATTGCCGCGGCCCAACGCACGGCGCGGGAGGAGGTTCGAAGCCAGTGCCGAGCCACGCTGCACCGCTGCCGGGAAGACCACAAACGCGCCGCCGCGGGCCTCGCCGACCTCCAGCGCGGACTCGACGAACTCCACCGCCGTGCGGGCGCCTACAGGCAGGTGCTCCGTCAGAAGGGCGAGGCAGAGCGGCTACTCGAAGAAGATGAGCTTGCTATCGGAGCCATCGCTGGCCGTGTGGCCGGGAGCAGGGCTCAGCGCGACCAGGTGGATCGCGCTCGGCGCGGCGCGAGGCAGCGGCTCGCCGACGCCGATGAGCACAGGCGAGAGCACGCCGCAGCACTTGCAGCGCTTGAACTGGTGGCAGATGCGCCGATCGAACCGGACGCCGCCCATGGGGCCGCCCTGCAACAGCTTCGCCGGTTCCGGGACCTGGAGGCGCTGACCGGGCGTCTGGGCGCGATCGCCGCCGAACTCGCCGAGGCCCGCAAGCTCGCCAGCCGCCAGGCCGAGGCCAGGGAGCAGGCCGAAAAACTGAGCCTTTCCCTCTCGGGGCAGCGATCGGCCCGCATCGAGATCACCGAGCATCTCGAACAGACGGAGCAGGAGCGCGATCAATTCCTCGACCAAGCCCGCGAGGCGCAGGCGGACCTGGCTGACTGTCAGCGAGCGCTGGACGCTGCGCGTGCGCGGCAAAAGGAGCTCGGTGATCGCGAGCCGATCTGGCGCGACCTCGCGACGCGCGCCCAGCATCTGGCGGACGAACTCGGGTGCCCCCTGACTTCGCTACCGGAACTACAAGCCGCGCGCGAGATGGTCGTGCAGCACCTCGGGCGGGTTAAGGCGAGCGAATCCGAGCTTGTCGAGAGGCGAGAGAGTCTCCAGTCGGCGGCGCGGGAGCTCCGGGCCGCCGGTGGGCCGTTCGATGCGGAGCTGCTGCGACTCAAGGACACCCTGGGTGCGGAGCTCCTGGCCGGTACATTCGAGGACGCGTCTGTCGAAGATGCCGCCGTGCTGGAGGCGCGGCTGGGGCCACTGGTGCAGGCGCTTGTCGTGGATGACCCTGCGGCAGCCGCCGAGCAGGTCCATGGGCGCGCGGAGTCGCTTGCCGATGTGTGGCTCGTCAGCCGCGACGAGGACGCTGCACGACTCGGTGCGGACGCCGCCTACCAGAGCGCGGAAGCGACTGATGTGGTCGTCGCGGAGCAGCGCGCCATCCGCGTCACGCGGATCCCGACTCGCCCTCGCCTCGGTCGGAAGGCGCGCGAGCAGCGCGCAGCGGAGCTGCGTGCTGAGGGTGATGCGCTGGATGCTCAGATCGAGAGCACACGGACGGAACGACGCCGGCTCGAGCGCCTGGCGGAGGATGGCGAAGCTCTGCTTGCAAGTCAGGTCATTTGGCTGGCCGGCGACCCGGCACCGGAGCTAGCAGCGATTCGTCGTCAGCTTTCGGATGTCCAAGAGCAACAAGAGAACCACCGCGCCGCGATGACCCGATTTCAGGAGGCGGCCCGCCAGCTTGCGCCACGTATTGAAGCGCTACGCGGTCTGCTCGGCACAGCCGTGTTGCTCGACCCTCCAGACCACGCGCAACGGCGAGACGACCTCGAGCGGCACCACGATGCCGCCCATGCGGCGCAAGCTGAGATTCAGCGTTGCCGGGAAGCCGCCCGGGTGGTCGAGGACAAGCTCGACACGCTGCGGCGAACGCCGCTTTCGGACGCGGAGGTCGCGATTCTCGAAACCGAGCTGAGCCGCCTCTCGGCTGACCGCGACCGTCTGGACGCCGCCATCGAGGCCATGGAATTCGTTGCGGACAAAGCCGAGGCACTGGGCTGGGACGACGCACCGGCGCAGCTCGAAGCGAACCGGTCGCTCGTTCCGGCACTCAAGGAACAGCTGCGCCGGGCGGAGGAGGCGCTTGCCCAGGCGGACGCATCTCTCCAGACCGCCGAGGAGGAGTTCGATCGTGCTACCGCCAACTGGCAGGACGCCGATGGTCGCCGCCGGGCGGCGGTCGAACAACTTCGGGCTGCGGAGCGACGCTTCGGGGAGATGGAGATTCCCAATCCCACCGAAGCCGCAGTCGCGACCGCGCATGAAGAGATGCAGCGATTGAAGGAAGAGGCGACGGCGCTCGCCGCGGAACTCACTGAGCTGAACACCACCAAGGGGCGTCGCGAGGCCGAGCAGGCGCAAGCAGCTCGCGAGTACCGGGAGACGGAAGAGAAGGTCACCGTCGAGCGCCGTGAGGCCGAACCGGCGCTTGATCGCTGGGAGCGCCTGAGAGCGGCTGTAGCGGAGCGGAATCTGCTCGCAAGCGTCCTTACCTCCGGAACCAGCGACGTCAGCGGAATACGCGGACACGTTAATCTCGTGCAGGAGGCGCAGAAGCAGAGGGCGGTGCTCGTGGAACGGCTGCGTGTCGCGCACGGGGCACAGGACCTGCTCGCCAAGGTCGACAAGAACGCTGCGGGCACCGACGTCGGGTTTGCCGACGTCTACCTCGAGCTCTGGCTGGCCGTGCGCGATTGGTTACGCCGTCGACTGCCGGCGCAGGTGGCAGACGTGGACGACCCGCGGGAGGCGCTGCTGCGATTGCGCGATCAACTGACTGGGCTCGAAGAGCGTCTTGCGCGACAGGAGGACGATCTGCGTGGCGCCAGCGAGGACGTCGCCCGCGGGATTGACGTACAAATCCGCAAGGCACGGGGCCAGGTCAGCCGCCTCAACCAGAACCTCGGGGGTGTCAGCTTCGGCAGCATCGACGGGATTCGGGTGAAGGTTCAGTCGGTGGAGCGGATGGAGCAGGTGCTTCGGGCGCTGCGCGAAGGCGCTGTGCAGGGACTGTTGTTTCAGGAAAACCTGCCCATTGAGGAAGCCCTGGACGAGATCTTTCGGCGCTACGGTGGCGGGCGCTCGGGTGGCCAGCGATTGCTGGATTATCGTGAATACGTCCACCTGCAGGTTGAGGTCCGCCGTACGGCGGGCGCTGACTGGGAGATTGCGAATCCCACCCGTCTCTCCACCGGCGAGGCGATCGGCGTCGGCGCTGCCCTGATGATGGTAGTGCTCACCGAGTGGGAACGGGATGCGAACCTGCTGCGCGGCAAGCGAGCCCACGGGTCGCTGCGCTTCTTGTTTCTCGACGAGGCGAACCGCCTCTCCCACGACAACCTCGGCGTTCTCTTCGACCTGTGCCAGACGCTCGACCTACAGCTGCTCATCGCCGCGCCAGAGGTCGCCAGGGCGCAAGGCAATACGACCTACCGCCTGGTACGACGCGTCGATGCAGACGGGCGCGAAGAGGTGCTCGTCAGCGGGCGAAGAACGAGGATGGATGCGTGATCTGGGCGAGCGACAACGCACGCCTGGCGTTATTGGAATTGCTGTCAAACGGCAGCCTGAAGCTCCGACGCACGCAGTTGGAGGCGTACGCCGCTCTTGCTGAGCTTCCCTGGACACGAGCGACGGGTCGCCGCGACGAGATCGGCGTGGTCGAGGACCGCAGAAAAGAGCTTGCGAGCTTGATCGACCGGGTCTGGCCGGCGTGGCGCGACGTGCTCGCGGACCTGGTGGCCGCGGGCCTGCCGCCCACTCCCGAGGGCTACGGCCGGCTGCTCGATAGGGAGCGCGCCGCCGCCATCCCTGAGCTGCCGGAACGCATCAATCGGCGCACCGCCGCCTCGCTCACTGCATCGCACTCCAAGGCATCGCTCACTGAAACCAGAAGGGGTGCGCTTGGCGGAACCGACACTTCGCATGACGGCGCCGTGAGGTTGCGACCGCCGACTGGGCTGTCGGCTCGGACGGCAAGCGGGGTGGTCGACCTCAGCGGGATCGCGGCGGTGCTGGGCGAGGTCTCGATACCGGAGAGAGCCTTGCTCGACGGTCTAGCTTTCGAGGGGGCCATTCGTGCCGTGCTCCTCGTTGAGAACCTGGGGGCGTGGCGGGATCTTTCACCACCGCCGGGGTGGATGCTGGCCCACGTGCCGGGTTGGGACACTGCTACCGTCGGCAACATGCTGGATCGCATCGAAGGTATCCCCGTCGTGCACTTCGGCGACATAGATCCGAACGGAGTACGCATCTTTTTGCATCTACGCAGGCGCACACCGAATCTGAAGTGGTTTCTCCCCGAATTTTGGTTCGAGCTTGTGGATGTGTGTGGACTTCCAACCACATGGCCCCAGGACCTCGATCTCAACTTCGCCCCGGCTCCAGTTCGTGCGCTTGCTGCACGCGGGCTTTGGCTAGAGCAGGAGCGCATCGTTTTTGATCCGCGCATGGTCCAGGCGCTTGAAGCGGCATTGGCCGACTAACCTCCACGCTGATCGTTATGGCACCCGTCGCCTAGAACACTTCGGGCCAGTTCCAAGGAGCGAGGAATGGCCAGGAGAGAGTGGAATATGGCCGGGAACGGCCAATTCGGGCGGCTGGCGAAGTCCGCAGGCTTCCGCAGGAACTCCCAACAACACGCGTGAACCGGCGCGATCGGGCAAGAAAAAACCCCAACCGCGAACGGTTGGGGTTTTTGAAATGGTGGAGGCGGCGGGAATCGAACCCGCGTCCGCAAGTCCTCTGCCGTTGGCTCTACATGCTTATCCCAGTCTATTGTTTTAGCCGGCTGCTACC
>LNAP01001745.1_pt1 | contig 22738 bp, 23 predicted proteins | sample 602601 | NCBI WGS metagenome assembly LNAP01 (sample SAMN02440304, study PRJNA202911) | soil metagenome | biome: Subtropical and temperate rainforests or woodlands; isolation source: soil samples (1 kg each in a 20% v/v slurry with milli Q water) were... ...
TGTGGGGTTTCCCCATGTGAGAGTAGGTCATCGTCAAGATTGAATTCCAGAACCCCTGATCGCTTACGCGTTCAGGGGTTTTGTTTGTGTGCTCGGAAATGTCCTGTTTTGTCATGTCAGGGTTGAGCACGACTCAGTGCTGTTCCTCCCAGATGACCACTTCATTCAGAATATGCAGGCTCACCAAGCTGGAACCGTTCTTGCATCGGGCTAGGAAATGACCTTTTTTTGACTCCTCGCGACAGGAATCTCGATGCTGGCGTACAACCAAAAAAGCTTTCTTATCGTCGATGATTTTTCTGATTTTCGAAGTTCTGTCAGATCGATGTTGCGCGAGTTGGGCGTGAAGGATGTCGATACTGCAGACACTGGCGAGCAGGCCCTACGTATGTGCGCGCAGAAGCGGTACGATTTTGTCCTGCATGATTTTAATCTCGGTGATGGCAAGAAAAACGGTCAGCATGTCTTGGAAGATCTCATGGTCGACAAGTTGTTGAGCCATGAAAGCGTATTCATCATGGTCACCGCCGAAAACAGTCAGGCGATGGTCATGAGTGCGCTTGAATGGGAACCGGACGCTTATCTGACCAAACCGTTCAACCGTGCCGGCCTGGCCCAGCGCCTCGAGAAGCTTGTCCAGCGCAAGAGTCTGCTCAAGCCTATCCTTCAAGCGCTGGATCGAGACAAGCCAGCCGAGGTGTTGGCTGCCTGCACTGCTCTTATAAATCAGGATCAGCGATATGCGCCTTTATGTTTGCGTTATAAAGCCGACGCCCTACGCGACCTGAATCAGCACGATGCGCTGGAAACCTTTCTCAAGAGTATTCTTGCCGACCGGGCTACCCCTTGGGCATACGCAGCATTGGGCAATCTACTGTTCAAGCGCAACAAGGCTAGTGAGGCCCAATTGGTCTTTGAGCAAGCGTTAAAAGCGTTTTCGACAATGCCGGCGCTCTACGATGGGCTCGCCGACGTTTTGGTGGCCCGCGGCGATTCCAAGCGCGCGCAGGAGGTGCTGGAGGCTGCCGTGCGCTTGTCACCGCTGGCTGTGCGACGTCAACGGTTACTTGGCAAGTTGGCCCTTGATAACGAAGATTTCGAAAGTGCGTCCAAAGCTTATAGGCATGCAGTAGCTCAGGGGCAACATTCCCGGTTCAAGGATCCTGAAGCAAATCTGGGGTTCGCCCAGGCATTGATCAGTAAAAACGGTGATCAAGGCCTCGATTCTCGATCCAGAGTAGAGCTCAATCAGACGCTGAGTGAGGTCGCCAAGGAGCATGGCAGCGATCAGGGCCTCCAGGTGCGGACCCGTTTGATGAAGGCCACCAGCCTGCAATTGTCGGATCCTGAGGCCGCAGCGAAGTTGACCGAAGATGCAATGGGACGCCTACAGGGCATGGAGCAGTTTCTTAGCGCTGATGCGGCATTGGTAGTTGCTGCGCAATTACAAAAGCTGGGACAGGAGGATGCCGGTGCTGGCGTGCTTAAAAGTTGCGCCGAGATCTACGGCGATGACCCGGTTGTCATGCAAAGTATCGCCAAGCAGACCGACGACCCTGCGATTCTGGGTGCTGGCAAAGCGGCAATGGACCTGAATCTACAGGGCGTTCGCAGCTACAAGGCTGGCAGCTTGCCCGAAGCCCGGGAATTTTTCCGCAATGCTCTGGCCTTGCAACCGAAGAACATCAGTATCGCTTTGAACCTGGCGCAGTCGTTGCTGCATGCCAAGGGATCGGTGCCGGATGCCGCCAACATGCAAGAGTGCCAAACCTGCCTGAAAATGGTTGGCAATATGCCTGACAGCGATCCGCGATATGACAGATTCCAGAAATTACAAAGCAGGGCATTCAGCGCATGAGCGAAATGGATACCGGTCTGGATTTTTCCATGGTTATTGCCTCCACAGTGCATGACATGAAAAACGCCCTCGCGACGCTGATGCAGGCGCACGGTCAATGGTCAGGCCGGCTTACCGATGTGCAGCGCGACACTCCCGAACACGGCGTGATCGATTATGAATTCGCCAACTTGAACGGAATGCTGGTGCAGTTGCTTGGCTTGTACAAGCTAGGCGTCAACCAGTTGCCCTTGCGACCGGATTATCACGAACTCGATGACTTTATCGAGGCGCAGCTGGCACTGCATCATGAGGTGCTGAGCAGCCGTGGGATCATCGCAACCTTTGAAGTAGGCAGCTCGAACCCACTGGGCTTCTTTGATCGCGAGTTGATTGGCTCGGTCGTGGCCAACATCATCATCAACGCAATCCGGTTCGCCCGCCGGGCTGTGGTGATAAATGTCCAGGAGGCGTCTGACGGCCTGGTGATTGCAATCAATGATGATGGCCCCGGCTACCCGGTGCAAATGATCGAGCGCCAGTCCGATTACGTGCAAGGCATCAATCAAACCAGCGGCAGCACGGGACTGGGCCTGTATTTTGCGGCGCGTATTGCCGAGCGGCATCAGCGCGACGGGATCCAGGGTCGAATCGAAATCGCAAATGGTGGCCGGCTTGGCGGCGGATTGTTCAGCATTTACCTGCCGTGAACAGCGGGCCGACGGTAGCCAGGCTGGCCAGTCGCTACGCTTAAGTTTGTCTGGCTCCAGCCGATGATTGAGTTAGTGCAGGAATTAAGGAAGATAACCGTGAATTTGTATATCAATCAGCTCCAAAACAAAAAAAACTTCCAGAACGAAGTGTATTCAGGTGACATTTTCTTGAATACCAATCTTCAGGCGCCCACCGCTCTGTGCGATTTTGCCCGGCACAGCATTACCGAGGCGTTTGATGGTGAAACCAATCATCAGGCACTGCATACGATGATGCCTGTTGAGGAATTCGTGACGCTGGTTACTCGTCTCAAGGGGCAGTTCACTAACTGTCTGGAGGTCAAGGAAATGATCCGCCGTTTCGTTCTGGAAATAGGCGCCGACCCTGCTGAGTACTTATTTGATGTGCCACGTATTCGTGTTGTGCCCAATTACAACTATCTCCATGCAGGTGTCAGCTACGCCTATAAACCGCATCGGGACACGTGGTATGGCAGCCTGGCTTGTCAGATCAACACCTGGATGCCGGTTTATACAATCCAGCCGGACCAGACGATGATGATCAACCCAGGGTACTTTTCCACCCCGGTAAAAAACTCCTCCGCCGAATGGAATCTGTCCGACTGGATCAATGTTCAGCGTTTCCTCGCCAAGGAAAACGTAAAGGAGGAAGTTCGTGTTCATCCGGTTCCTCTAGAAGAAATATCCACTCTTTCCGAAATCCGGATTGCTGCCAACGCTGGGGAAATTATTACGTTTTCGGGCGCGCATCTCCACGGCACCGTAGCAAACCACACTGAGCAGACCCGCTTCAGTATCGATTTCCGGCTTGTTCATATTGGCGACCTGCTCGCTGGAAACGGTGCGGTGAATGTCGATAGTGGCGTTAAAGACACCGAAGCTGGATTCAAAGATCTCATTAATGTCAGCGATTTTTCGCATTTTCAGGGAGTCAACCAATGACCAAGCGGCGCTTAACGGGTCCCGAGGCCGAGTACAACGAAAAACGTGCCGACGTCCTCAAGCGGGTAGATTCCCAATACGTGGCTGATGCACCTTTTCTGTTTGCCAACCGAATTGCCGTAACCGCTGCATTGTCGCGAATCGAGTTGTTCAAGATGGTCCAGGATATTCCGGGCGCCATCATCGAGTGCGGCGTGTACAAGGGTAATTCGCTGATGCTGTACATGCAGCTGTCGATGATTCTTGAACCTTACGCGATCAATCGTTCCATCATCGGTTTTGATACTTTCTCTGGGTTTGCGAGTATTGATGCTGAACAAGATCCGACCGATATCAATGAGAACATGTTTTCTGATACCGATGAGTCGATCATTCAGGACATGATCGATGCCAACGATCTGGTGCGCCCGGTCAACCGCATCCCGCGTTGCGAGATCATCAAAGGTGACATCATGGAGACCGTCCCGGCGTTCCCCAAGACGCGCCCGGACCTGGTTGTGGCCATGCTGATTCTCGACACCGATCTCTATTCGTCGACGAAAGTGGCGTTGGAAACGTTCCTGCCGTTCATGCCTAAAGGTGCCATCGTGGTGCTGGACGAAGTTGCCTATCGTAACTTCCCCGGAGAGACGAGCGCGCTGCGTGAAGTGCTGGATTTGAACAAGGTCGAACTCAAGCGCCTGCCGTTTGACTCGTGTGTCGGGTACTTCCGGATCTGATTCAGCTGTTCTGGCTCCCCGACCCCTGCGTCGAGGAGCCGCAGGCCAGTACCCTGTGAATCAAATAACCAACCAGTCCGCCCGTATCATTCACGTGTGTCCCTTCAGCATCCGGTCCCGCAGCACCTGCCGCTTCGCCATGAAGCTAGGGGTAGGCCGCCCAGAGTTAGTAGCTTTTTGGCGCATATCCGCTGCTCCATTCTCCTCAAGTCTTGTGGACGAGCATTGAGTGCTTGAAATTCCGAACGGCTGGTGCGTATTTTGTACGCCTCGCCGCAGAGTCGGCCCGCATTGAAAACGAAGGATTCGAGTCATGACCAGCGATGGCCACAATTCACTCGCGCAGCGATTGATGGGCATTGATGAAGTTGAGTGTGTTACACCCGATCTGAATGGCATTGCCCGTGGCAAGGTGATGACCGGCGAAGGTTTTTTGCAAGGGCGCAGATTGCAAATGGCCCGAGGCGTGTTGCTGCAATGCATCATGGGCGGTTATCCGCCGTCGCGCTTTTACGGCAGCGATGATGGTGACGTGGCAATGATCGCCGACCCGCAGCAGATTCATCGCCTGCCGTGGAGTGCCGAGCCACGAGCGTTGGCGATCTGTGATGCCGAAGAACTGAATGGGCAGCCTTGCAGTCTGTCGACGCGGGGGCAATTGAAGGCGGTGATCGCGCGCTATGCCAGCCACGGTCTGTCACCCGTGGTGGCGACAGAACTGGAGTTTTTTGTCTTCGCTCCCAACCCCGATCCAACCCGCGCGTTTGTACCGCCTGCCGGTCTGGACGGACGCCGGGAGGATGGATCCTCGGCTTTCAGCATCAGTTCAAATAATGGCTTGCGGCCATTTTTCAGCGAAGTTTATGCCTGTATGGCCGCGTTGGGTCTGCCCCGCGATACGTTCATGCATGAAATGGGCGTGAGTCAGTTCGAGATCAACCTTTGGCACGGCGATCCATTGCTGTTGGCCGACCAGACGTTCCTGTTCAAGCACCTGCTCAAGGAAGTGGCGCTCAAGCATGGCTTGATCGTGGTATGCATGGCCAAACCGTTGGCCCACACGCCGGGCAGTTCGATGCATATCCATCAGAGCGTCGTGGACTCTGCATCGGGCCGCAACGTATTCACCTCGGACGATGGCTTGCCGACTGACATGTTTCGGCATTTTCTGGGTGGGCAGCAGGCGTGCATGGCAGATCTCACGGCATTGTTCGCACCCAATGTGAATTCCTACCAGCGCCTGTGTCATCCATTTGCATCGCCCAATAACGCGTGCTGGTCCCATGACAATCGCGCCGCCGGTTTGCGCATCCCGGCCAGTGCGCCAGAGGCGCGGCGTGTGGAGAATCGCTTGCCTGGGGCAGATGCCAATCCGTATCTGGCGATTGCTGCGAGTCTTGCTGCAGGCCTTTATGGCATCGAGCACGGGTTGGAACCTGAGGCGGCTGTGCAGGGGGAAATCCATGTCCCTGACCATTTGTCACTGCCATGTACCCTGCATGCTGCTCTGGAACGTCTGAAACGCAGTCAGTTGGCCAAGGAACTGTTTGGTCATGAATTCATCGAAGGCTACATCGCTTCGAAGACGATGGAGCTGACCAGCTTTTTCGACGAAATTACCCCCTGGGAGCGGCGTGTTCTGGCCGCCCAGGCTTAAGAACCGCTGTTTTACAGTCACCCGTGCGGGTGACTGTTCATTTTTGGAAAGTCGATGCGCCAAATCTGGAAATCTTTTCAAGGGCTCTACTTTGCTTCGCTGATGATGTTGATCGGCTCGGGTCTTTTAAGTACCTACCTTGCATTGCGACTGGCGGCTGATCAGGTGGACAGCCTGTGGGTGGGGGCGCTGATGGCCGCCAACTATTTTGGTCTGGTGCTGGGCGGCATGATTGGTCACCGGCTGATTGGCCGGGTTGGTCATATCCGTGCGTATGCAACCTGTGCCGGGATTGTCGGCGCAGCCGTGCTGGGCCACGGTCTGATTGATTACCTGCCCGCGTGGCTGTTTCTGCGGATGATTGTCGGCCTGGGGATGATGTGCCAATACATGGTCATCGAAAGCTGGCTCAATGAGCAGGCAGAAGCCAAACAGCGGGGCAAGGTGTTCAGCGGTTATATGATCGCGTCGTACCTCGGCCTGGTGCTCGGCCAGTTGATCCTCGTTATCCACCCACAATTGGGTCTCGAGCTGCTGATGCTGGTCGCCCTGTGCTTCGCGTTGTGCCTGGTGCCGGTCGCCATGACCCGCAGCATTCACCCGGCACCGATGCATCCCGCGCCGCTGGAACCGCGGTTTTTCATCGGGCGTGTGCCGCAGTCCCTGACCACGGTGTTGGGCGCCGGATTGATCATCGGTTCTTTTTACGGTCTCGCGCCGGTGTATGCGGCGGAGCAGGGGTTGTCGACCGAGCAGGTCGGTTTGTTCATGGGTTTCTGCATTCTGGCCGGGTTGCTGGTGCAGTGGCCTCTGGGCCTGCTGTCTGACCGCTACGACCGGGCAAGGCTGATGCGTGGTTTTGCCGGTGTACTGGCTGTGGCTGCGCTGCCTTTGGCGGTATTGCCGAGCGTGCCTATCGAAGCGCTGTTCATCATTGGCTTCGTCGCCTCGCTGGTGCAATTTTGCTTGTATCCCTTGGCGGTGGCCTTTGCCAATGACCACGTTGAGGGTGAGCGCCGGGTGTCACTGACGGCCATGCTGTTGATGACATACGGTATCGGCGCGAGCATCGGCCCGTTGGCGGCAGGTGTCTTGATGAAGATGTTCGGTGGCAACATGCTTTATGCATTTGTCAGCTTTGCCGGTCTGGTCCTGGTTGTGCTGATCCGGCCGAAGGCTGTGACCCACATTCACCAGGTCGACAATGCCCCGCTGCAGCACGTGGCAATGCCGGACAGCATGTCCAGTTCGCCATTGGTTGTAGCACTCGACCCTCGGGTTGATGAGCAGGTGGTTCAGGAGCAGATGCAGACGACGGTTGATCCGGACGTTACGCCGCAAGAGCCTGTCGAGCCGGCTGCTGAAACGGCTGCCAGGGACGAGCCTGTAACGCCAGCGAAACCGGAAGCAGTGGCAGAGCTGGAAAGCGAGGAGATTAATCGGCCTTGAAGCAAAGGGGCCGGCTGATTGGCGGCTGCTCTGCTGAGTTTGAAGGCGCAAAAAAAGGCGATTGCGGATGGAGCGCAATCGCCTTTTTCATGCTGCCTGTTTTTGCCAGGACAGTCGTTGCTTAGAAATCGTCGTCTTTGTCGAACCGGCGCGCTTCACGCTGCAGCTGATAAACAAAGCGTTCGACCTGACGCTGGACCAGCCCACTCATATTGTGGAAGCGCACTCCGGCAAACGTGGTGTTCACCCTTTCTTCGAAATGCAGGTAACGCAACTCCACGGGTGCAGTCATGGTGCCAAATGGCAGCTGCGCAGCAAACCGCTCGTAGACCTGGCCCAGTTGTATGCGTTCCGAGATATCGCCTTCAAAGCGCAGCTTGCAGCCAGTCGCGGAGATATCCAGCAGTTTGCCGCTCAGAGGTACCTTGAGCTTATCGCCGCCGATTTCGACATTGACCAGTGATGCGAGCTTGAGTGCTGCACGAAAGGCGTTGCGACGTTGGTGATAAATGACTTCCTCGGGCAGTGCGCCGCGGTAAAGCCGCTGGCCGTCGTTGTCCGATAGGGTCAATTGGCCGCTGCATTCCCACGCGATACGCACGCCATCATGAAAGCCCTCGACGCGAAAGGGCTCGCCGTTGGTCAGGAAGCGTTCGCCGTCGCGGGGGATCATTTCGTCCAGGGCCATGGTGTTCGCTTCGCGATCCACCTCGATCAGGTAGCTTTGAAAACGCTGGGTGCGCTCATGAAAGGTAATGATCAAGGGATCATGACTTTCAAGTAACTGCCGCAGGTTGGCGGCAACTTCCAAAGGTGTAGTTAAAACCTTCGGGGGCTGCGGAGCATCTTCCGCGCTTGAGCCATTCACTTTTTTCCATCTCCAGGCAAAATACAAAGCAAAGCAATGGCAGGCATTTTGCCAGTATGCAAAGCGCCTTGATACAGAAATTACGCTTGGCTTAGCGGCCTTGGCTTGGCGCGACCGGATGTCGAACCTCGGCTGTCATACAGCGTTGGCGTATCGCCAGTCAGGATTCTCAACTGATGAGCCGTAGTCATCTGCTGATGTTGAATCGAGCCACCATTATTTTCGTTTGCCGCCTGACATTGCACAATCAGCGCGCTCAGTTCATCACCGGCCCTGATCAGTTCTTCGCCGACTGCCGAATGACTTGCCAGCTCTACCAACCCTTTGCGGTCCGGACTCAAGCCCATGGCGACCAACAACTGACTACGCTTGCGGCCATGCTGCTCCAGCAGAATCACCATCGCCTGCTTCTGCGCGAGAATATGCTCCATCTCGATCATGTCTCGACCGTGGAGGGCAATCGATTCGGCCTGCAAAAGCTCCAGCAATTGCCGGGCGGGCACAAAATCATCGGTGATCAGTTGCAGCAAAGTAGTGTCTTGCATCGCATGCTCTGGTTTTTAAGCGTCCAGAAAATCCACCGCGAGCACCGGGCTAGCGTTGGGCTTCGAAATTGAGCAGCTTGCTTGCCACCCGGTTGCTGTCCACCTGATAACTGCCGTCTGCGATTGCCTGCTTCAATTCCGCCACTCGGGCGCTGTTGACGGCAGGTTGATCGCGCAATGTATCAGTGATTTTTTTCAACTGTTGAGCCTCACCGCTCAAATGAACGGATTCTCCGGTTTTGCCAGCTTCAACTGCTGCGCCGGTAGAGGCAGATTCGGTTTTGCCGATTTCCTTGGTACTGCTAGTGCGCGACGTACTGCCCACCGATGGCGCGTTGTTCAGCCTGCTGAAATCAATGACCATGATAAAAAACCTCTGGGTATTTGGACGCTTGCCATGGTTTCGACCAAATCCGCGAAAACTTTAGTCCGAATGCGAAATGCATGTGAAACGCACGTGAGAATGGACCTCACATTACGGGACTTGTTTCGCAGTCTAGAAAAAACCAGCGTTCTCTACCAGCAGTCAGTTATTTGCATGGCTATTTACATAGGCACTTCCACTTGTCCGGGGCCGGTTACGCTGGCTTTGATGACCCGTTTCGAATTGAGGTTGCGCACGCGTATCTGCTCGTTGAATCCACCATCTGACAAGGCCTCGCCGGGCATGCGGACCGCCAGGGTGCCACTGCGGGCAATGATCACGACCTGATCACCTTTGTGGATGAGTTGCGGCTGTTCCAGAGACGCAGGAGAGAGAACCTGATCCATGACCGCCGGTCGGACAGTTTTCTGCCCGACCGCCTGATCCAGCGATGTGAGAAAACCTTGCCCGAGTTGGCCAATGTCGCGCTCACGCAGGGCGACATCCTCTTCGCTCACCAGACTGTCGCGCTTGAGGGGCCGCACGGCTGTTACGACGTTGCGAAACAGATGAACTTGTGCGGGCACGAATACCGTCCAGGGCGACGTACCCTCGCAGCGAACCTTGACGTTGACGCGGCCAATTGGCTTCGGGCTTTGCAGTGAAGCTGTCAAATCCCTGTCGCAATAAGGCATGCGTGTACGAGGATCCAGCTGCTTGACCTCGATTTCCGAACGGCCTTCGATTTGATTGGTCGCCAGATAGTCTTCAATCGTGAATTCAAGAAACCCCTGAGTGACGCCGATAAGCTGTTCAGGCAGTGTGAAAGTGTCGGCGCGACTGAAACTGGCCAAGCTAAACAGGCACAATGCTGCCATTACACAGAATAAGCTGCGTTTTCTGAGAGATATGTGTCGGGAAATTGTCGTTTCTGTGTTCATAACGTATAAAAAGCAAGGGCCGTGCCGCTTCCCAAATGGGGTGGAGTGGTGATCGGTTGCTTTTGAAGGGGAGTCGGAGCATGGCCGGTGTAATGGATTCGGTGAACCAGCGCACGCAGCTGGTTGGGCAGAATCGCCTTGAGCTGTTGTTGTTCCGTCTCGACGGCAAGCAACTGTATGGGATCAACGTGTTCAAAGTGAAGGAGGTGCTGCAGTGCCCCAAGCTTACCGTGATGCCTAAATCCAACCGCATTGTGCGTGGTGTGGCGAGTATTCGCGGGGGAACGATTCCAATCCTCGATCTGGCCATGGCGACAGGCTCGTCAGGGCAAATGAGCCTGGACAACACTTTCGTGATCATCACAGAGTACAACACCAAGGTTCAGGGCTTCCTGGTGCATTCGGTCGAACGCATCGTGAACATGAACTGGGAAGAGATTCATCCGCCACCCAAGGGAACGGGTCGCGATCACTACCTGACGGCCGTTACGCGGATCGATAATCAGTTAGTGGAAATTATTGATGTCGAGAAGATTCTTGCTGAAGTGGCACCGATTTCCGAGGCGGTTTCTGCCGGAGTGATCGATACGGAAACCCAGCACAAGGCCATTTCGCTGAAGGTTTTGACTGTCGACGATTCATCGGTAGCGCGCAAACAGGTCAGTCGTTGCCTGCAGACGGTCGGTGTCGAGGTCGTGGCGCTGAACGACGGTCGACAGGCTCTGGACTATCTGCGCAAGCTGGTCGATGAGGGCAAGAAGCCTGAAGAAGAGTTTTTGATGATGATCTCCGACATCGAAATGCCGGAGATGGACGGTTACACGCTCACGGCCGAGATTCGTAATGACCCTCGGATGCAAAAGCTCCACATCATTTTGCATACTTCTCTGTCCGGCGTATTCAATCAGGCTATGGTGAAGAAGGTTGGCGCAGATGACTTCCTCGCCAAGTTCCGACCTGATGATCTCGCGGCCAGGGTTGTGGATCGGATCAAGGCAGCAGATAACAGTTAGGGTTGTCGCTTTGGCACTGGCCGACAACGCGGCTTGTGCTGAACGGCAACAGACCCTGAGGACGTCGTCCCTGGTGGTTCACATGATTTGAGAGGCGGCATCTTTGTCTACGGGTAATTTGGATTTCGAACAGTTCCGGGTCTTTCTGGAAAAAGCCTGTGGCATCCTGCTGGGTGAGAACAAGCAGTACCTTGTTTCCAGCCGTCTCAACAAGCTGATGGAGCAACAAGGCATAAAATCCCTGGGTGAGTTGATTCAGCGCATTCAGACCCAGCCTCGCAGCGGTTTGCGCGAGCAGGTGGTGGATGCCATGACTACCAACGAAACCTTGTGGTTCCGGGATACCTATCCGTTCGAAGTCATGAAGAACAAGGTGCTGCCTGAGTCCATCAAGGCGGCTCCCGGCCAGCGCTTGCGTATCTGGTCGGCGGCGTGTTCGTCCGGTCAGGAGCCGTACTCGCTGTCGATGACCATTGATGAGTTCGAGCGCAGCAATCCGGGGCAGCTCAAGGCGGGGGCGCAAATTGTTGCCACCGACCTGTCCGGCCTGATGCTCACCAACTGCAAGTCGGGCGAGTACGACAGTCTGGCGATTGGTCGGGGGTTGTCGCCAGACCGCTTGCAGCGTTATTTCGATGTGAAGACGCCGGGCCGCTGGGTGATCAAGGCGCCTATCAAAAGTCGCGTCGAGTTTCGTGCCTTCAACTTGCTGGACAGCTACGCGAGCCTGGGCAAATTCGATATCGTGTTTTGCCGCAACGTGTTGATCTATTTCTCTGCTGAAGTGAAGAAAGACATCCTGTTGCGCATTCACGGGACGCTCAAGCGCGGCGGTTATCTGTTTCTGGGCGCTTCCGAAGCGCTCAACGGTCTGCCGGATCACTACCAGATGGTTCAGTGCAGCCCGGGCATTATCTACCAGACCAAGTAAATCGGGCTGATCAATGAAAGGGGACCTTCGGGTCCCTTTTTCTTTGGGCTGGATATTGGGATCGCGCCACGAAACAAAGGCGGCAATGGCAAAATTACGGCGCTCCGCTTGCCGCATTTGCCCCGCAAAGCGGAAACACCTTGCCGCTTTTCTGACATTGCCGTGCCATGACGGGCCTCCAGCCCTTGAATTACGGGGGAATTGCGAGCTGGCACGCTGATTGCTTTGTCACTGATACGTAAAATCTGGTCAACCGGTAAAGGTTTCCCGACATGAGCATCAGCTTCGACAAAGCGTTAGGTATCCATGAACAGGCCCTGAACTTTCGCGCCAAGCGCGCGGAAGTGCTGGCCAACAACATCACCAACGCCGATACGCCAAATTACAAGGCTCGTGATCTGGAGTTCTCTTCCGTGCTGGCCGCTGAAAACGACAAGGTCAAGAGCGGCACCTTTGCGCTGAACAAGACCAACAGTCGTCATATTGAAGCTGACGGCGTGGGCAACACTGACGGTTCGCTGATGTACCGCACGCCTTCTGCGCCATCGCTGGATCAGAACACCGTGGACGCCCAGGTCGAGCAGGCCAGCTATGCCGAAAACGCCATTGGTTTCCAGGCCAGCTTCACCTTGCTCAACAGCAAATTCAAAGGGCTGGTTGCAGCCCTTCGCGGAGAGTAATTCATGTCTCTAGCCAACGTTTTCAATATTGCCGGCAGCGGCATGAGTGCGCAGACCACTCGCCTGAACACCACCGCCAGTAACATCGCCAACGCCGAAACCGTGTCTTCGAGCATGGACCAGACTTACCGGGCGCGTCATCCGGTGTTTGCCACCGTGATGCAGGGGCAAGGCAACAGCGGAGGCGGTTCGTTGTTTCAGGATCAGGGCGAGGCGGGGCAGGGCGTGCAGGTCTCCGGAATTATCGAAGATGCCTCCAACCTCGAAGCGCGTTACGAGCCAAATCATCCTTCCGCCGACAAGGACGGGTACGTTTACTACCCCAACGTCAATGTCGTCGAAGAAATGGCTGACATGATTTCTGCCAGTCGGTCTTTCCAGACCAACGCGGAACTCATGAACACCGCCAAAACCATGATGCAGAAAGTCCTGACCCTCGGTCAGTGATAAGGGGCGAGACAAATGGCCATTGAAGACGTATCGAAAACATTTCTCAGCTCCCTGCAGAATCCCACACCTACCGCGACCAACTCCGGTACCGCGCTGGGCAAGGATGCGTTCCTGCAGTTGCTGGTGACGCAGATGAAGAACCAGAACCCGCTGGATCCGCAGGACAACACGGCGTTTGTCGCCCAGCTGGCGCAGTTCAGTAGCCTGGAAAGCATGCAGAACCTGACCTCGACGGTCGATTCGATTGCCACCAGCTACAAGTCGTCGCAAGCCTTGCAGGCGTCGTCCCTGGTTGGCCGCTCGGTGATCGTGGAAGCAGGTTCCACCGCCGTTGATACCACCAAGGGCATGACCGGTTCAGTTGTCATCCCTGCGTCTTCTACCGGCACAACGGTCAAGATTTACGACACCAGCATGAACCTGGTCGACACGGTGGACCTGGGCACCCAGCCTGCCAGCAAGACCAGTTTCACATGGGATGGCACCAACAGCGACGGCGAAGCGGCACCCGCCGGCACTTATAGCTTTGTTGCAAACGGCAGTATTGATGGCAAGGGCACTTCGTTGGCCACTTACCTGCCAGCCACGGTCAATAGCGTGACCACTTCCACCAATGGTGGGGAAATGATGCTTAATCTGGCCGGCGGTAGCAGCATCGCTTTGTCCAAAGTGCAAACAATCGGAATTTAGAGCCGACTAGACGGCGCAGGAGTGTTACATGTCATTCAATATCGGTCTTAGTGGGCTCTATGCGGCAAACAAAAGTCTCGACGTCACCGGCAACAACATTGCCAACGTCGCGACCACGGGCTTCAAGTCTTCCCGTGTGGAGTTTGCCGACCAATACGCGCAATCCATTCGCGGTACCTCCGGCCAGACCAACGTCGGCAGCGGCGTAACCACCGCCGCCGTTTCGCAACAGTTCACTCAGGGTTCCTTGACCACTGGTACGGCCAACAGCCTGGACCTGGCGATCAACGGTAATGGTTTCTTCATGCTCAGCAACAACGGTGAAAAGCTCTACACCCGTGCTGGCGCGTTCCATACCGACAAGGAAGGTTTTGTAGTCAATAGTTCCGGCCAGAATCTGCAAGGCTACAACGTCGATGCCAACGGCAACGTGGTAGTGGGTGCGTTGAGCAATCTCAAGGTCGACTCGTCGAACCTTGAGCCCAAAACAACCACTTCGATCACCAACAAGGCGAACTTCAACTCGTCGGAAGCGATTCCAGCGGTGACCACGTTCAGTCCGACCGACACCAAGAGCTACAACGTCAAATACAGCACCCCGATTTACGATACCCAGGGCAATGCCCACACCCTTGATCAGTATTTTGTGAAGACCGATACCAACAAGTGGACGATGTACTCGCTGGTTGACGGTCGCAACATCAGCGACCCAACCACTGATCCAGTGGACGCAGCGGCTGACAAGGTTGATCTGTCGTTTGACTCCAGTGGTGCGTTGATTGTCAAAACCCCTACGACCGGTACGGGCGCTGCGCCTACTGATGGCGCGAACATCAAGTTCGATGCCACCGCAGGTACGTTCACTATCTCTGGCTGGAAGCCGGCAGCGCCAGTTGTCAGCGGCACCACCACGACCTGGGTAGAGAATGGCGCGAGCAGTTCAGACATCAAGCTCAACATGATGACCGCCACCCAGACCGCGTCGGCATCGGGTTTGATCAGCCAGGATCAGGACGGCTACGCCACTGGCCAGATCAGCGCCATGAGCGTTGATGCCACCGGCAACCTGTTTGCGACTTACACCAACGGCAAGTCCAAGGTGATCGGCCAGGTTTCGCTGACCAACTTCGCCAACGTGCAAGGCCTGGCGCCTGCCGGCGGCACCAACTGGCGCGAAACCTTTGCTTCGGGCGTGCCGGTCAGCGGTGTGCCGGAGTCGGGAACGCTGGGCTACCTCACTGGCCAGGCGCTGGAAGATTCCAACGTCGACCTGACGGGCGAGCTGGTTAACCTGATCAAGGCGCAGAGCAACTATCAGGCGAATGCGAAAACCATTTCGACTCAAAGCACAATCATGCAGACCACTATTCAGATGACCTGATAACAGGGTTGTACTGATGAAAAACAACCCCTCTTCGGAGGGGTTTTTTATCGCTGAAAATTGCAGATATCAATATATCGGTTTATATGGAATTAAGTGTCTAAAGTTCTAGAGCTGTCGCACAATCTATATGGAAATTTCCTACTTTAATTACTGAGACAATAAAAACTCCTTAATAAGCGCCGCGTTTGCGGTTCGGGAGTTTTCATGTCGTTCAATGTTGCTATCAGTGGTATCAACGCTGCCAATAAAAGGCTTGAAGTGGCCGGTAATAATATTGCCAATGTCGGGACGCTCGGTTTCAAGTCATCTCGTGCGGAGTTCGCGGCGCTTTATTCATCAGCGCATTTGAGTAATGGGCGCAACGCCATAGGTGACGGTGTACGCTTGGCCAACGTGTCGCAGAACTTCAATCAAGGCACTTCCATGACCACCCATGGCAGGCCACTGGATATGCGGATTCAAGGTAACGGATTCTTTGTGGTCAGTGATGGCGGTATCCTGGCGTATACCCGTGCCGGGGCGTTCCTCAAGGACGCGGAGGATTTCATCGTGGACAGCGAAGGCGGGCGCTTGCAAGGTTATGCAGCCAATGAGAAGGGCGAGATTATTGATGGAGTACGTAGTGATCTGAGGATCGACACTTCCGCCATGGCACCCAGTTTCACCACGCGGATCTCGGACACGATCAACCTGAACGCTTCATCGCAATCGCTGGCTACGCTGCCCAAGTTTGACGCCGGGGATGCGGCCACTTACACCAAAGTGACACAGACAACCATTCAGGACAAAGGAGTAGGTGCTGTGCCTCCTGCGGATCATCAACTCAGCCAATATTTCGTCAAGACGGACGAAGGTCAGTGGTCGATGTATGTATTGATCGATGGCCGCAATCCGGTTGATCCTTCCAGCACCAATGCGCTGCATGTGACGTTGAATAAAGCAGCGGATGGTACAGTCAATTATTCCGGCAGTACCGAACATATCAGAAAGCTTTCGGACACAGAGTTCACATTGATTGGCTGGAAACCCGCACAACAAACAGGTGATTCATGGGGCGCCAGTCCTGCGCCGAATAATGGCGCTGTTTCCCTGTCTCTGAAAGATGGTGCGCTCAATACGCTGGATGATAGTGATCCGGTAATGGTACGGGCCGTTCCGCTATTTGATGCCTCCGATATCACAACCTACACCAATACGTTTCCTACCGGCATCTTTGATAGCCAAGGCAATAAACACGAGCTCCAGCAATACTTCATCAAGGATGGCGTGAACAGTTGGCAGATGCAGCTCCTGGTCAACGGCCGCAATCCCACGGACCCCAGCTCAAAACAACCGCTGACGGCGAATATCGTGTTCGAAACCGATGGCTCGTTACGGTCGATCACTGGTTCTCCGGGGTTGACGGCCACTGGCGACGGCAAGCTTCAGCTACAAGGCTGGGTGCCGGCCAGAGTGCGGGATCGTGGCACTCAGCGTGAGGAGTGGTTATCCAATGGCGCGGTTGCCGGTGCAGACGGCATCACTCTCGATATGAGCAAACTCAGCCAATACAGCGCTGTGACGGCACGGACTTCGCCTCAGGCCGATGGTCACGCGGCGGGCGCGTTGGCGGGGCTCACTCTTGAGCGCGACGGCACGCTGCGGGCCTCGTTCAGTAACGGCCTGACCCGCAATATTGGACGTGTCATGCTGGCCAGTTTTGCCAATGAGCAGGGTTTGCAACCGCGAAGCGATTCGCGCTGGACTGCAACCAATGCATCCGGGATCGCCAATTACGGCACGGCCGGGGTGGGTACGCTAGGCAGTATTATCGGCGGGGCGCTGGAGGGTTCGAATGTTGAGCTCAGCGAAGAGCTGATCGCGTTGATTCAGGCGCAGACGGCGTATCAGGCGAACTCCAAGGCGATTTCGACGGAGGTCACGGTGTTGCAGGCCTTGATCCAATCCACCTGACAAACAGTTGATTGGACCTGCCGCTATCAGATCGAGCAATCCGATTTGATGAATGCGCCGTGCAAACGAGTCCAGCCCTTGCCGGGGCTGGTTTGCGCGCAGACTACGCGGTCTGCGCCTTGCCATTTGTAATAGCGAGCGTTCTGGGCCTGGGCGCTCATAGGGCCGAGCACCAGTAGCGTTGTGATGATCAGTGTGAAGCCAATGTGGCTATTCATGAAGTACCTGCTGCGCTGAAGAGTGCGCTGTGCCCAAGACTATCACTGCGCGGCGGTACGTGAGGGACTTTGATAGCTCCAATACTGGCAGCTCAACGAAGTTTTTTTGGCGGCGGCTCCGCTGGATTTGGCCAAATGCGGCAGTCTGCCGCCGCGTCCTTGCTGCCGATTTATCCCAAGGCTGCATCTGCGCCCGATATTGCTGGCGAATCAGTGCTTTGTACCAGGCCTGACAAGTTGGTTCGATAATTGCTTTGTCCCTATCAGAACAGCTACAGGCGGCAAGCGTCTGTCAGAGGAGGAAGACTGTGGACAAGTTGCTTTACGTCGCAATGAGCGGTGCATCTGAAAACGCCATTGCGCAAAAGGCCCATGCCAACAACCTGGCAAACGTCTCTACCAACGGTTTCCAGCGTGACCTTGAACAGGCGCGGTCGATGCCAGTATTTGGTGAGGTTCAGCCATCGCGTGCCTATGCCATGAGCGAGCGTCCAGGGACTGACTTCAGTGGCGGCGCAATGATCGACACGGGTCGCGACCTCGACGTTGCGGTCAAGGGCGATGGCTGGATTGCTGTGCAGACTCCTGATGGTGGCGAGGCTTACACCCGCACATCCAGCATGAACATCGATGCCCTCGGCGTGATGCGCGATGGCAGCGGTTTGCCGGTTATGGGCAACGGCGGTCCTATCGCCGTGCCGCCGCAGCAGCAGATCGAGATCGGCGCCGACGGCACGATCAGCGTTCGCTCCCTGGGTGAAACGCCAACAGTGATGGCGCAGATCGACCGCATCAAGCTGGTCCGTCCGGACATCAAGAACATGGAAAAAGGCCCTGATGGCCTGATGCACACCAAGAACGGGGCCGCCGCGCCTGCAGATGCCACCGTTCAGGTCGAATCGGGTTTCCTGCAGGCGAGCAATGTCAACGCTGTTGAAGAAATGACTTCGGTACTGACCTTGTCCCGCCAATTTGAATTGCACGTCAAGATGATGAAGACCGCCGAGACCAACGACGAGTCCATGGCTCGCGTCTTGCAGATGGGCTAACCATTGACAGCTTGCGTCGATAATCCGACGCACGAGGAGAGAACCAATGCTTCCTGCACTATATGTCGCCAAAACCGGTCTGGCCGCTCAGGACACTAACCTGACGACCATCTCCAACAACCTGGCTAACGTGTCGACCACCGGTTTCAAAAGTGATCGCGCCGAGTTTCAGGACCTGCTGTATCAGATCAAGCGTCAGCCCGGTGCCCAGTCGACCCAGGACAGCGAACTGCCGTCCGGTCTGCAATTGGGTACGGGTGTGCGGATCGTTGGCACCCAGAAAAACTTCACCGCCGGCAGTCTGCAAACCACCAATAACCCGCTTGACCTGGCTGTAAACGGTCGTGGGTTTTTCCAGGTCATGCAGCCTGATGGCACCATCGCCTACAGCCGCGACGGTACCTTTCACCTGGACTCCAATGGCCAGATCGTGACCTCCAACGGCTATGCCCTGGAGCCGGCGATCGTCGTGCCGCAGAACGCCCAGACCTTCACGGTCGGGCAGGACGGTACGGTGTCGATCACGCTTGCTGGCGCCGTTGCAACGCCCCAGGTGATCGGCAATATCCAGACCTCTGACTTCATCAACCCGGCCGGTCTGCAGGCTCAGGGCGGCAACCTGTTTCTGGAAACCGCTTCCAGCGGCGCACCGCAGGTCGGCACGCCTGGCCTCAACGGTCTGGGTCCGGTTCTGCAGAACACCCTGGAAAACTCCAACGTCAGCACCGTTGAGGAGCTGGTCAATATGATCACTACCCAGCGCGCCTACGAGATGAACTCCAAAGTGATCTCGACGGCTGACCAGATGCTGCAAAACATCACGCAAAACCTGTAAGGCCTTGATGGATCTGTCCGGCCTGTTGCACCACCTGCTCAATCCGATAGGGCGCCTGATTAAGCGTCTGCTACACCGCGAGGTTTAAGTGTCATGAAACGGCTTCCTGTTCTGCGGCTTTCTCTGTTAGTCGTTCCATTCTGTGGAATCGCGCTACTGACGGGTTGCGTTGCCCCGGCTTCCAAGCCTAATGACCCTTACTACGCGCCGGTGTTGCCGCGCACACCGTTGCCTGCTGCGGCAAACAACGGTTCGATCTATCAGGCGGGTTTCGAGCAGAACCTGTATGGCGACCGCAAGGCTTATCGGGTCGGTGACATCATCACCATTACTCTGTCCGAGCGGATGGCGGCGAGCAAGGCGGCCAGTTCCGGGATCAGCAAGAACAGCAGCAACAGCATCGGCCTGACCTCGTTGTTCGGTGCCGGTCTGAGCACCAACAACCCGCTGGGTAGCGGCGATCTGAGCCTGAATGCCGGTTACACCGGCGACCGCGTCACCAAGGGTGATGGCAAGGCAGCGCAGAGCAACAGCTTGACCGGTTCGGTCACTGTGACGGTTGCCGATGTGATGCCCAACGGCATTCTGTCGGTACGTGGCGAGAAGTGGATGACGCTGAACACCGGCGACGAGCTGGTGCGCATTGCCGGCCTGATCCGCGCCGACGACATCGCCACTGACAACACCGTTTCCTCCACTCGGGTGGCGGATGCGCGCATTACGTATTCAGGTACCGGTTCGTTCGCCGATTCCAGTCAGCCGGGGTGGTTCGATCGGTTCTTCCTCAGCCCGTTGTTCCCTTTCTGATAGCGGGATAGACATGATCAAGCTCAAGCAACTGATAGCGGCCGCACTGCTGTTGTCCGTAACGTTCGGCGCTCACGCCGAACGTTTGAAGGACATCGCCAGTATTTCCGGCGTGCGGACCAACCAATTGATCGGCTACGGCCTGGTGGTCGGCCTCAACGGTACCGGCGACCAGACCACGCAGACGCCGTTCACCCTGCAGACCTTCAACAACATGCTGGCGCAGTTCGGCATCAAGGTGCCGACCGGTTCCGGTACGGTGCAGTTGAAGAACGTCGCCGCCGTCGCGGTGTATGCCGATCTGCCGCCGTTCGCCAAACCGGGCCAGATGGTCGACATCACTGTGTCGTCCATTGGTAACTCGAAAAGCCTGCGCGGCGGTGCGTTGCTGATGACGCCCATGAAGGGTGTCGACGGCAACGTCTATGCCATTGCCCAGGGCAACCTGGTGGTGGGCGGCTTCGATGCCGAGGGTCGTGACGGCTCCAAGATCACTGTCAACGTTCCGTCGTCCGGGCGAATTCCGGGGGGCGCATCGGTCGAGCGTGCCGTGCCAAGCGGTTTCAACCAGGGCAATACCTTGACCCTGAACCTGAACCGCTCCGACTTCACCACCGCCAAGCGTGTGGTCGACAAGATCAACGATCTGCTCGGGCCGGGTGTTGCCCAGGCGCTGGACGGCGGTTCCGTGCGGGTGACTGCGCCGCTGGATCCAAGTCAGCGCGTGGATTACCTGTCGGTGCTGGAAAACCTTGAGATTGATCCGGGTCAGACCTCCGCCAAAGTCATCATCAATTCCCGGACCGGCACCATCGTGATCGGCCAGAACGTAAAGGTATCGCCAGCTGCCGTGACTCACGGCAGCCTGACCGTGACCATCACCGAAGACCCGATTGTCAGCCAGCCCGGCGCGTTGTCCGGCGGTCAGACCGTGGTGGTGCCGCGCTCGAAGATCAACGCGCAACAGGAGCTGCACCCGATGTTCAAGTTCGGCCCTGGCACCACGCTGGATGAAATCGTTCGCGCGGTTAACCAAGTGGGCGCAGCGCCCGGCGACTTGATGGCCATTCTCGAAGCATTGAAGCAGGCCGGCGCGTTGCAAGCCGACCTGATCGTGATCTGAGGAACCGCCCATGGACATGCCTAAGAGCCCGATTTCCTCGGTCAGCGACTCAGGGGCCTACACCGATCTCAATCGTCTGAACTCGATGAAAAACGGTGACAAGAACAGCGAGGGCAACCTGAAAAAGGTGGCGCAGGAGTTCGAATCGCTGTTCGTCAGTCAGATGCTCAAGGCCATGCGCTCGGCCAACGAAGTGTTGGCCAAAGACAATCCGATGAACACGGCGGCGACGCGTCAATACCAGGACATGTACGACCAGCAGCTGGCGGTTTCCATGTCTACCAAAGGCGGTGGTATTGGCCTGCAGGATGTATTGATGCGCCAGCTCTCGAAAAACAAGAGCGTACCGGCTGCGACTGCCCAAACAGCGACGGCTGAGGGCACGCCCGCACCCGCCAAAACCGCACTGGCCACCAGCGTCTATCAGCGTCCGCTATGGGCCACCCGTTCGGCTGCGGCGGATCAGGCGGCAGCTGCGGCGGCGGCCGGAGGGGAAGGACGCAATGACATGGCGATGCTCAATGCGCGTCGTCTGTCGCTGCCGACCAAACTGACGGATCGGCTGTTGGCCGGCATTGTGCCGAACACCGCCAATGTCTTGTCGCCCACCGCGCGCACGGCTGCCAATGTCGCCGGTACGAATGTCAGCGGCAAAGGCAATGGCGACTGGACGCTCGACCCGAATCTCGCACCTGCCGCGCCCAGTTATGTGCGCAGCATGGCGCAACCGCCACTGGCTCCGGCCAAGCGCGCGTTCAGCAACGCTGATCAGTTTGTCGCAACCATGTTGCCACTGGCCAAGGAAGCAGCCGCCCGAATCGGCATTGATCCAACGGTGCTGGTCGCCCAGGCGGCGCTGGAAACCGGTTGGGGCAAATCCATCATGCGTCAGCAGGATGGCAGCAGCAGTCACAACCTGTTCGGCATCAAGGCGCAAGGCAGCTGGAAAGGCCCTGAAGCCCGGGCAATCACCAGCGAGTTCCGTGACGGCAAGATGGTCAAGGAAACGGCAGACTTCCGTTCCTATTCGTCTTATGCCGACAGTTTCCACGACCTGGTCAGCCTGTTGCAGAACAACGATCGCTATAAAGAAGTCGTGAATTCGGCCGATAAACCGGAACAGTTTGTAAAAGAGTTGCAGAAGGCGGGTTATGCAACTGACCCGGACTATGCCAGCAAGATTTCGCAAATCGCCAAGCAGATGAAGAGTTACCAGACTTACGCAGCCGCAACGGGCTCTTCCACTACTTTATAAGGCTTGAACCATGTCACTGATTTCAATTGGGCTCTCAGGGCTGACCGCAAGCAGCGCCGCGATGAACACTATCGGCAATAACACGGCAAACGTGGATACCGCCGGTTATTCGCGTCAGCAGGTCATGACCACCGCTTCGGCGCAGCAGAATCTGGGCGCCGGTTATATCGGCACCGGCACGACGCTGTCCGATGTGCGGCGGATCTACAACAGCTATCTCGATACCCAATTGCAAACCAGTACATCGCTCAATGCCGACGCGACGGCCTATTCCGGCCAGGCGAGCAAGACCGA
>LNAP01003330.1_pt1 | contig 22708 bp, 19 predicted proteins | sample 602601 | NCBI WGS metagenome assembly LNAP01 (sample SAMN02440304, study PRJNA202911) | soil metagenome | biome: Subtropical and temperate rainforests or woodlands; isolation source: soil samples (1 kg each in a 20% v/v slurry with milli Q water) were... ...
AATTGTCACCCATCAAGGGCTGCTCTCATCAAAGGATGTGGAGCTGGCCATCAAGACCATGCTTGAGCAAATGTCCCAATGCCTGGCCACCGGCGATCGTATCGAGATCCGTGGGTTTGGTAGCTTCTCCCTGCATTATCGTGCGCCTCGGGTAGGGCGTAATCCGAAGACCGGCCAGTCGGTTAGCCTGGATGGCAAGTTTGTACCGCATTTCAAGCCGGGGAAGGAGTTGCGGGATCGGGTGAATGAGGAGGATGAGGGTGAGTTTGAGTGAGTTGGATGGGAGGGTGACGTATGCGTAGCCTCAGGCGCGTGGCTTTCATATTGTTTTTGTTGTTGCTTTTTTTTGTGATCTTGGCATTTATCCTAGAAAATCAACAAAGCGTTTCCCTGCTTTTTATGGGTTGGTCAATGCCACAACTACCAGTTTCACTTTTGGTGATAACGGCGTTGCTGGGTGGAATGCTAATTGGGCCATGCGTGGGTTGGTTATGGCGTCATGTGGTGAGAAGGCCATTGCGTCATGCGGTGAGAAGGCCATTGCGTCATCCGGTCTGATTTTATGGGCGGGTTGAGTTGGGGTGGGGGAGAGTGCTCGAATCGATAGCCTAACTGCTTCTTAGCTGTCCTATGCCTAATCAGGCATGATGGAGTTTTTTTTCAGGCATGAATACGCGGTCAGTTTGTCGCTATCCGTTTTTTGTTTATAGAGTTATCAAGTATTTTGTTTCGCTATCAGTTTTTAATTTTGTGATTTTCGAAGAAAGAGTTTGACGATAATAATGAAAATGAATGTTTTTCTTCGGAAGTTCCTGCTTTATGTGCCGGTGAAAATGGTGCCAGCCGTTTCTGGCATATTTTTGATATTTTATCTGTATAGATTGTTTCCGGAAGGGCAATATGTCAGTTATTCTGTGAGTTTGTTTTGTTCACTGATTACTGCTCAGTTATGTGCGGGATGGGTTGGTAACTCTTTTATTTACTATTATTCGGGGTTGGAGGATAAGCGACTATTTGTTTCTAATTGCATTTCAGTTGTTTTTCTTATTGCTCCCGTATCTTCAGTTTTAGCAGCAGTCGCTTCTGTTTATTTCTCATCGGCTGCGTATGTTTTTATCAGTGTCTGGTTGTTGTGTTTTGGCCAGATTTTGTTTTTCTTTCTTTCTTCTGCATGTCAGGCCGGATTCTTTGTAAAGCAGCAGTTGGTGGCAGTGGTATTACAGGCTGTTACGCAGATTGCACTGATAGTTGTATTTTTTAAATTCTTTGAGGTTGATTTTAGATTTGCGTTGCTGTCTTTGGCTATTGGTTATTTTGTTGCGGCATTTTATTTGCTGTATACGGTGCTGAAGATTTTCGGTGTTTCTAATCCTTTCTCGAGCGTCGGTCTTTTTAAAGATAATTTGAAGTTGATTTTTCAGTATGGCGCTGCGCTGTCGCCGTGGATACTTGGAATGCTTGTGATGGTTGGGGCTGATAGGTTCGCGATTGGTTATTATAATGTAGAGTCTGGCGATGCATATTTGTCGCTGAAGGATTTGTTTGTGGGGGCGGCTGGATTATTAAGCATGCCTTTGTTGATGATGGTCCATCCTTTTGTTATCAAGCGATTTCGGGAGGGTGTGTTTGCGATTAATGTGATAGAGAGCTCTTCCGGATTTTTGATAGTGGCATTTTCTCTTCTGTGGGGCGCGCTGCATTTTGTCGGGTTTGGGTTTTTCGAGATTATCACCGGAAAAACAATAGGTGTTTCAAAGTTAGCAATTCTCTTTGCATTTATTGGCGTGTTCTTGAACAGTGCCTCTGTGTACTTTCAAAAGCGTCTTGAAGTACATCGCAAGATGAAGCTTCTGGCATATCTTTCGGTTGTTTCTTCGCTCATTTCTGTTTTTTTTGCGTGGGTCGGCGCCCGGTATTGGGGGGTGATCGGTGCGTCTCTTGGTGTGTTGCTGGCCCAAATGCTGTATTTTTGCCTCGTCACTGCGAGTCTGTTCAAGCGTCTGGATTTCTATCGAAGCTTTGGCGCGCCAGCTGTGGTTTCATTACTGGCATTGCTGGCAGGGTACGCGCTCAGCGTTGGTTTGGATGCGGTTGCCAGTGCAATGATTGAGTGGAAGAGGTCCATTTTCTGGCTAGCCGGATTTACGGCAATTTCTCTATTTTCTCTATGGAAAGGGGTAAAGTGGAGCGAATTCATGAAGGCCTCCGTGTAAATGGATCGGTGCGTGATGATAAGAGATGAGGTTGATGGCTTGACCGCCTGTCTGCAGCCGGAATGGAATGCTGATGCGTAGTTAGATTATCTTGTGGTATCTGGATGGATCGATTTCGTTGATAATTTTATAGGTAGGTGTTCTGGCAATGATGCTCCTTGACAAACTGAGAGTGTGGATTTCAAAAAACCTGGCACCGCTGATATTTTTGTCAGCATATTTTGTGACAGTGGTTTTGGGGAATGTCCTTTATTCGCTGCCCTATGGGCGAGAACAACTCGAAAAAAATCGCTATACGGCAGATATCCTGCAGTTTGAAACCTTGTTTAGTCCGGGTTTTTGGTTGCTGCTGTTTCTTCCGTTTTTAGTAACTCCCATTGTTATTACTGTGGTGCGCAAAGTTTCCGGAAGATATTTGGAGCGGTGGAGTAAGATATTTCCAGAGTTTACAAAGTCTGAATATCTATTTATTGTAACTGTTAGTTATTTGTTTGTGCTGTACTCGATGTTCAAGGCCGATGCCTTTTCTTTGTTCTTGGCAGGTACCGACCCGGTGGCCTCTGTCGAAGCGAGATTCAAGATCAGGAATCAACTTGGTTTCATACCTTTGGTGGTGCTGATGTCACTCTTGCACTATCTATCCATCTACTCGTTGGTCAGATGGATAATGGCGAGTAGCCGTTTTTGGGTGATGGCGACCATCGTGAATGCCATCTTGATGTCGGTGTTTCTGGTACTGCTGAATATGAAATGGCCGATTCTCATATTCTATGCAGGCTTGGTATTGGCAGTATTTGTATATGCCAAACGCTACCCCTATCTAAAAGCCGTAGTGGGTGGCGTTCTGCTGATCACTATGTATTTCATGATTTCAGCGTTTGTTTTTCGACTGATACCTGCGGCGCAGGCACCGGAAGAAAGTATTCCGCAGATTCCTCAAATTGCTCTGACTCCTGAGAAGCAGCAGGAAAGTTCAAAAGGTGCGGAGGAGGCTAAAGGTGCAACCGGAGTTGGAGCTATCGATAAAACGTTGATAGTTGGACAAGCAGCAGCAAGCAATGCGCCAATGCTGCTTTTCAATGTTGTAAACCGAATGGCAATTATATACCCATATTATTACCAGGTTTTCACTAAGGAAGGGCAAGTTTGTGGCGGTATTATTGCTCAGGCTAGAATTGGCCCAGCCTGCCGCCCGAGCACCTTCATCTATAGTCGAATCTTCAATGATAGTTTCAATGGCCGCGGTACTGCCCCTGCGGCGGTACATATATCAGGTTATTCCTTGGGTGGGTGGCCAATTGCTATATTTGCATTATTGTGTGCCTCGGTGGTTCTCGGGTTGTTTGCGTCGCTTCCGTTAAATGCTGGAGCGGCTGTTGGCTCACTGGCATTAACAGGTGCAATTGTGGGCTACCACTTCTCGCAGATACCTGGCGAAGGCCCGATTTTTTATGATCATGGTGTTTTTTGGGTGATCCTGGGCCTGGTCGTATTCAAGGGGTGGCGTACCCTGGGGCGGCGATTTGGATTCGGAAATCAATCGCTAGACATAAAATAAGATGAGCATTGCCGGTCTCTCCTTTCGGTTTGCCGGAAACGAAGTTGTTGAAGGAGCGCAGCCCGGCATCTCTGGTTCAAAAACCAAAAGGTGATCGGGTTGCCTTTTCAGATGGAGAGTATCCATTTTCGGTGCGGTCTATCGATTTGGTTATTGAGAAGGCGAAAATGGGCAAAAAAATAGTGCTATTGGGGTTTTACGTAGGTGACTCATATTTTGATAGGTATTCAAAAGATGACGCTTTCCCACAGATAGCTGCATACAAGCTTGAGAAGCGATTTCTCGATGCGCTTCGTTTTGGTGGCGCATGCGTACAAACCATTGCCAGCATCGCGGTATCAACATATCCACGTAATAAAAACTGGTTTTTTCCCGGTGGTTCCTTTTCAGATGTGTCGGGAACCGGGGTTGTCACACCAATCGTAAATTTGCCGATATTTAAAGTATTCACTCGATTGCTAGGGTCACTGGCGGGGTTGATCAAACACAAAAATGGGCTCGATGCAGTTTGTGTCTACGCGGCTCATACACCCAATCTGCTGGCAGCATTCATGATGCAAAAGCTTTGCGGTGTCCCTTTCTTCGTCTTTATTCCTGATTTGCCTTCTTACATGGATATGGGTATGAAGAGGTCTAAGGTGCTTAGGGGTTTAAAGAAGATAGATGCCTACATTATCGATCGATTGATAGCTGCTTCGTCAGGTGTTTTTGTGACGAGCCAACACATGGTTAAAGACAGCCTGGTGTGGTCAGACAAAAATTATTTGGTGGTTGAGGGGATTTCAAACGCCTCTGCTGTGTCGGTCGAGAGTGTTGACAACTCGCTCGAGCGTAAAAAAGTGATTTTTTATGCGGGTGGTCTGAATAAGGCGTACGGCATAGTTGAACTGATTGAGGGCTTTATTGAGTCTGAGGTGGATGCCGAGCTTTGGCTCTGTGGGCGGGGGGAGTTGGAGGGATACATTTCTGAGACTTCCAGAATGCACCCTTCTGTAAAATATCTCGGATTTTTAACTGCTTCAGAAGTTGAACACATTCAATCGTCAGCATCCTGCCTAGTGCTGAGCAGAAGCCCCGAGCACGCTTATACTCGATACTCATTTCCATCCAAGTTACTTGAATACCTCGCTAGCGGTGTACCGATCCTGACAACGCGCTTGGAGGGGATTCCCGATGAGTATTACGAGTTTCTCAATGTTATCGAGGATAGCACCGCTGGCGGTGTCAGCACCGCGCTGAAGCGGTTTTTCGCAGCTGATCAACAATTTTTGTTGGAAAAGGCCGCCTGTGGTAGAATTTGGGTTTCAGAGACCAAGTCTAGTTTTGCCGTCGGTCAAAAAATTGTAGATTTTATGGAGAAGAGTAATTGACTATTTTTAACGGTAAGAAACTGTTGATCACCGGCGGCACTGGCTCTTTCGGTAATGCTGTACTCAAGCGCTTCCTGGATACTGATATTGCCGAGATTCGAATCTTCAGTCGGGATGAGAAGAAGCAGGATGATATGCGTAAGCATTACGCAAACTCCAAGCTTAAGTTTTATATTGGCGATGTTCGCGATTATCAAAGTGTGTTGAATGCAACTCGCGGTGTTGATTATATTTTTCATGCTGCCGCGCTAAAGCAAGTTCCTTCTTGCGAATTCCACCCGATGGAAGCAGTCAAGACCAATGTCATGGGTACTGAAAATGTGCTCGAAGCTTCCATTCAGAACGGCGTTAAGCGCGTTGTTTGTTTGAGCACTGACAAGGCTGTTTATCCAATTAACGCCATGGGTATCTCAAAGGCGATGATGGAAAAGGTCATGGTAGCCAAGTCGCGTGGAGCAGATGACGATAAAACTGTCATTTGCGGTACACGTTATGGCAACGTGATGGCGTCGCGTGGTTCGGTCATTCCCCTGTTTATTCAGCAGATTCGTGACGGAAAGCCTCTGACGCTGACCGATCCGAACATGACTCGCTTCATGATGACGCTGGCCGATGCGGTTGATCTGGTGTTGTACGCCTTCGAGCATGGCAATAATGGTGATTTGTTCGTGCAGAAGGCTCCGGCGGCGACCGTGGAAGTGCTCGCCAAGGCATTGACTCAAATGCTCAATCTCCCGGAACACCCGATTCAGGTTATCGGCACTCGCCACGGCGAGAAGCTATACGAGGCATTGCTGAGCCGAGAGGAAATGGCATGTGCAGAGGATCGCGGTGAGTACTTCCGCGTCCCGCCTGATCTGCGTGATTTGAACTATGCAAAGTTCGTTGAAGTGGGTGAGGAAAAAATCTCTCGTATGGAAGATTACAACTCCCACAATACACAGCGCCTTGATGTGGAAGGGATGAAAAAACTCCTTCTGAAGCTTGAATTCATGCGCGCAATTCAGCGTGGCGAATTTGCGACACCAGAGGAATGACGTGATGAAAGTCTTGATCACGGGGTCAAATGGTTTCGTAGGCAAAAATCTGATCGTTCATCTGGGTGAGCGTAAAGACATAGACGTCCAGTGCTTTACTCGGGCGGACGATATCGAGCAACTGCCAGGACTAGTGAAAGACATTGATTTTGTTTTTCACTTGGCGGGCGTGAATCGTCCGCAAGATCCTGAGGAGTTTAAGACTGGCAACACCGATCTGACTCGTGCGCTTTGTGATGCAATCATTGCGAGTGGGAAGCGTGTTCCTGTTCTTTACACCTCCTCCAGCCAGGCCGAACTGGATAACCCTTACGGTAACAGCAAACGGGGTGCGGAAGAGTTGTTGGAGGAATTGGCTGAGCAGCACGGTTCATCCGTGTATATACTCAGGTTGCCAAATGTATTTGGCAAATGGGCAAAGCCAAACTATAACTCTGCCGTTGCCACGTTTTGCAACAATGTTTCGCGCGGCTTGCCGATTCAGATTAACGACCCGAACGCAGTCATTAATCTCGTTTACATCGACGATGTTATCAGCTCTTTCATTGCTGTAATGGACGGAAAGTCATCCGCCGAACGATTTGTGCAGGTGGAGCCACAATATAGTATTACCGTCGGAGAGTTGGCTCGGCAGGTGCAAGCGTTTCGCGATAGCCGCGATACATTGATTACTGAGTCGGTAGGTAAGGGGCTGATTCGAGCTCTCTACTCAACGTATGTTAGTTATCTTACCCCAGACCGCTTTACTTACCAGGTTCCCAAATATGGGGATGCCCGCGGTGTATTTGTCGAAATGCTGAAAACGGAAGATAGCGGCCAGTTTTCTTATTTTACTGCGCACCCAGGCATTACTCGTGGTGGGCATTACCATCACACAAAAACTGAAAAATTTTTGGTGATCAAAGGTTCCGCGTGCTTTCGTTTCCGTAATGTGGTTTCTGACGAGTTTTATGAGCTGTTTACGACTGGAGATCAGCCAGAGATCGTTGAAACAGTCCCTGGTTGGACGCATGACATTACCAATGTCGGGACCGAAGAAATGATCGTTATGCTTTGGGCTAATGAGATTTTCGACCGCGAAGCACCAGATACATATGCGCGAACTATAGTCTCTGAGGCGTAAGCATTGGGACTTCGCCCCTGTGTTAACAAAAGCAGTGTGGCGTTTTCATCACTAATTAAATGTGACGTTAAAAAATGAAAAAATTGAAAGTCGTAACCGTAGTGGGTACCCGTCCCGAAATCATTCGTCTTTCCCGTGTTATGGCTGCCTTGGACAGGGATTGTGATCATGTTTTGGTGCATACTGGGCAAAATTACGATTATGAACTGAACGAGATTTTCTTTCAGGATCTCGGCATTCGTAAGCCTGATCACTTTCTTAACGCTGCAGGTTCTACCGGCGCGGAAACCATCGGCAATGTGATCATTAGTGTGGATCGAGTGCTTGCTGAGGTCCAGCCTGAGGCGCTCCTGGTGCTTGGGGACACCAACAGTTGCATGGCGGTAATTCCGGCAAAGCGTCGCAAGATCCCGACATTCCACATGGAAGCTGGTAACCGCTGCTTCGACATGCGTGTACCCGAAGAGATCAACCGTCGTATTGTCGATCACACGGCTGATATCAATCTGACTTATAGCACTATTGCTCGCGATTATTTGCTGCGCGAAGGCCTGTCTCCAGACATGGTAATTAAAACAGGCAGCCCGATGTTTGAAGTGCTTAATCATTATCGAGCAGGCATAGAGGCTTCGAATGTTCTGGAGCGTTTGAGTCTTGAGCCTGGAAAGTTTTTTGTGGTGAGTGCTCACCGCGAAGAGAATATTGATTCCGATACGAATTTCCTCAAGCTGGTTGATGTGCTGAATCAGACAGCCGAAGTTTTCGGGCTTCCTGTTATTGTTTCCACTCACCCCAGGACACAGAAGCGTGTTGATGCCATGGGCGTGAAGTTCCATGCAAATGTACGCTTGCTTAAGCCGTTGGGCTTCAAGGATTACAATAAGCTGCAACTTGAATCAAGGGCTGTTCTTTCCGATAGCGGCACTATCAACGAAGAATCATCCATTCTGAACTTCCCGGCGTTGAACATCCGGGAGGCCCATGAGCGTCCTGAGGGTATGGAAGAAGCGGCCGTCATGATGGTCGGTCTGGAAGTCGATCGCGTAATGCAAGGGCTGCACTTGTTGCAGGCGCAGGCTCGTGGCGAGCAGAGAACCTTCCGTCTAGTTCAGGACTACAGCATGCCTAACGTTTCGGAAAAAGTAGTCAGGATCATTCACAGTTATCGTGACTATGTTATGCGTGTTGTTTGGAAAAAATACTGATCAGGGCGAGACGTATTAATGTCGAAGGTTTTTATTGTTTCGGAATATGTGGGTGCACATCAAAATTCTACCGGTTTTTTTTGGTCAAAAATCGTAAATAAGATTGGGGCTGAGCTTGGGGGCGTGACAGTTATTTATCCAGGCACGGATGAGCGTTCAAGTTTTTTTGAGAGTCCCAAAGTTAAAGAAGTTGCATTCACATCACTGAAGTTTAATAAAAACAAGCTTTTGCTCAGAGTGGTCGGTCAATTTTGCCAAGTGATGGGTTTTTGTTGGCATATCCTCCGCAATGTCAAGAGAAATGATGTTGTGCTGAGCGGGACAAATCCGGCATTACTTTTGATGGTTATTCCCCTTTTGAAGTTGATCAAAGGCTTCAAATGGGGAGTGCTGGTTCATGATGTATTTCCTGAGAATTTGATTCCTGCAGGTATAATAAAGGCTTCCAGTCCCGTTTATCCTGTAATAAATCGGCTGTTTTCGAGTATTTATAACTCTGCTGAGTTATTGATAGTTATTGGTCGTGATATGCAGGAGTTGGTCGTTGGGAAAGTAAGCAAACCGTCCAAAGTCGTATTCGTACCTAATTGGGCAGATGAAAAAGAGGTCTTTCCTGTACCTCGTCACACCGCACCTTTTCTCAAGGAGCTGGGGTGGCAGGAAAAAGTTGTATTTCAGTTTTTCGGAAACATCGGTCGTCTGCAGGGCATCGAAAATATTCTCGAAACCATCGCTCTCGTCGAGGATGATCGCGCAGCGTTCATCTTTATAGGAGATGGTGCGCTCGTTGCCAAGGTGAAAGAGTTTGTTAAAAATAATCCTCAAAAGAATGTTGCCTATGCGGGCTCTATTCCATTGAAGGATAAGAATCAGGGGCTCGCTGCAGGTGATGTAGCACTTATTACTCTGGAAAAGGGAATGCTCGGGTTGGGTGTGCCCAGCAAGGCCTATTTTTCTCTTGCTGCAGATAAACCTCTTTTGGCGGTTATGGACGATGATGCCGAGATATCTCGAGTTATTCGCGAAAACGGAGTTGGCTGGCAGTGCAAGCCGGCTGATCCTCGTGCGTTGGCCGACGTGATAGCGACAATCTGCAACGCTGATCTTGTGGCCTTGACGGGTTGTTCGCTAGCTGTTTTTCGTGAGAATTACGCCGAGGATCTCGCGTTGAATAAGTTCTACGCAAATGTCGCTAATCTCATTGGAATGAACAAGGTATGAAAGTGCTCATTACTGGCGCCAATGGATTTGTAGGGCGACGGTTGGCTGACGTACTTCGCTCTGAATACGACCAGTTGGTTTGTTGCTCGCGAAACTCCGGGTCAGACCCTGAATTTATTACTTCTCCTGCATTAAGTGCCAATGCAGATTGGGGCCCGTTATTGACGGGGGTTGATGTCGTGGTCCATTTGGCCGGTAAGGCTCACAATTTGGGGGAGCCAAGGAGCGTGGCCTTGGAGGGTTTCAAGCAGACAAATGTCGAGGGAACTCTTCGGCTGGCAGAGCAGGCGCTCGCTGCTAATGTAAAAAGATTCATTTTTATCAGTTCAATCGGTGTGAACGGCTCGTCGACGAGCGAAATTGCATTTGACGAGTCTTCGCCGGCTGCCCCTCATGCGGATTATGCTGAGTCCAAGTTAGCCGCTGAGCGAAAACTCGAGGTGCTGTGTCGGGGGACTTCGATGGAACTGGTAATTATAAGACCACCTTTGGTGTATGCAGCTCAAGCACCTGGTAATTTCCGGAGATTGCTGAAAATAGTCTCACTAGGGCTCCCTTTGCCTTTTGCTGCCATCAACAATCGACGTAGCATGATTGCATTGGATAATCTGGTAGATTTCATCCGTGTTTGTGTCGCGCATCCGAAAGCCGCCAATAGTCTGTTTCTTGTTTCCGATGGTGTCGATCTTTCCACTGGTGAGATAGTCAAGCTTATCGCCAAGGGTATGAATAAAAAGGTCCGACTTGTAGCTGTGCCCAAGTTTCTTTTGTTGGCTGGCGCTACGCTGTTGGGAAAACGTGCGATCTATACACAGCTTTGTGGTTCGCTGGTAATTGATTCTTCGAAAGCACAATCAACATTGGGTTGGGTCCCGGTCGTCTCACCTCAACAAGCGTTGATGGAGTCAGGTCGGGATTTCAAGATCCCTTAAATTTTTTGTGTATGGTGTTCTTATAATGATAAATGCACATTTGATAACTGAGTATTTCTGGCTGGTATTTCCTGTAGTGATTTCTTTGTCGCTCGTCTTGACCGGGGCCCTGCGTGTTTACGCGTTGAAAAACAGTCTTATTGATGTTCCAAATGGGCGGAGCTCACACTCAGTTCCCACGCCACGTGGTGGTGGAGTTGCAATTGTTGTCTGTTTTTTACTCATCCTGCCGGTTCTCGCGTTGACTGGAATTGTGAGTTGGTCAAATGCATTGGGGTTGATTGGCGCCGGTGCCTGGATTGCCGTGATCGGCTTTCTTGACGATCATGGTCACATTGCAGCTCGCTGGCGCCTATTGGCTCATTTCATTGGCGCGATTTGGGCTTTATTCTGGATTGGGGGCTTGGCACCGGTCAGCGTGTTCGGAGTGACGATCGATCTCGGTTGGGTAGGTCACGTCATTGCCGCTTTCTATCTGGTCTGGATGCTCAACCTGTATAACTTCATGGATGGAATCGACGGGATCGCAGGGGTTGAGGCTGTCACTGCGTGCTTCGGTGCCTGCCTGATTTACTGGATTGGTGGTTTTGAGTCTCTGGTCTGGGCTCCCTTGCTGCTCGCCGCTGCGGTGCTCGGATTCCTTTGTTGGAACTTTCCCCCAGCGCGGATTTTCATGGGGGATGCGGGCAGTGGCTTCCTAGGTATCATCCTGGGCATTTTTTCCCTTCAGGCATCCTCCACCGCACCACAATTATTGTGGGTCTGGTTGATTCTGCTTGGCGTATTTATTGTCGATGCTACATTCACCTTGTTGCGGCGTCTAATGCGAGGCGATAAGGTTTATGAGGCGCATCGCAGTCATGCTTATCAGTTCGCTTCGAGGAGCGCTGGCCGCCATTTGCCGGTGACAGTAGGTGTTTTGATTATCAACCTGCTTTGGCTGCTTCCGATCGCCTTGGGTGTTGGAGTATGGGGCGTGGATGGCATGCTCGGTTTGTTAATAGCTTATGTTCCGCTCATTTTACTCGCTGTCAGATACCGCGCAGGAGAGCTGGAGAAGGCGAATTGAGGTGTATGTCACCTGATTCGCCAGGTTATTGACGCTGTTCCGGTGTTTAAATAATGGATCTCTGTTACAGGAATCCAGCGCTTGAAGCTTTCAGGAGTGCGAAAGGGGTTTTATGGATAATGTTCGGGCATATTTGTTAAGCCTTCCGCGTAGACGCAAACGCATCTTGCAAGTCATCACTGACTGCCTGCTTGTATGGGCAGCCTTGTGGATGTCTTTTATCGTTCGCTTGGGTATTGACGAGATGATCAATCCGTTCACCCAGCACTTTTGGCTGTTCGTGGCCGCTCCGATTGTCGCAATTCCTCTGTTCATCCGCTTTGGAATGTATCGAGCTGTGATGCGTTACTTTGGTAACGATGCACTGATCGCAATTATCAAGGCAGTCAGCCTCTCCGCGCTAATTCTCGGGGTGGTCGTGTTTTGGTATAGCAATCACCAGAATGTTGTGCCCCGCTCAATCATTTTTAACTACTGGTGGCTCAGTCTGATCATGGTCGGCGGATTGCGTCTCGCCATGCGCCAGTTTTTTCTGGGCGACTGGTTTGCAGCCGCTCAACACGTTCCATTCACCAATCGTGACGATGGGCTGCCGCGCGTCGCGATTTATGGTGCAGGTGCAGCAGGTAATCAGCTGGTCGCAGCCCTGCGCATGGGGCGCGCCATGCGCCCTGTTGCTTTTATCGATGATGATAAAAGTATTGCCGACCGTGTGATTTCCGGGTTACAGGTTTACAAGCCTAAGCACATTCAGCGCATGATTGATGTTACGGGCGCGCAAGAGATACTGCTCGCGGTACCATCTGTGAATCGCGCTCGTCGACGTGAGATTCTCGGCTTCCTGGAAAGATTTCCACTGCACGTCCGTAGCGTGCCCGGGTTCATGGATTTGGCTAGCGGTCGGGTCAAAGTTGATGACATTCAGGAGGTCGATATTGCAGACCTGCTTGGTCGGGATGCGGTGCCGGCACAGGGTGATCTACTAGAGCACTGCATCAAAGATCAATCTGTGATGGTAACGGGGGCTGGGGGCTCTATCGGCTCCGAACTTTGTCGCCAGATTTTGATACTGAAACCAACGACGCTTTTGCTGTATGAACACAGCGAATTTAACCTTTACAGCATCCTGTCAGAATTGGAGCATCGCGTTGCACGTGAATCACTAACCGTGCGCTTGATACCTATCCTCGGTTCGGTGCGTAACCAGGATAAGCTGTTGGATGTCATGAAAACCTGGCATGTAGATACGGTTTACCATGCCGCGGCCTATAAACACGTGCCGATGGTTGAGCACAATATCGCTGAAGGCGTGTGGAATAATGTCATTGGTACGTTGAATACCGCACAGGCCGCGCTCCAGGCTGGAGTTTCGAACTTCGTACTAATCTCTACCGATAAGGCCGTTCGACCTACAAACGTAATGGGTAGTACTAAGCGTTTGGCGGAACTGACGCTGCAGGCATTGAGTCGGGAGGTGGCCCCTGTAATGTTTGGTGATAAGACGAACGTTTCCCGGGTGAATAAAACGCGGTTTACCATGGTCCGCTTTGGCAACGTGCTCGGGTCTTCCGGTTCAGTCATTCCTCTTTTTCATAAGCAGATCAAATCGGGTGGTCCGTTGACCGTTACCCATCCCAAAATCACTCGTTACTTCATGACGATTCCGGAAGCTGCGCAGTTAGTGATTCAGGCTGGATCGATGGGGCAGGGAGGAGATGTATTTGTTCTGGATATGGGCGAACCCGTCAAAATTGTCGATCTTGCCGAAAAAATGATTCATCTTTCCGGTTTCAGCGTTCGTTCCGAAAAAAACCAGCATGGCGATATTGCCATACAGTTCACAGGGTTGCGTCCTGGTGAAAAATTGTATGAAGAATTGCTGATTGGCGACAACGTGGCTGCTACCCCACATCCAATGATTATGACTGCCACCGAGGATTATCTCAGCTGGGACGTGCTTAAAGTCAAGCTGGGAGAACTACTTTCGGCTGTTGAGCGCGATGATTATTCGCAAGTTCGCCAACTGTTACGAGAAACAGTCAGTGGCTATAACCCCGACGGCGAAATCGTCGACTGGATCTACCAGCAACGTCGCCTCGAACCCTGATTGTTTCACATCCAGCAACAGACACATTTTTGACACCCTCCCCACATCACCTAACGTTGAGGAAGCAGCTGCGGAAAAGCTGCTTCCTTAACCGATGTCATGGAGCGTCATTTATGCGTATAGGCTATTTCTACTCCCTGGTTTTTGCCCTGCTCACCAGTGCTTCTATCACCGCCAATGCAGCGCCTGCGGGCAAGCCGGAGGCATCCAAGGCTCCGGTGGCTATGGAGGCTTCGGCGGGTGTGCAATCAGGCAAGGTGAATCTCAATAAGGCTGATGCGCCGACCTTGCAGCGTGAGTTGTCCGGTGTGGGGGAGGCCAAGGCTAAGGCGATTGTTGCGTATCGTGAAGCTAATGGGCCGTTTGCCTCCACCGAGGAGTTGCTCGAGGTGAAGGGGTTCGGCAAGGCGCTCCTGGATAAGAATCGCGAGAAGCTTCAGGTGAACTAAGCTTGTAAATCTGCCTTGGAAGGCCGGTCATTGACCGGCCTTTTTGCCATCTGGCGGAGGGTGAGCGGTTTTGCCTTTCGTCGCCGAGCAAAAAATTACGACTATCATATGATGCTTAAATTATGGCTATAATAAATACGATTTCCATGTCGGCGCGCTGACAACCTTGGCGCGTATCCTTTTCTCTGGCATCTCCCAGGAGCAATCATCATGACTTCCATCCAGTCCCAAGGCACAGCCCTCGTCACCGGCGCTTCCTCCGGCATCGGTGCTGTCTACGCACAGCGTTTGGCTGCGCGTGGTTTTGATTTGTTGTTGGTCGCCCGTGATCAAGGGCGGCTTGAAGCGGCGGCGAGTGCGTTGCGTGATGCCCATGGTGTTCAGGTTGAGGTGTTGAAGGCGGATTTGACGCAGAAGGATGACGTGCTGAAGCTTGAACAGCGTCTGCGCAGTGATTCGAGTATCAGTCTGTTGCTGAACAATGCGGGGATTGCGGCGGATGGGTTGTTGGCCAATGCGGATCTGGACCAGCTGGAGCGCATGATTCAGCTGAATATCATGGCGGTTACGCGTTTGGCGTCGGCGGCGGCGGCGAGTTTTGCCAAGGCGGGTCGGGGCACGATTATCAATATTGCATCGGTGGTGGCGTTGTTTCCCGAGCGGTTTAATGCGACGTACAGCGCGAGCAAGGCTTATGTGCTGAGTTTGACTCAGTCGTTGAACGCCGAACTCGACGGCACCGGTGTCAAGGTCCAGGCTGTGTTGCCAGGGGTAACACGCACGGAGATCTGGGAGCGTTCGGGTATTGATGCTTCGCAGATTCCGGAGGATATGGTGATGGAGGCGGGGGAGATGGTCGATGCGGCGCTGGCGGGACTGGATCAGGGTGAGTTGGTGACCATTCCTTCATTGCCGGATGCTGGCGACTGGGATGCATTTGTGGCGGCGCGTCTGGTCATGGCGCCTAATCTTTCCAAAAGCAAGGCGGCTGCGCGTTACAAATGACGCGGGCGAACCGGTGTGAGGTGGTGGCGGTATGAGTGATCGTCGAGTGGTAGTGACAGGCATGGGGCTGGTGTCTCCGCTGGGTAGCGGCGTGGAGGCGGTCTGGGCGCGCTTGTTGGCTGGGCCGCAATTTGCCGGATGAGGTGGTGGCGGATCTGCCGGCCAAGGTCGGCGGGGCGGTGCAAACCGTTGCGCAGGACCCGGAGGCAGGTTTTGATCCGGATCGGGCAACGGCGCCCAAAGAACAGAAGAAGATGGATCGGTTCATCCTGTTTGCCATGGAGGCGGCGCGCCAGGCGATCGAGCAGGCGGGGTGGCAGGCACAAACAGCGCAAGCCCAGGAGCGTACGGCAACCATCATTGGGTCCGGCGTGGGTGGTTTCGGGGCGATTGCCGATGCGGTGCGTACCACGGACAGTCGTGGGCCGCGACGGTTGTCGCCGTTTACCATCCCTTCCTTCCTGGTCAATCTGGCCGCGGGGCATGTGTCGATCGAGCATGGCTTCAAGGGCCCGCTGGGCGCGCCGGTCACGGCCTGTGCGGCTGGCGTCCAGGCGATTGGCGATGCGGTGCGACTGATTCGTAGCGGCGAGGCGGATATTGCATTGTGTGGAGGCGCGGAGGCGGCAATCGATCGAGTCAGTCTTGCCGGCTTTGCGGCGGCGCGTGCCTTGTCCAGCGCTTTCAACGACACCCCGGAGCGCGCTTCGCGTCCGTTCGATCGCGACCGCGACGGCTTTGTCATGGGTGAAGGGGCTGGCCTGCTGGTGGTCGAATCCCTGGAGCATGCCTTGGCCCGTGGTGCTCAACCCCTGGCAGAGGTGGTCGGTTATGGCACGACTGCCGACGCCTATCACCTGACCGCGGGCCCTGAGGATGGCAGTGGTGCACGCCGGGCCATGTCATTGGCATTGGCTCAGGCCGGGATTTTGCCGGAGCAGGTCCAGCATCTGAATGCGCACGCCACTTCGACACCAGTGGGCGACCTGGGGGAGTTGGCAGCCATCAAGGCGCTGTTCGGTTCGCAAAACGGCATTGCAGTGACCTCGACCAAATCGGCCACCGGGCACTTGCTCGGTGCTGCTGGCGGGATCGAAGCCATTTTCACTTTGCTGGCGATCCGGGACCAGATCGTGCCGGCGACCCTTAATCTCGATAATCCGGACCCGGCCAGCGAGGGCGTGGACATTGTCCGCGGCCAGGCGCGACCCATGGCGATCGAGTACGCGCTGTCCAACGGGTTCGGGTTTGGCGGGGTGAATGCCAGCGTGCTATTCAAGCGCTGGGTTGGCTAGTTGTCAGGCTGATTAAGGTGGGTGCGTGTCACCTCGAGGATCTCGGCAGCCAGCTCGGGGTTCTCGACGCTGCGCGATAGCAGCAGTGCGCCGATCAGTGTGGACATGATGACGATGCTGCGTCGCTCGGTGTTTTCGCCCTCGAGGGTGCCCTGGATCTGGCGAAGTCGTGCATGGAGCACCGCGTCTGATATAGGGCTTGGCTGGCCGCGCATGCCGAGTTCCGAGGACATGGTCGGCAGTGGGCAGCCTTCGTGGGGCGAGGTCTGGTGCCATTCGGACAGGTAGGCGTTGATGAATGCCTCCAGCGGGCGGTCTTGGGAAAATAGCTCGGCGCAGGTAACGTCCACTTGATCCCCGGCGGCCTGCAGCGCTTTTTCCACCAGCTCGTCCTTGGACTTGAAGTGTGAATAAAAGCCCCCGTGGGTCAAGCCCAGCGCTTTCATCAGCGGTTGCAGGCCGGTCGCGCCGATGCCGTCACGGCGAAAGCGCACGGAAGCTTCCTTGATGATGCGTTGGATGGTCCTGCGAGTAACGCATCTGATATCTCCGCATCAATGCGCCATATTAACCAATGAAAATTGGATGGTGACTGTACTTCTATTTCTAAAAAGCATGCAGATGCGTCGAACTTGATCGAACCCCAATGAAATATGGCACGAATAGTGATTACTCATTCATCAACGATTGTTGAACAATCCGGGGTAATGGGTATGAACAGCGGGCTGTCATTGGCCGATCAGATCACACTGGAGTTACGCGGCGACATCATTGGTGGGCGATTGCTGCCGGGCATGTCCCTGGTGGAAAGCGATTTGGTGGCCGCCTATAACGCGTCGCGCAATACCATTCGGGAGGCCTTGCACCGCTTGGGGCAGGAGGGCTTGACCCGCTATGTGCGCAACAAGGGAGTCATGGTGCGCCGGCTGGGGATTGAGGATGTGCGGGACCTGTTCCGGGTTCGACGCACGCTCGAATTGCAGGCCATCAGTGCCAGCCGGCCCCTGCGCGAGTATGAGTCCGACCGCATGCTCGAAGCCCTGGAAGCCGCCGAGCTGGCCCGGGAGCGCGAGGATTGGCGCGCCGTCGGCACCCATGGCCTGGCCTTTCACCAACACATTGTCGGGTTGTTGCGCAGTCCTTTGTTTGACGCGTTCTTCACCAACGTCGTCGCGCAATTGCGCCTGGTGTTCTGCAGCGCACGTTTCCAAGCGCCCTGGCTGGCTCGCGATCGGCAGATCCATGAGCTGCTCGCAGAGGGCGACAAGCGCGGGGCCGAAGACGCCATGAACCTGTATCTCGACGATTCCGAACACCTGCTGTTGCAAATGTTTGCCCCTGCTTCCCATCACTGATCGAGGATCTGTGCCATGTACAAAGACTATCCGGCGGCTTATCAAGTCCGCAAAGGCTCGGCCTTGCAGGTGGACAAGGCCTTCTACGAGCGAGTTCGCGACGCGAAGGACGGACGCACCCTGATCGAGTCATTCGAAGTGCCGATCCGTACTGGTCGTGCCTGGAAAGTGCCAGCCGGGCACGTGTTTCGCGTGACCACGCCGGTCGGGCCGCAGGTGGGGGATTTCAACGTGTGGAACGCCAACGATCCGCGCGAACGCTTGTGGGCGGCGCGGACCCGGCAGTTGCAGGGGGCGCACGTCAGCACCCACGACAGGCTCTGGTCGAACCTGCCATTCTTGCGGCCGCTGGTGACCATCACCGATGACGGTATCGACGAACACGGCGGGCGCCTGCACGACTTGCTCGGTACCCGCTGCGATCCGTACGTGAACAAGATGCTCACCGGCGAGGACTTTCACCATCACTGTCATTCCAACCTGACCCGTGCGGTACTGCCTCACGGCCTGACCGAATTCGATGTGCATGACGTGCTGAACATTTTCCAGTGCACGGGGCTGAACCACGACGACATGTACTTCATGAAGGCCTGTCCGGCGCAGAAGGGCGATTACCTGGAGTTCTTCGCCGAAATCGATTTGCTCTGCGCACTGTCGACCTGCCCGGGAGGCGATTTGTCGCTGGCCATGTGGGGACCGGATGCGCAGGACCCGCTGAGCGTGTGCCGGCCGCTGGGGGTGGAGGTTTATCGATTGGATGATGCGTTGCTTGAGGGTTGGAGCCAGCCGGAGCGTGCGGCGTACCAGGGGTTGCATGGGTTGCACATTGCTAAGGCCGATTGGGAAAAGTAGGCGGTGGCTTGCCGGTGAATCAACTGCCACGCGTTATCGTTGGCGACCATCGCGAGCAGGCTCGCTCCTACAGGGGATTGCATACGGCTCCCGATCAGGCCGGCCGGTAGGCCGCCTCGCATAAGCTTTGATTTGGCTTTTGATTTTCTTGCCCCCCTCCCATCGCGGCGGGCCCTGTAGGAGCGAGCATGCTCGCGATGGTCGTCAACGATGACGCTGGGCACCTGACACCCCTCGGTGCTCTCAGGTTCATCGCGAGCAGGCTCGCTCCTACAGGCTCTTCCAAGTGACTCGCCGTAAGGGCGAAACCATAGGGGGCCGTTACCGCGGGAATGGATATCTACGCCGTCAAGCTTTTCAAGCCCATCGCATGTCCTTGAACCCGCTCATTTTTTTTAATCCACTCGAACGGTTGTAACTTCGTCCCAGATAGGTACAATGGCGCGGCTCGCCGTCAGGTGAGCGTCGTTATGGTGACCCCATCGGTCCCCCCGCAACGATCAGCCGTGAACCCGGTCAGGCCTGGAAGGGAGCAGCCGCAGCGGTGACATTGTGTGCCGGGGTGTGGCTGGTGGGGTTACCACCTATCTTCTCGCGTAATCAATCAAACCGGTTTCCTGTACCGCCATGGCGCCTGCCCATCGCGGCTTTTTGTCGTCTGCGATTTGGTGGCGACATAAAAAAGGAGCTCGACCTGTCGGACGCGACACGTCGATCATCGTTCTTGCTGGCTCTAAGGCTTGGACAAGGCCTGGTCAACCGCTGCAATCAGCTTTCCCAGATCCTTTGGGGGGGCTTTATGTATGACATCGAACAGGTACGCCCGTTGTTCGTCCTCATCGCCAGGGTCGGCGAAAAAGGCTTTCAGCTTCACCCCCAGCACATTGGCAAACATGAACAGTGCGTCCACGCTGGGGGTATAGGTACCGGTTTCGAAGCGGCTGATGGTTTTGGGGTCAAAACCGGTTCTTTCGCCAAGTTCAGCCTGAGTAAGCCCCGCGACCTTGCGGTACCGCCGGATGGCTGGACCCAAACTTGAAATGTGCATCGCTTTAATTCCCATTTAGAATCAAGAACTTAACGATTGATGTAGTAATAGGCAACTGCATTAACCATCACCTTGCTTTGCAAAATGTGATGCATTTCGTAGAATTGCCGTCCAAAAGCGACATTGAGTGAGCTTGTTTCAGATTATGGAATAATATGAAAAAGCCACTATTGCGTAGTTACGCAAGGCGGCGAAAGCCACTTGCAGTCTTGCAGAATATTACCAGCATCGGTGTTGCTGCCTTGAACGGGTTCCACCGCCGGCGACAACGAGCCTGACTCATGGATGAGAAATACCGCAGGGCGGTGGATGCCGCCGCGATTTTTTCCGAGACCGACCTGGGCGGCCGGATCACCCACGTCAATGAACAGTTTTGCGCAGTGTCCGGGTACAGCCGTGAAGAGTTGCTTGGGCAAAACCATCGCATGCTCAATTCCGGCATGCACGCCACTGACTTCTTCGTCGACATGTGGCGCACCATCTCCCGGGGTCAAATCTGGAAGGGCGAGATCTGCAATCGTGCCAAGGATGGCAGCCTGTATTGGGTCGAAAGCACCATGGTGCCGGTGATCGATACTGCCACCGGGCGGGTAGAGCGGTATCTGTCGATTCGCTTTGACATCAGCGAAAAACGCCAGCTCCTGCATTCCCTGCAATGGCGGGTCGGTCATGACGTGCTGACCGGGCTGCCCAATCGTGCATTTCTCTCGGATCTGCTCGATCAGGCGTTGGAGTTCTCCCGGCAGGAGAGCATTCCGCTGGCAGTGTGCATGCTCGATCTCGACGGCTTCAAGGCGATCAATGACGGCTACGGGCATGCCACCGGCGATCTGTTGCTGGTGGAGGTGGCCAAGCGCCTGCGCAACGTCGTGCGTGGCGAGGATGTGGTCGCGCGGCTGGCCGGCGACGAGTTCGTCCTGGTGTTGCGCTACGTCCATGACCTGCCGAAATTGCGGTCCGCGCTGAACCGGGTACTGGGGGCGATATCGGCACCGTACTCACTGCACGGCAAGGACATCAATGTGTTTGCCAGTATTGGCGTCACGCTCTTTCCTCACGACAACGAAGATGCCGGGACCTTGCTGCGTCATGCCGATCAGGCCATGTACGTGGCCAAGCAGAGCGGTCGCAAGCGCTTTCACTTGTTCGACGTGAGCCGCGACCGCGAGGTCAAGGCCACTCACGAGACGGTCGAACGGGTGCGTCAGGCGCTGGATGCCGGAGAGCTGCGCCTGCAGTTCCAGCCCAAGGTCAACATGCGCCGTGGCCAAGTCGTTGGCTTTGCGGCGGTGCTGCGCTGGGAGCACCCGCAAATCGGCTTGATGCCTGCCCGGGATTTTTTGCCTCAGGTGGAGGAGACGGACCTGATCATCGATATCGGTGAGTGGGTGCTGGACCGGGTGTTGGCGCAGCTGGATCAATGGCGCCAGGCCGGGCATGACTGGCCGGTGAGCATCAATATCGCGGCGCGGCATTTTCAGCGGGCGGATTTCGTCGAGCGCCTCAAAAACCTGTTGGCGCGGCACGAGCGAGTCGCTCCGCAGCGGCTTGACCTGGAAATCGTCGAGTCGGTCGCGGTCGAGAACATCCAGCATGTCAGTGCCTGTCTGCAGGCTTGCCAGGCGCTGGGGGTGCAGTTTTCGCTGGGGGATTTCGGCACCGGCTACTCATCCCTGAGTTACCTCAAGCGCCTGCGCACCCAGGCCATCAAGATTGACAAGTCCTTTGTGCGCGGCATTCTTCATGATGGCGATGACTTGGCATTGACCACGGCCGTGATCGGCCTTGCCCGGGCATTTGGCCGCCAGGTGATCGCCGAGGGGCTGGAAAGTATCGAGCACGGTGAGTTGCTGTTGCGCCTGGGGTGCGAGGTGGCCCAGGGCAATTTCATTGCGCAGCCGATGCCTGCTGACGATGTGCCCGGCTGGGTCGCGGGTTTTGTCGTGCCGGCGCAATGGCAGGCGGCAGATGCCACCGCACAAGGTCATGGCCTGGGTTCAGTCTTGCCTCCGACATAAAGGGCAATGATGTCGTCGATCTCCCCGGACATCTTCATGCGCAGCAGGGTGCGCAGGATGCGCTGCACCGGCACCTTGGGGTCGTTGCGCACGTAGCAGCCGACGCGTTGCTCCTGCAGGAGCGCCACGCTTTGCAGTTGCTGCTGCGGCAACAAGCGCTGGTTGAACCAGTCAAGGGTCCATTGGTTGCTGACCGCATAGCGGTTGCGCCCGGCATGCAGCTTCTCCAGCACCTGTTCCTGGTTGCGGGCATCGTCGCGATACAGCCGGTTGGCGTCGAACAGGGGTTGCAGGGTTGGGTAGCTGTAGCCCAGGACCGTCCCGATCGATTGATGGGGCAAGTGTGTTGGCGTGACGGAGGTGTTCGCATCGGGACGGCTGACCAGCAGGTCGGGTTGAGTCCAGAGCGGAATGCTCCAGATATAGTCGCCGGACTGGTTCGGCGTCCAGGACTGCGCGGCGTAGCAGCGTATGTCGACCTCGCCCTGTTCCATGGCGTTTTGCACCCGGCCGCGGGGCAATACGTGGAACTGCGCCGGCACGCCGACCTGGGTCGCGAGGCTGAGCATCACGTCATACAGGATGCCCTGGGTCGGCCGGCCACGTTCAAGTTGCACCATCGGCATCGCCCAACTGTCAGGCACCACGAAGCGCAACGGCGCATCAGCGGCCGTTCCGTCCAGGCTTAACAACAGCAGTGCCCCCCAGGCTAACCGCATAAACGCTCCGCTAACTTTGACGCAAAAAGCCCGCAAAATGCAGCTTAGCCAGATTAGACGAGCGCACCGGATGCAATTTGTGCCTTGCTCCGCTAGCATTAGCCGCTTCTGCTTCCTTCGCTGCGACGGTTT
>LNAP01004731.1_pt1 | contig 22708 bp, 10 predicted proteins | sample 602601 | NCBI WGS metagenome assembly LNAP01 (sample SAMN02440304, study PRJNA202911) | soil metagenome | biome: Subtropical and temperate rainforests or woodlands; isolation source: soil samples (1 kg each in a 20% v/v slurry with milli Q water) were... ...
GATGGCGTCGGCGTACAGCCAGCGCGAACGCTTGAGGGTGTCGCGGAACCACGAGCGCGCGCGCGGGATCAGCGTGCCGTGATTGACGTCGAATTTGTGCTGGGGTTGGGCGAAGAACACTTTGCCGATGTAGTCGTCGGCCAGCAGTTCGCGGCTGACGAGGCTTTCGCCACCGTCGCTTTCGCTGATCAGCAGGCGGGCCTGGTCTTCACCGTGCCAGCCGAGCAGGACGGCGCTGCGGCCATCCTTGAGCAGCAGCAGCGCCGGCATCGCAATCGCCGGAATCTGCTCCAGCTTGCGCACCAGCACCCGCCCTTGCAGACCGGCGCGAGCGGCGGCGCGGGGCAACAACTCAACGCTCAGACGCTGCTTGGGCAACGGCAGGCCGGTGGTCAGCATCGCGGCGCTGGCCGGTTTCTGATGCAGGGTGCAAAGGGCTAGCAGACCGTCCAGTAACGGATCGTCGTGCAGCGCGCGTGGATCATGAATGAGTTGAACTCGACTGACTTCTGATTCCACGCTCGGCACTCTTGGCTAACAGTAAAAAGGGAAGACTCAATTCATCCCGGGTAGCTGGACCCTGGGCTTCACGTCGTTCTGCACAACGGATGCCAACGGTGCGACCACTCCCTGGCTCTTGAGCAACTCGCCCATGGTCGCCTTGATTCGGTATTGAGTAAATAACTGAATGTTCTTGATCTCGGCCAGGCGACGGGAAGCGGTGAACAGTTCGTTTTCACTGTCGAGCAGGTCGAGCAGGGTGCGCTCGCCCAGGCTGAACTGCTTCTGGTACGCGGTGCGCACGCTGGTGCTGTGATCGACATATTGCTGGGCGATCGGCACCTGGGCGTTGGCGTTGTTCAACGCGTTCCAGGCCAGGCCCAACTCTTCGTTCAATACGCGCAGGGCGTTATTGCGGATATCCAGCGCCTGGTTGGACAGGTAGGACTTGGATTCCAGATCCGCCTTGTTGCTGCCGCCGGCATACAGATTGAAGCGCATGCGCAACATGGCCTGCCATTCGTTGCTGTGGCCGTTCTGACCGTCGAGATCGTTGTCGGCGGAGCGACCCAGTTCGGCATCGAAGCGCGGGTAGAAGGACGATTTGGCGGCGTCGTACTGTTTTTCGGCCGCAGCGATGTCGGACTCGGCCGAACGCAGGATCGGGCTGTTTTCCAGCATCTGCGCCCGGGCTTCATTCAGGTTGGCCGGCAACAGCGCGAGGAAATCGGCAGGCCGCTCCAATTGATCGGGCATCTGGCCCACGGCACTGAGGAAGTTGGTCTCGGCGTCCGCCAGGTTGGTCTGTTCGGTGATCAGGTTGTTGCGAGCCTGGGCCATACGCGCTTCGGCCTGGTCGAGGTCGGCACCGCTGCCGACGCCGCGCTGGGTGCGCAACTTGATCTGGTCAAAAATACGTTCGTGGCTCTTCAGGTTGTCTGTGGCCAGGCGCACGAACTCGCGGCGGGTCAGTACATCCAGATAAACCTGAGCCACGGTCAGCGCGGTACGTTCGGACGTGCCCAACAAGGAATAAGCACGGGAATTAACGGTGGCTTGTTGACGCCCCACTTCACTGGACGTCGCAAAACCGTCAAAAACCATTTGCGACAGACGCAAACTTGACTCGCTGCGGTTCAGGGTTTCCCAGTGATTGTCACTGCCGGCCGCGCGGGTGGTGACGCTGTCAGTGCCTTCGCGACCATAACCGCCCAGCAGATCGACCCGGGGAAGGTATCCACCTTTTGCAGCCTTTAACTGATAATCCGCGGCCAATCGACTATTAACACCTGCCTGGATTTCCGGATGGACATCCAACGCCTGTTGCATGGCCTCCGGAAGTGACTGCGCCTGAACAAAACTGGCGGCTAGAGCGAAGGGTAGAGCCTTGAACAGGTGCAAACGCATGTTGGAATTTCCCGGAATTACTTGTCTTGAATCACTGCAGAACGTACCGCTGCATCGGATGATGACCATCGGAATGACCGTGTGTCGGAAAGTTTGAATTTGGAACTGAATCGCACTCTGCGGGGCGGGTAGTTACCTAAATATCAATGTGACATTACTGGGACGAGTGTTTAGGATGACAGCACTAAGGTCAATAGTTTGGCATATAGTTTATAGCGAAAAAGTATAGCCAATTTGTTGACGATTAACCGCGTCAAAGTTGTGCCTCGAATACCTTGAAAGTACGTCCAGACTGAGTTGGCGAAAGCGCCATCAGGTCCATGGAAGTCAACTGAACGTGACACCCGGAGAGTCTTCAATGAGCAGTGTTGTTGCCATCGTCAAAAGCATTGTCGGTCAGGTTTTCGCGGTGTCCCCAGAGGGCATTCGCCGAGTACTCGTTGAAGGCGACCGGTTGTTTGTCGGCGATCAGGTAGACACGGGCGCGGCGGGCGCCGTTACGCTGGAACTGGCTGACGGCCGCACCCTGGACCTGGGCCGCGACACTCAGTGGAGCGCCAGCGACCCGGATTCCAGCACCGACCTGTCAGAAGCCACTGCACAAGCCGCGCCATCGGTTGAAGAACTGCAACAAGCCATCGTTGCCGGTGCCGACCCGACCACTGAACTCGAAGCCACCGCAGCCGGCCCTACCGCTGCGGGCACGGGCGGTGCGGCGGGTGGCGGTCACAGCTTCGTGATGCTGGATGCAACCGCTGGCCGGGTAGACCCGACCATTGGTTTCCCGACCGCGGGCCTCAGCACTGCGGCACAGGCGGCACAACTCACCACCGGTGGCCAGACGGCTGACACTAGCGCCAACGTACAGCGCGAATCGACCTTGAGCCTGAGCGCCACGCCGAGCATCACCGAGGCCGGTGGCGTACTGGTTTACACCGCGACCCTGACCCAGGCGCCGCTGACCGACCTGACCATCACCCTGTCCAATGGCTCGGTGATCGTGATCCAGGCCGGCCAGTTGACCGGTACCGTCAACGTCCCGCTCGCGCCGAACGACACTGTTTATAACGACTCGACCCAGATCAACGTGACCGTCACCGGCACCACGGGTGGCAACGGCATCACCGTCACCCCGCCGACGACACCGGCCGTGACCCAGGTCACCGACACCGTCGACACCACAACGGTCACCTTGACCGCTGGCGCCAGCGTCACCGAAGGCGGCCAGATCACTTACACCGCGACATTGACCAACCCGGCGCAGACACCGGTCACCATCACCCTGTCCAACGGGTCGACGATCACCATCGATGCGGGTAAAACCACTGGCACCGTCGACGTGTCGACTCCAGCCAACGACGTCTACAACAACGGCAGCACGGTCACCACCACGATTACCGGCGCCACCGGCGGCAATTTTGAGAACCTGGTGCCAAACCCGGCTCCGGCCGTGACCACCATTACCGACTCGCCGGACACCACCACCCTCACACTGACGGCGGGTTCGACGGTCACCGAAGGCGGCCAGATCACCTACACCGCCACACTGAACAACCCGGCTCAAACGCCGGTCACTGTCACCCTGTCCAACGGCTCGACCATCACCATCGAAGCCGGCAAAACCACCGGCACCGTGAACGTCGACACTGCGGCCAATGACGTTTATCAGAACGGCAGCACCGTCAGCACCACCATCACTGGCACCACCGGCGGCAACTTCGAGAACCTGGTGCCGAGTACTACACCTGCGGTCACCACCGTTACCGACTCGGTCGACAACACCGGCCTGAGCCTCACCGCCACCGGCACCGTGGTCGAAGGCGGCCAGATCACTTACACCGCAACCCTGACCAACCCGGCCGGCACGCCGATGACTGTGACCTTGAGCAATGGCTCGGTCATCTCCATCGAAGCGGGCAAGACCACCGGCAGCGTGACCGTCGATACCGCGGACAATGACGTTTACAACAACGGCAGCACCGTCAGCACCACCATCACCGGGACCACCGGCGGCAATTTCGAGCAACTGACTCCGAGCACCGACCCGGCGCTGACCGCCATTACCGACTCGAAGGACGACACCGGCCTGAGCCTGTCGGCGTCCACCGAAGTGGCTGAGGGTGGTCAGATTCTGTACACCGCGACCCTGACCAATGCGGCTGGCACGCCAGTCACCGTCACCCTTTCGAACGGCGCGGTGATCACCATCGCGGCGGGTGCCACCACTGGCAGCGTGAGCGTCCCGGCGCCTGCCGATGACGTCTACAAAGACGCCGGTAAAGTCGAAGCGACTATCAAGGACGCCAGCGGCGGTAACTTTGAAAACCTGGTGCCGAGCACTGTTCCGGCAGTCACTGACATTACCGATACCCTCGATACCTCGACCGTCAGCCTGACCGCGACGTCCACTGTGGCCGAAGGCGGCACCGTGGTGTACACCGCGTCCGTGACTGCGCCAGTGACCGGCTCGCCAGTTGTCGTGAACTTGTCCAACGGCCAGACCATCACCATTCCGGTTGGCGCAAGTTCGGGTAGCGTGAATTTTGTTGCACCAAACGATGCCCTCGCGGGCGGCAGCTCCCTGAGCGTCAAGATCGACGACGCCAAGGGCGGTAACTACGAGAAGCTGGACGTCGATGGCAAGTCGGCGGACACCTCGGTCACCGACTCGGCGGACACCACCACGCTGAGCCTGACAGCAACCGATTCAGTCGCTGAAGGCGGTTCGATCGTCTACACCGCGAACCTGACCAACGCGGCCGGCACTCCGGTCACCGTGACATTGAGCAACGGCGCAGTGATCACCATCGCCGCCAACGCCACCAGCGGCTCCGTGACCGTCAAGGCACCGGCCGATGACGTCTACAAAGACGCCGGCAAAGTCGAAGCGACCATCAAGGACGCCACTGGCGGCAACTTTGAAAACCTGGTGAAAGACCCGGCGGCAGCGGTAACTGATGTGACCGACACCATCGACACCTCGACCGTCAGCCTGACTGCGACTTCGTCCGTGGCCGAAGGCGGCACCGTGGTGTACACCGCGTCCGTCACCGCGCCAGTGACCGGTTCGCCGGTTGTCGTGAGCTTGTCCAACGGCCAGACCATCACCATCCCGGTCGGAGCAAGTTCGGGTAGCGTGAATTTTGTTGCACCAAACGATGCCCTCGCGGGCGGCGGCTCCCTGAGCGTCAAAATCGACGACGCCAAGGGCGGTAACTACGAGAAGCTGGACGTCGATGGCAAGTCGGCGGATACCTCGGTGACTGACTCGGCCGACACCACCACGCTTAGCCTGACAGCAACCGACTCGGTCGCTGAGGGCGGTTCGATCGTCTACACCGCCAACCTGACCAACGCGGCTGGCACACCAGTCACCGTAAACCTGTCGAACGGCGCGGTGATCACCATCGCCGCCGGCGCCACCAGCGGCTCCGTGACCGTCAAGGCACCGGCCGATGACGTCTACAAAGACGCGGGTACGGTCCAGGCGACCATCAGCAACGCCACCGGTGGTAATTTCGAGAACCTGGTCAAAAGCCCGGCGGCGGCCGTCACCAACGTCACCGACACGATCGACACCTCGACCGTCAGCCTGACCGCCACGCCTTCCGTGGCCGAAGGCGGCACCGTGGTTTACACCGCGTCCGTGACTGCGCCAGTGACCGGTTCCCCGGTTGTCGTGACCCTCTCCAACAACCAGACCATCACCATTCCGGTCGGCGCGAGCAGCGCCAGTGTGAACTTCATCGCACCGAACGATGCCTTGGCCGGTGGCGGCTCCCTGAGCGTCAAAATCGACGACGCCAAGGGCGGCAATTACGAGAAGCTCGACGTCGATGGCAAGTCGGCGGACACCTCGGTCACCGACTCGGCGGACACCACCACGCTTAGCCTGACAGCAACCGACTCGGTCGCTGAAGGCGGTTCGATCGTCTACACAGCGAACCTGACCCATGCCGCCGGCACTCCGGTCACCGTGACATTGAGCAACGGCGCAGTGATCACCATCGCCGCCAACGCCACCAGCGGCTCCGTGACCGTCAAGGCGCCAGCCGATGACGTCTACAAAGACGCGGGCACGGTCCAGGCGACCATCAGCAACGCCACCGGTGGTAATTTCGAGAACCTGGTCAAAAGCCCGGCGGCGGCCGTCACCAACGTCACCGACACCCTCGACCGGACCGAAGTCAGCATCACCGGCAGCACCTCGGTGACTGAGGGCCAGACCGCCAGTTACACCGTCAGCCTGACGAGCCCGGCGCAGACCGAAGTCACCCTGAAGATCACCTACAGCGGCACCGCCGCCGACGGTTCGGACTTCACCGGCGTGTACACCGTGAAAATTCCGGCGGGCGCCAGCACGGCGAATTTCAATGTCGCGACCTTGGACAACAGGATCACCGAGGGCACCGAGAACTTCGTGGTCAAGATCGACTCGGCCACCGGCGGCAACTTCGAGAACCTGGCGATCAGCGCGTCCAACGGCAGCATCAGCACTTCGATCATCGACAACGATGCGCCGCCCGTGCTCGACCTGGACGCCAACAACTCCAGCGGCGCCACCGGGGCCAACTACAACGTGACCTTCACCGAAGGCACCACGGGCCAAGGTGTATCGATCGGCGACACCGACCTGAAAATCACCGACCCGGACAGCACCCTGCTGACCGGCGCGACCATCGTGCTGACCAACCGTCAACCGGGCGACGCGCTGAACCTGGGCAACAGCGTCAACGGCATCTCCATCAATGCCAACAGCAAGGACGGCACCGTCACGCTGACGTTGTCCGGCAATGCGACGCTGGCCGACTACATGCAGCAGATCAAGAACATCAGTTTCACCAACAGCAGTGAAGACCCGAGCACCGTGCCGCGGATCATCACCGTGACGGTGACCGATGGCAGCAACTACTCCAACACTGCGACCACCACCGTCAACGTCGTGGCAGTGAACGATGCGCCAACCGCCGCGCCGGTTAACCTCACCGGCACTGAGGACACCCCGCTGATCCTCGGCTGGTCGACCTTCGGCGTCAGCGACGTCGACAGTCCGGCCGCCAGCCTCGGCGTAAAAATCACCGGCCTGCCGGGCGAAGGCAAATTGCAGTACCTGAACGGTTCGACCTGGACCGACGTGACGACCAACCAGACCCTGTCCAAGGCTGACATCGACGCGGGTAAAGTGCGCTTCCTGCCGGATGCCAACGAGTCCGGCGCCAATGGCTACGGCGGCACCGGCGTCGGCAACAATCTGGCGGACTACGCACAGATCAAGTTCCAGCCTACTGACGGCACGACGTTGGGCAACATCGGCACGATCAAGATCGACATCACGCCGGTGGCTGACGCGCCGTCCTTGAGCGTGGCGGACAACAGTGTCAAATCCACCGGGCTGATCAAGGAAGTCTGGACCGGCCTGTCGGGCCTCGGCACTGATGGCAGCGGCGCGGCGTCGAACACGCTGAAGTCGGTGATCGATGCGGCCGGCAAACCGAACAGCAGCACCACCGTGACCAACGTGCAGTCCGACGGCAGCGTGACCGCTGGCACCGCATCAAAAACGTCCGGCCTGATCTACCTTGAAGCCGGCAAGACTTACAGCTTCAGCGGCACCGGCGATGACAGCCTGCTCGTGACCATTGGCGGCAAAAACGTGGCCAGCGCGCTCTGGGGCGCGGGCGGCAACCTGAGCGGTTCGTTCACCCCGACCGCCAGCGGCTACTACACCCTGGATATCTACCACCACAACCAGAGCGGCCCGGGCAGCTATGACGTCAACCTGTCGGTCAACGGCGGCGCGGCGGTCGACCTGAGCAGCGCTGGTGTGCCGCTGTACACCGGCGTGGCAGATCTGGCCGCTTCCGGCGTGACAGTTTCCGACCTGCACGGCACCAACGGCGAAGGCTACTACGACGGCTACAAGCTCAACGAAGCGGCCGAAGGCACCAGCGTTCACCTGTCTGCGATCAAAACTGCGCTCACGGATACCGACGGCTCCGAAAGCCTGGTCGTGAAGATCAGCGGCATCCCGGCGGGCTCCGTGCTCACCGATGGCGCCGGCCACACCTTCACCGCCAGCACCTCGTCGGGTGAGGCCAACGTCACTGGCTGGAACCTCGGCTCCCTGACCGTGACCCCGCCGCCGTACTACAACGGCCAGTTCAACCTGACCGTGACCTCGACCTCCACCGAAGTTCTCGGCGGCTCTGCGGCCAGCACCGCGACAATCCCGGTCACGGTTTACCCGGCGGTCTACAACGCCGTTACTGCCACGGCGGCCGATGACACCATCACCGGCACCGACGGCAACGACATCATGGTCGCCGACATCGGCGGGCTGACCGTGGTGCCGGGAACCAACTACAACATCGCCTTCATGGTCGACAGTTCGGGCAGCATGAGCGCCTCGTCGATCAGCGCCGCCAAGGACTCGCTGACGTCGGTATTCAACACCCTCAAGCAGAGCATGGGTGGTAATTCCGGGACGGTGAACATCTTCCTTGCGGACTTCGATAACCAGGTCAATAAGTCTGTCTCGGTGAACCTGAACGATCCGAATGCACTGATCCTGCTCAAAGCGGTGCTGGATTCCATGTCGTCGGGCGGCGGCACCAACTACGAAGACGTATTCAAAACCACGGCGAACTGGTTCCAGAGTGCCGACGCCATGGCCAACACCGGGGCGAAAAACCTCACGTATTTCATCACCGATGGCAAGCCGACCTATTACCAGAGCGGTGAGCAGACCAACCCGACCCTGTTCGGCAACGTGAAGCTCGATGATGTGATCACCACCACCAATTACAAGTTGGGGCAGACCTACTCCGGTTATCTGGACAGCACTCACTACCTGACCATCGATAACTCCGGCACCGTCACGCTGCAGACGTACAAGAACTCGTGGGGCGGTTACTGGAGCAGTTCCGAACTGGGCACCATTCGCGCTGAGGGCAACGGCACTTACGAGCTGTCCTATCGCGACGGCAACGGCAGCAGCACTGGCTCCAGCGCCATCGACAACTCGACCAACGGTTTCGCGCTGCTGGACAAGGTGTCGACGGTTGAAGCCATCGGCCTGAACAAAGACGTCACCCTCAGCGACCTCAAGCCATACGACTCGGACAAGACGCCGCAAACCAACATTGATCCGAAAGACCTGGCCAACTCGATCATCGGTCACACCGAAGCGACCATGCCGGGTGCCGACACGGTCAATGGCGGCAATGGTAACGACATCCTGTTCGGCGACCTGGTGAGCTTCAACGGCATCGCCGGCGAGGGTTACCAGGCGATGCAGGCGTTCGTCGCCAAAGAAACCGGCGTGGACGTCAGCAAAGTCACCACCAGCAACGTGCACCAGTTCATCACCGAGCACTACAGCGCATTCGACGTGTCCGGCGCCCATGACGGCAACGACACGCTGTTGGGCGGTTCGGGCAATGACATTATCTTCGGCCAGGGCGGCAACGACCTGCTCGACGGCGGCAAGGGCAATGACATTCTGCTCGGCGGCTCGGGTAACGATTCGCTGATGGGCGGTCAGGGTAACGACATCCTGATTGGCGGTTCGGGTGCCGACACCTTCGTCTGGAAGGCTGGCGACACCGGCAACGACGTGATCAAGGACTTCAAGGCCAGCGAAGGTGACCGCATCGACCTGCGCGATCTGCTGCAAGGCGAAACCGGCAGCACCATCGACAACTTCCTGAAAATCAGCACCGTGGATGGCGTGTCGTCGCTGCAAGTCAGCTCCGGCGGCAAGTTCAACTCAGGCGATGCCGCGGCCGCAACGCCGGATGTGACGATCAAACTGGAAGGCAATAACTGGTCCAGCGCCAACCTGAACTCGTTGATTGCCGGCAGTGACCCGACCATCAAAGTCGATCACAACAACAGCTGATCCCACGAAAAACGGCCGCCCTTATGGGGCGGCCGTCACGTTTGTGCCCATCCCCCCGGTGACGATTTCGTCGCCGCACCGCATACTCGTGCCCAGTTGGCCTATGCTGCTGACAGCATGACGCTGGTTCATTTCTGAGGGATGCTCAATGTTCTACGTGCAACGAGATGCGCAAGGTCAGTTAGTGCGCGTGGAAGCCGCGGCCTACGCCGAAGCCACGGAAACGCTGCCGGCCGACAACCATGAAATCCAGGCTTGGTACGCCAACGAAGCTGTGGAAAAAAGCCTCAAGCAGCTAAAGACGAGCGACCAGGAAATGATCCGGGTACTCGACGACTTGATCCAGGTACTGACCAGCAAAGGCGTTATCCGCGTCACCGACCTGCCGGCCGCCGCCCAGGCCAAGCTGATGGACCGGACCCAGGCGCGTGAGGCGTTGGGTGGGTTGAGTCACTTGATTGATGATGATGAGACAGGGTTGATTTAAACCTCAGCCTTCGACGTTGGCTGTGCTGACGCCTTCGCGGGCAAGCCTCGCTCCTACAGGTTTACGCCAACGCACGACCTTGTAGGAGCGAGGCTTGCCCGCGAAGACGGACTCCCAGACGACCAAATCCTAAAGCCTCACTGCCAAGGCTTCGGCTCACCAAACAACTGCCCCTGAACCCCATACAACCCCATCTCCCGAATCACCGACAACTCCCCTTCGGTCTCCACCCGCTCGGCAATCAACGGCAGATCAATGCTATGTGCCGCTCGCTGAATCGCCTCGATGAACAGGCGCTTGTCGCTTTCCTGATCAATCGCGCGGATGTAACTGCCGTCGATCTTCAGGTATGCCAACCCCAACCGCGCCAGGTTGCCGATCATGCTGAAGCGCCCGCCAAACCGTTGCAGGCTCAACGAGAACCCAAGCTCACGCAGGCGCCGTGTCAGTTCTTCCAGCATCGCTTGCTCGGGCAGTTGTTCCTCGCCGATTTCCAGGGTCAGCCGCGGTCCGAGATCGGAGTGGGCACGCAAAATCTCGAAGACTTTATTCAGCGCCTGCGGATCGGCCAACGTCGCCGAAGACAGGTTCAGCGCCAGCGATTCTTCATGCTCGGCCATCTGCTCAAGCACCAACTCCAACATCAGCCGATCCAGGCGCGCGGTCCAGCCAAAGCGCTCCAGCCACGGCAGGAAGCGTCCAGCGGGAATGGTCTGGCCCTCGTCGTCGATCAACCGCGACAGCACCTTGTAATGCAGCACCACTTGCGTGTCCTGGCTGGCCACCACCGGTTGGAAATACAACTTAAACCGCTGCTGATTCAGCGCCTGGTCCAGCAATGTATGCCAGGCGTGATGGTCATCCCCGACGCTGGCCGAGGCGCTGTGATCGAGGCATGCCCAGCTCTGTTCGCCCTGGCCTTCAGCCTGAGCCAGCGCCTGGTCGCCCAAACCCAACACCGCTTGGGGCGAGTCGCCATGAACAAACGGCGCCAGACCGATCGACGCGACCGAGGCCACATCCGTGGCACCGGTCGCATGCAGGCTGGCCAAGGCGCTGTCCAGATTCTGCGCCAGTTGCAGCGCTTCTTCGCGCACCAGCCCCGGCGCCAGCACGGCAAACTCACCGCCACGGATCCGGGTGACGAGGTTCTGTGTTTCCGGGTACTTGGCGCACTCGCGGGACAGTTGCTCGCCCACGGCCTGCAATAATTGGTCGGTGCGCTGACCGCCCAGACGCTGGTTCAAACCGGCCAGGTCCTTGACCCGCAACAGCAGCAGATAACCCGAACTCGCCTGCTCCGGATTGCTCACCCGGGCGTTCAACTGCATCTCGAAATAACGACGGTTGGCCAGGCCCGTGAGGTTGTCCTGGTAGGACTCGACCCGCAGTTTTTCACTGCGCTCGGCCTGTTCCTGAAACAGCGCCTTGAGCTTCTCGACCATCTGATTCATGGCCTGCACCACTCGGCGCAGTTCCGGTGTGCGCGGCAGTTCCGGCAGGCTGAGGAATTCGCGGCGAGCAATGGCGTGGGATTGCTTGACCATGTAATCCAGCGGCTTCAGTTGTCGACGCAGCAACAGCGCGCCCAATACCGCGCTCACCGCACCGCAAATCAGCAACCAGCCGAGGCTGCCCAACGCGCTCTGCCAAAGCTTGGCCAAGGCGAACATCGGATGGCTGACCACCTCGACCCGCGCCGCCTGTTCCCAGCCACGGCTGACCAGCGCATCGCCGCCGGCCGGTTCCAGGCCGATCATTTTGACGAACCAGTCCGGCACGTTGTTCACCGCTGGAATGCCGCTGCGCTCGACGATGGTCTGGTCAGTCTTGAGGTCGACCACGCGGATGCTCGCGTAATAGCCGCTGTCGAAGATCGAACTGACCAGCAGCTCGACCATCGCCGGGTCGTCGATGTTCGGCGTCAGGGACAGCGCCAATGCCGTCGCGGCGTCCTGGGCGTGGGAGCGCAACTGGTTGACGTACTGGGTCCGCGAGCTTTCCAGGCTGACCATGAAGCTGCCGGTGAAGGCGACCACCAGGAACAGACAGATAGCGATCAACAGCTGTTTGAACAAAGACATCTGAGCGCGTGCTCCTAGTTAGTCGTCTTCGGCCTGCATTTTCTTCAACACGTCCTGCCAGCGAGACAGGCGTTTGGTATCTCCGACCTTTTTGTTGCCCTTGGCGCCCGGCAACCACAACCCTTCGGCATTGAAAGAGTAGACCGGCAGCAAGTCGGTTCGTTGGCTGGCCGGTTTTATTGCATCGATCAGGCTGTCGAGCACCAGCGGCATGGCCTCGGGGCTCGAATAGTAAGTCAGCACCATGTGCGCCCGGTTCAGGCGCAACGCCTTGACGTAGGTAATGCGCAGCTTGTCACTGGAAACGCCGAGATGGCGCAGGCTGAAGTACTTGGCGATCGCATAGTCTTCGCAGTCGCCGGCGCCCTTCCACAGGGCTTCGATGGGTGTTTCCCAATAATCGACCTCATGCCAAAGGTCGATGTCCTCAACGTAACGCACCTGCTTGTTGAAAAACTGGTTGACCACATTGAGCTGTTCCAGCTCGCTGGCCTGCTTCTGCGTGGCCAGCAGATGCTGCCAGGCATCGATGCGCGGCTTCCCGTCACCCAATGGCCCATACAAGGCCTGCGCCTTGCGGCTGATCAGCGAAAAATCCCAATCGGCATGCAGCCCGCCCAGCATGGCGCCAGCCAGCAGCAACGCGCAGCACAGCCAGCGCAAAGTCCGAGGGATCGCGAAACGTACCGCCAATGCGAGGCATCCAGGTCAGGCAGGTGAAATTCGGTTGATGGTGCAGGTTAGCCCGTTAAAAGACAATGGCACGGTGCAATCACTGGCAACGCGCTAGACTTTGAATGGTAGGTGACATGAAACGTCGCGGGCTGCGGTCTTTTGTCCGTTTGACAAGCTGCATGGCAGTCACTAGTGTCCATTTGGATCCAAATATTTCAGCCAATCAGGGTGCGTAGTTGTGACACAGAAGCCCAACCCCCTCAGCAGTATCAAGGTCAACGGGCCGATTCCCGCTCACTTGGCACGCTCGGTGATCGAAGAAACCCTGCGATCGGCCATTCTAGACGGGCGCATTCCCTGCGGCACCGCGTTGCGCCAGCAAGATTTGGCTGACCTGTTCGGCGTCAGCCGCATGCCGGTGCGTGAAGCCTTGCGCCAACTTGAAGCCCAGGCGCTGCTGAACGTTATCGCCCATAAAGGCGCAGTGGTTGCACCGCTGGTCCAGGGCGATGCCGTCGAAACGTATGCATTACGGATTCTGTTGGAATCCGAGGCGCTGCGTTTGTCGATTCCCTTGTTGGAAAAGGAAGACGTCGAGCGGGCAGCCAAGCATATCGACGACCTGGAAATGGAGCACGATTACAGCGAAATCGGCCGCCTCAATCGGCTCTTCCACATGGCGCTTTATTGCAAGGCCCCTAACCAGCGGCTATTGCGGCTGGTCGAGGACGGGTTGAACGAAGAAGAGCGCTTTCTGCGCTTTAATCTGGAAGCCATGGGCTTGGGCAAGTTGTCCCAGGAAGACCACCGAGCGCTGTTGCTGGCCGTCGAAGACCGCAACGTCGAGCGTGCGGTCAAGCTGCTCGAGCATCACCTCAATCGCGGTGTCGAGGTCATCACGCGCTACCTCAACAGCCCCGAAGCGCTTAACAAGAAAACCCCCAGGTAACTCCCGGCGCCAAGCCTGGGCGCGCAGTTCGAACTGCGCGCCGCGCTTGCTGTGAATAATCTACTTACACATCCCCGCTTCAGCCACCGCACGCCCCCTCCCCAAGCCTGCCTTCGATTCGCCTCCCTCAGGTTCCATCAATACGCCAGCAAAGATGACGGCCGGGCGATAGCGGCGGCCGTGATTTACGCTCACTCTTGGGCTGCCAACGAATAATGAACGGGCGACGCGCCGCCATGGCGGCACAGTCCTCGCACCAAGAACCTACGGAAGGAGTCTTGTCACGGGAAAGGAAGCACCGGCGTCAATCCCAGCCAACTTCCACCCCCTTGAAGCATTCAACGGAACAACTTTGAAAGTTGCTTTGAGTGAGGCATTCACTCTTCATTTGAATTTTGACGATACTTCGCCGAAAGGAGCAACTACGCCCAAATAAAACTGATACTTATAGTTTTATTAGAACTTGTCGCGCTCAAGAAAGTTGAACTTTCAAATAATATAAAAATAACTTGCCCGATACTTTATTCGTGTATTAGTTTTTCTCCGCCGCCAGCAAACACGGCACCCAAACGACTGTATCGCACTTAATGAGATCAATTTAGTTGAGGCATTCGCTCGCCAACAAAAACGTTAGACGACCGTCACTTATTGATCACAACACACTTAACGGCATTTCAGATCACTTATAGGCTCGCTCATGAAAACGAATAAAGACCGACTCAACCAGAAGAAAGCAGAACTTAGTGCACACCCGATCTTTTCTGAAATACATTCGCTGTCGGTACTTCAACGGTTCATGGAAACCCATGTCTTTGCGGTGTGGGATTTCATGTCGCTGACCAAACGCCTGCAACAGGAGCTGACCTGCGTCCAACTGCCCTGGTTGCCGCCGCGAGATCCGCAGGCCGCGCGTCTTATCAATGAGATTGTGCTGGGTGAAGAGTCCGATGATCGCCCGGCCCAAGGTCATTACAGTCATTTCGAGTTGTACCTGGATGCGATGCGCGAAGTCGGTGCCAGCACGGCGGCCGTGGAACGCTTTGTGGCGTTGCAACAAGAAGGCGTGAGTTACGACGTGGCGCTGCAAAGCGTTGATGTCGATCCGGCGGCTGCGCAGTTTGTACGGCACACCTTGCACACCGCGCTGCATGCGCCGGGACATAGCGTTGCCGCAGCGTTTTTGCACGGTCGTGAGAGCGTTATTCCGCAGATGTTCCAACGGATTCTCGACGACTGGGGCATCGGCATCGAGCAGGCGCCCACCTTCCGTTACTACCTGGAGCGGCACATCGAAGTCGACTCCGAGGACCACGGCCCCGCCGCTGAAAAACTCCTCGCCCGGCTGGTCGACGGCGATCCGCAACGCGAAGCGGACGTCTACGCCAGCGCCATTGCCGCCGTGGAAAGTCGCATTGCCTTGTGGGACGGCCTGCGCCTGAGCATGAGCGAACCGGTTGCGGAGGTGAACGCATGAACGCCGCCGACTACCAATCCTTCGCCGACGCCTGGGAAAGTCGCGCGACCATCCGCACCCGCCCGCGGCGCGTGCTGGAGAATGACGGCAAGCTGATCTATCCGTTGAGCCGCCAACCGTTGGTGCTGAGCGAGACCTTCCTGCGCGAATGCCCGGAACAACGGGACTTCGCGCTGGTGCAGACGCTCTACAAATTCATCAACGACGTGGTGATTTTCGAAACCGAGATCGTCGACAAGACCGCCCGCAGCATCGCCAAAAATCGCTTCGCCGTGGCGTTCCCGTTTGCCTGTCGCTATGACGCCATGACTGTGGTGGTGGACGAGGATTACCACGCGCTGGTGGCCATGGACTTCATGCAGCAGACCGTCGCCATGACCGGCATTACGCCAATCCAGCTGCCGGATGAAATCGAGCTGAGTCGGGCGATCCCGGCGGCCGTGGCCCTCGCACCAGAGCATCTGCGCAGCGCGGTAGAACTGATCTGCGTGGCCATCGCCGAGAACACCGTAACTGGCGATGTCGCGGCGTTCGCCAAGGACGACACGGTCAAGCAGTCGATCAAGGGCCTGATGGCCGATCACTTGCTCGACGAGGGCCGCCATTCCGGGTTCTGGTCGCGGATGGTGCGCATTTACTGGCACACCGCGAGCGAAGACGACCGCCAGCTCATCGCGCAAATCCTGCCAGTGTTCATCGGCCATTACCTGACCAACGACATCCAGAAGTCCTTCGATTTCCGCTTGATCGAAGCCTTGCAGATCAGCGACGCGGCACGCCAGGCACTCAAGAACGAGATCTCGGGGCTGGCCTTCCCGATCAATCGTCATCACCCGCTGGTCGCCAACATCGTGCGGTTTTTCCGCAGCAGTTCGCTGCTGGATTCGCCGTGCGTGCAAGACACCCTCAGCGACTACCTGGTTTAACGAGGAGAACATCATGAGACGTCTCGACATTCTGCTCATTGGGCAAAGCCAGGCCTTGACCGACCTGGCGCTGGAACTTGAACAACAGGGTCATTCGCTGGTGCGGCTCGAGGTGTTCGAGGAGGCGCCGTCGTTTGATCTGCTGATTGACGACGCCAGCCAGGCGTTTTCAGTCCCGAGTGATGCGCCGCATCTGACACTGCAACTGGGAATTGGCGTGCCGAACGTCACCGGTCTACCGCCGATTGACCTGCTGTGCATGCAAGGATCAACGCTGTTCACGCGCGTGCCGATTGCCGATGAACCTAGCGGAAACGGCCAGGCCTTGCGCCTGCGAGCGGTGGCGGAACTGGTGGATCACGTCTCACTGCTGGTCAGTCGATTCTCCCGGGACGCCGAGTATTTTCTCTGCGCTGAACCGGCTGCGGCAGCCCATTTTGAACAGATGGACAATCTGCTGTTTTTAGAACGCCTGGCGTTCGTTCATCAACTCAACAACACCGCTCAACCGTGGCTGCAAGAACTCGCCCGGATCCCGATGATCGAGCGTCTGCAACAACGCTTCATCGAGTCCGCCGAACGACCTGCGCTGAACATCGACGGCACATCGCTGAGTTATCGGCAATTACACGCCCAGAGCCGTGCGATCCAGCAACGCTTGCTGCCGTTGCTCGCACAGCATCAAGGCCCGTTGGTGGTCGGGATCTGCCTGCCGAAAAGCAGTGCGTTGTATGCAGGGATCCTGGCGATTCTGGGCAGCGGCGCGGTGTACTTGCCGCTGGAGCCGAGCCATCCGCTGCAACGTCAGCAGTACATCCTTACGAATGCAGGAGCGGTGTTGTTGCTGCATGACGGCCAGCATCCCCTCGCCGATGAAATGCCGGGGCTGGACATCAGTCGCATCGACTTCGCTGACGTCGCCCTCGGTCAACCCTTGATGCGCCAGCGCCCCGCTCTCGACGCGCCCTGCATGGCGCTCTATACCTCGGGCACCACCGGGCATCCCAAAGGCGTGCTGCTCAGCCAGGCTAACCTCGCGCACTTCACCGCGTGGTATGCCGACTATGTGCAGCTGACCGAACACAGTCGGGCCTTGCAGTTTTCGTCGTTGAGTTTCGACTCGTCGCTGATCGATATTTTCCCGACCCTGCTTCAGGGCGCCGAACTGATCGTGCCGAACGACGACCAGCGTCGCGATCCGTTGCAACTGGTCGAGCTGATTCGCCATCAACGCCTCAGCCATGCATTTTTACCGCCAGCACTGTTGAGCATTCTGCCGCTGGATCAGCTGCAGGTCCTGGATCATGTAATGACCGGCGGCGATGTCTGCGAACCCTACGTTATCGAGCAGCTCACCCGTCAGGGCAATCTCTACAACCTCTATGGCCCGACCGAAGCCACGGTGCTGATTACCGCGCGCCAACTGCGCGCTGGCGACAGCAACCGCACCCTCGGGTCGCCGATTGCCAACAGCCAGGTGCTGATTCTCGATGAGGCTTTTCAGCCGGTGGCCGAGCAGGTCGTCGGTGAGTTGTACATTGTCGGGCCGGGGGTGTGCCTGGGTTATCTGAACAACCCGCAGCAGACTGCCGAACGTTACCTGGACATGAACTTGCCAGACGGCCAGCGCCTGCGCGCCTACCGTACCGGCGATATGGCGAAATGGACCGGCGACGGTATCGAGCTGTGTGGACGGCGGGACAATCAGGTGAAAATCCGCGGCTTTCGCGTCGAGCCGGAAGAGATCGAACGCTGCCTGCGCGACAGTCAGTTGTACCGCCAGGTGGCGGTGGTCATCGACAGCCAACGGCGGATTCTGGCGTTCCTCGCACAACCTCAGGAGAACCAAACGGGCGCCGCGCGCGAAGCCTTGAAGGCTCATGCGATGCAGTTTTTGCCGGACTACATGCAACCCATCGCCTGGACTGAATTGCCGAGCATGCCGTTCGCCAGTAACGGCAAAGTCGACCGTAAAGCGCTGCTGGCGATGCCGGTGAATGTTGCCGAAAACACGACACGGCGCTTGCCCGCCAGCGCCGATGAAGCGCTGTTGCTGGAGATCTGGGCTGAGCTGCTGGAGTTGCCGGCCAGCGATATTTCGACCGACGAAAGTTTCTTCAATCTGGGCGGCCACTCGATTCTGTTGTCACGGATGTTGCTGCGATTACGTGAAGAATTCGGCCGCAGCATCTCGATCAATCGCTTCATTGAATTGCCGACTATTGCGAAGCTGGCGACATTGGTGCGCGGCTCCGGCACCGAGGAAGTCCTGAGCGCGCAAGCACTGGCGGATGCCTTTCGCGAGCTGGATATTCAGCCGCTGCCCATCAGCCGCATGGGCGATGTGCACAAGGTGATCGTCACCGGCGCAAACAGTTTTGTCGGTGTGCACATCGTCGAAGCGTTGCTGGCGTGGGGCGTCACTGAAGTGGCCTGCCTGGTGCGCGATGGCGGTGGGCAATCGGCGGCTGAGCGCTTCGCTCATGCGTTGCGGGAAAACCGACTGGAGCACCTGGACCTGAGTCGGGTGCAGGTTTACGCGGCAGACATCACTCGCCCGGCGTTGGGGCTTGATGCGCACGTTTACGAGCGCCTCGATCGAGAGTTCGGCGCGCTGGTGCACAACGCCGCCAACGTCAATCACGTGCTCGATTACGAGTCGCTGGCGCGGGACAACGTCGAGCCGATTTTCGAATGCCTGCGGCTGTGCGAGGGGCGCAGCAAGAAGATCTTCAATTTTGTCTCCACGCTGTCGGCGTCCAGCACGATTGCCGACGATGGCCGAGTGCTGGAATTACCCGCAGCGCAGACGCCGCCGATCTACATCAAAAACGGCTACAACCTGTCCAAGTGGGTCGGCGAACGGATCCTCGAACGAGCGCGTGAACGTGGGGTGCGGGTCAATCTTTATCGCCCCGGCAACATCAGCTTCAACAGCCTCTCCGGCGTCTGTCAGCCGCACAAAAACCGCTTGATGCTGATGCTCAAGGGCTCGATCCAGCTCGGCCAGGTGCCGGAGTTTTCGCTGAATTTCGACCTGATGCCGGTGGACTTTCTCGCTCGCTTCATTGGCTTCCATGCCAGCCGTTATTCATCTGAAAAAGCGGTGTTCAACCTGCACAACCCCGAGCCCCTGAGTTGGGACGATTACGTCGCGTCATTCCGTGAGGCGGGCCGGGAGTTCTCCATGGTCAGCGTCGCCGACTGGCAACAGCAACTGGGTCGGGTCGACAGCGACAACGCGCTGTTCGGCGTACTCGGTTTCTACCTCAACGGCTTCGAGGAAGACATCGGCGACATCTCGATGATCGGCCACGACAACTCGGCAGATGGGCGCGCACTACCCGGAAAAATCACCCGCACTGCTGCGTCGCGGTTGCGACTACCTCAAAGAAATCAATTTCATCTGATTCATTCAAACCCAATGGAGCAAGACCATGAACAATCTGCAACCCGATACCCTGATCAAAAACCCGCAAGGCTGCCATGTCGTGTCCTCGGTGGAGGTGCCGGCGGATGCCGCGCAGGTCTGGGCGGTGGTCGGCAACTTTGCCGGCTTCGATCAGTTCATTCCGGCGCTGTCGCACATCGAGATGACGGGCGAAGGCGTGTCGTCGCTGCGCAAGAAATTTTTCAAGGACGGCAACCTGGTGGTCGAGCAACTCAACTCCCGGGATGACCAGGCGTTGAACATCACGTGGACGACCATTTACAACACACTGGGCGTGGCCAATTTGTGGGCGGCAATGAGTGTTGAACCGCTGGGTGCGAACACGTCACGGGCGACCTGGACCATCATTGCCGAACCGGCGCAGGGAGGTGCCGAGGCGTTGCCGGGGTTCAAGGATTTCGTGCAGGGGTTTGCGGATGACGCGATGAATAATGTGTTGAAGCTGTTTGTGTAGAGCTTTGGTTCAGCGGTGACTTTTCTACCGCTATCGCGGGCAAGCCTCGCTTCTACAGGGTTTTCCATGCCCTGTAGGAGCGAGGCTTGCCCGCGAAGAACGATAACGCAGTAGAACTGACCCGAATCAGATCTTGAAGCTATCGACCAGTTGCTTCAACCGGTTCGCCTGCAACGACAACGCATCACAATCCTTCAACGTTTCATTGAGGTTCGCCACGCTCTGCTGGTTCAACAAGTTGATCTGGTTGACGTCGACATTGAGGGTTTCCACTACCGCCGTCTGCTCTTCGGTCGCCGCGGCCACCGACTGGTTCATGCCGTCGATTTCGCCGATGCGCTGCGTCACGCTGACCAATCGCAGGCCCGCCTGATTCGCCACTTCGACACTCTCTTCACTGGAGACCTGACTGGCATTCATGGTCGTCACTGCTTCGCGAGAACCGATCTGCAGCGAGGTGATCATCTTGTGGATCTCTTCCGCCGACTCCTGTGTGCGATGCGCCAGGTTGCGCACTTCGTCCGCCACGACCGCAAAACCACGACCGGCTTCACCGGCACGCGCCGCTTCGATGGCGGCGTTGAGCGCCAGCAAGTTGGTCTGCTGGGAGATGCCTTTGATCACATCCAGAATGTGCCCGATGTTGTCAGTGCTGGCGTTCAGGGTTTCGATCTGGGTGCAGGACAGGCTGATTTTCTGCGACAACTCGGTCATGGCCAGGATGGTTTTCTCTACTACCTGACGACCATCATCCGCCTGCTCGCTTGCACCGCTTGCATGCTGCGAAGCATCGGCAGCATTGCGGGCGATTTCCTGGGTGGCGGCACCCAATTGGTTGATGGCGGCAGCCACGCTGTTGGTGCGCGCGCTTTGCTCATCGGAGCCGACGATCGAAGCGTTGGACGATGCCATTACGCGCTGCGACAAATCGTGGACCTGGCGGGTCGCCGAGGACACTTCGGAAATCGATGCGTGAATCCGCTCCACGAACTGGTTGAACGAACCACCCAACTCGCCGAACTCATCTTTGCTTTCCACGGCCAGACGACGGGTCAGGTCGCCCTCGCCCTGGGCGATGTCCTGCATCGCGCGGCCCATGGTGGTCAGCGGACGCATCAGCACGTTGATCAGCAGGCTCAACAGCACGGCAATCACACTGACGGCGATGAACATTGCAATCAACGCCGAAGTGCGGAATTGACTCAGTGGTGCGTAGGCCTTGTCCTTGTCGATCGACAGACCGATGTACCACTCGGCATTCGGCAAACCGCTCACCGGGGTGAACGAGAGGATGCGGTCCTGCTTGTTCAGGGTGACGTCCTGATTGCCCTTCTCGATGCGCACGCCAGAGTTTGGATAAATGTCCTTCAGGTTTTTCATCACCTGGTCTTTGTCCGGGCTGACGATCACCTGACCGTCGGCACTGACCAGGAACGCGTGGCCGATGCCACCGAAGTCCACCGAGTTGATGATCTTTACCAGGGTCTCCAGGCTCAGATCACCGCCGACCACGCCGAGCAATTCGCCGTTCTTTTTCACCGGCATGGCGATGGTCACCACCAACCCACCGACGGCGGCCATGTACGGCGGCGTCAGCATGGTCTTATCGGCAGCCACGGCTTGTTTGTACCAGGGACGCTGACGCGGATCGTAACCGTCCGGCATCTTCGCGTCAGGGCGTTGGGTGAACACGCCGTTGGCCTGGCCGACGTAAGTGAACTGGAAGTTCGAGGTGAAGGCCGGTTGATCAACCAGTCCGGGAAGGTCCGCATTGGCGCCTTGATGAGCGACGTTCTGGGCGAGGTTTTCCAGCACCAGCACACGGCCGCTCATCCAGTTCTGCACGCTGCTGGCGGTCAGATCGCCAGCTTGCTGGACGGAGGACTCGAGGTTTTGCCGGATGGTGTTTCGCTGCAGATAGTCGTTGTACAAAGTGAACAACGCAAAAGCCAGCACCACGACGCCAGAGGCGGCCAGAAGGATTTTATGGCTGAACTTGAGATTCATTTCATGGGACTTCTTATGCAAAAAGTGGGGATGCGTTCCAGGTGCAACATTCCATGTAACAGCGCAGGCGGAATTCTTCGGTCGCGCTACTTTGGTGCACGCATGTCTCACTAGTCTTTCGGCACTAGTCGGAGAAATCTTAGGGGTTTGTATGAAATGACCGACATTCCCGCCGAACGGCGCTCTAGAGCCGTTGGAGCTCGATGCGCTTATTGGACATCAACACTGGGCAAGGGTGTGGCGCAGAAGTGGCATGACTCGCAGGGGATAATGACCTGACGTTTTTAGGAGCCAAAACGACAAAACCCCTGTCTGCGTTAGCAGACAGGGGTTTCGGAATTCAATCTTGACGATGACCTACTCTCACATGGGGAAACCCCACACTACCATCGG
>LNAP01007481.1_pt1 | contig 22704 bp, 13 predicted proteins | sample 602601 | NCBI WGS metagenome assembly LNAP01 (sample SAMN02440304, study PRJNA202911) | soil metagenome | biome: Subtropical and temperate rainforests or woodlands; isolation source: soil samples (1 kg each in a 20% v/v slurry with milli Q water) were... ...
CGCCTCGCCGGAAATCGTTGAAAGCGAAGTCACCAAGAAGATCGAGGAAGGCGTCAACTCCATTGCCGGCATCAACGCCCTCACCTCGCGCAGCTACGAGGGCACCGCCGTCGTCATCATCGAGTTTCAGCTGCACATTGACGGACGCAAGGCGGCCGAGGATGTGCGCGAGAAGGTGGCGATTGTTCGCCCCACTCTGCGCACCGAGGTGAAAGAGCCGCGCGTGCTGCGCTTTGACCCGGCCAGCCGTGCTGTGTGGTCGCTGGCCGTGCTGCCCGACGACAAGGCCGGTACATCTATACGAAGCGCCGTGGAGCTGACCACCTGGGCCGAGCAGATTCTTAAAAAACGCCTGGAAAACGTGCGCGGCGTGGGCGCCGTCAACCTGGTGGGCGCCACCAAGCGCGAGATCAACATCTACCTGAACCCGCAGGCGCTGGAAGCCTTTGGCGTGACCCCCGACCAGGTGGTCGCGGCCGTGCGCAACGAGAACCAGGATTTGCCCGTGGGCGCCATCCGCTCGCTGGCGCAGGAGCGCGTGGTGCAGATCGACGCGCGCATGCAGCGGCCCGAAGACTTTGGCCGCATCATCGTGGCGCGCAAAGGCACAGGAACCGCCGGCCAGGCCAGTGGTGGTGCACCCGTGCGGGTGGAACAGGTGGCCCGCGTGCACGATGGCGCACAAGAGGTGGAGAGCCTGGCGCTGTACAACGGCCAACGCACACTGCTGCTGTCGGTGCAGAAATCGCAGGGCGAAAACACCATCGAGGTGGTGGATGGGCTGAACGCGGCAGTCATCGAGCTGCGCAACCAGTTGCCGCCGGGCGTGCGCCTGGAAACCATTGGCGACAGTGCCCGCCCCATACGCGTGGCCGTGAACAACGTGCGCCAGACCCTGATCGAAGGCGCCCTGCTCACGGTGCTGATCGTCTTTCTGTTTTTGAACTCGTGGCGCTCCACCGTCATCACGGGCCTGACGCTGCCCATTGCGCTCATCGGCACGTTTTTGTTCATGAACATGTTTGGCTTCACCATCAACATGATTACCCTGATGGCGCTGAGCCTGTGCGTGGGCCTGCTGATCGACGACGCCATCGTGGTGCGCGAGAACATCGTGCGCCATGTGCAGATGGGCAAAAGCGCCTACCAGGCGGCCATGGATGGCACGCAGGAAATTGGCCTGGCCGTGCTGGCCACCACGCTGTCCATCGTGGCGGTGTTCATGCCCATTGGTTTCATGGGCGGCATCATCGGCAAGTTTTTTCACGAGTTCGGTATCACCATCGTGGCGGCGGTGATGATCTCGATGTTTGTCAGCTTCACGCTCGACCCCATGCTGTCGAGCATCTGGCACGACCCCAGCATCCATGCGCACGGCCAAAAGACGGCGCCTGTCACCTTCTACGACAAGACGATCGGCCGTGTCACCGGCTGGTTTGACCGCGCCACCGATGCCCTGGCCGAGGCCTACCAGGGCATCCTGCGCTGGTCGCTGGTGCACAAGCTGGCCACCCTGGGCATTGCGCTGGCCATATTTGTGCTGAGCGTGTTCATGGTGCCGCTGCTGGGCACCGAGTTCGTGCCCAAGGCGGATTTTTCTGAAACCACCGTCAACTTCTACACGCCTGTGGGTTCGTCGCTGGAAGCCACCGAGGCCAAGGCGCGCCAGGTGGAAGGCATCCTGCGCGAGTTTCCCGAGGTGCGCTACACGCTGTCGACCATCAACACCGGCAACGCGCAGGGCAAGATGTACGCCAGCATGGTGGACCGCAAGGACCGCAGCCGCAGCGTGGACGCCATGTCGGGCGTGCTGCGCGAGCGCCTCAAACAGGTGCCGGGCATCACCGTCACCCACGTTGGCCTGCTCGACCCGGTGGGTGGCCAAAAACAGGTGGAGTTTTCGCTGCAGGGGCCTGATCTGCAGGAGCTGGAGCGCCTGACCAAAACGGTTTCCGAAAAAATCCACGGCATTCCGGGCCTGGTGGACCTCGACACCAGCGCCAAGCCCGACAAGCCCGTGATCGCGCTTGATGTGCAGCGCGATGCGGCGTCGGACCTGGGGGTGTCGGTCGCGCAGCTGGCCACCTCGCTGCGCACGCTGGTGGCCGGCACCACGGTGGGCAACTGGCGCGCGCCCGATGACCAGACCTATGACGTCAATGTGCGCCTGGCACCAGAAGCCCGCACCACTCCAGAGGACCTGGAACGCCTGCCCTTTGCCCTGGCGGCAGCCGATGGCAGCACCCGCATCGTGCGCCTGAACCAGGTGGCCCGCGTGACGGAATCCACCGGCGCCAACCAGATCAACCGCCGCGACCTCACGCGGGAGGTGGCCGTCACGGCCAACGTGGCCGACCGTTCGGCGGGCGAGGTATCGAACGACATCAAGAAGGCGCTCGACAGCGTGGCCTTTCCACCCGGCTACCGCTACCAGTTTGGTGGCTCCACCAAGAACATGGCCGAGTCGTTTGGCTACGCCATCTCGGCGCTGGTGCTGGCCATCGTGTTTATCTACATGATCCTGGCCAGCCAGTTCAAGAGCTTCTTGCAGCCGCTGGCGCTGATGACCTCGCTGCCGCTCACGCTGATCGGCGTGGTGCTGGCGCTCCTGATGTTCCGCTCCACGCTGTCGATGTTTTCCATCATCGGCGTGGTGATGCTGATGGGCCTGGTCACCAAGAATGCCATCTTGCTGGTGGACTTTGCCATCCGCGCCCGTGAAGAACACATCGACGAGGCCGGCCACACCGTGCCCGGCCTGCCCCGCGCCGAGGCCCTGCTGCTGGCGGCCCGCGTGCGGCTACGCCCCATCGTCATGACCACGCTGGCCATGATCTTCGGCATGGTGCCGCTGGCCTTTGCACTGTCCGAGGGCTCGGAGCAGCGGGCGCCCATGGGCCAGGCGGTGATCGGCGGCGTCATCACGTCTTCGCTTTTGACGCTGGTGGTTGTTCCTGTGGTGTATTGCTACATGGACGATCTGGCCCGCTGGGCACTTGCCCGCATGGGCCGCGGCCAGCCTGCCCCCGTGCAGCCTAAAATCAAGGGTTTGTCCTGACCCGCCTTCCCCGGAGAGATTCCATGAACATGCCTCTGAACACGTCTGCCAACATCAGCGACCCTATTGAACAGGCCCGCTTCAACATGATTGAGCAGCAGATCCGCCCCTGGAACGTGCTGGACGCCGACGTGCTGGACCTGCTGGCTGCCGTGCGCCGCGAAGACTTCGTGCCACCAGCCTGCCGCAGCATGGCGTTCATGGACATCGAGGTCCCCCTGCTGGGCAGCGATGCCGAAGAGGCTGTGCGCCTGGGCCACAGCATGCTGCAGCCCCGCGTGGAGGCCCGCATGCTGCAAGACCTGAAGATCGTGCCAACCGACCGCGTGCTTGAAATCGGCGCGGGCTCGGGCTACATGGCGGCGCTGCTGGCCCACCGCGCACAAAGCGTGGTCTCGCTCGAAATCGTGCCCGCACTGGCCGACATGGCGCAGCGTGCCGGCATCACCAACGCCCATGTGCGTGTGTCCGACGGCTCCCGCGATGCCGTGCCGGAAGGCCCGTTCGACGTGATCGTGCTCAGCGGCTCCGTGGCCAGCATTCCGCAAAACCTGCTGGCGCAATTGCGCGAAGGCGGTCGCCTGGGCGCCATCGTGGGCCAGGACCCCGTCATGCGCTTTACCCTGGTGCGCCGCACCGGTGACCGTTTTGAAACCACCCAGCCCTGGGACACCATGGCGCCGCGCCTGGTCGGTTTTGCCGAACCCTCGGGCTTTTCCTTCTGATTTGGCACCACGGAGTTCTGCATGATCGACCACGTCCGCCCCGCACAGCTGTCCGCCTGGTTTGCGGATGCATCGGCCGAAGGCCAGCCCCTGGTTCTGGACGTGCGCGAGCCCTGGGAGCTACAGACCGCCAGCGTGCGGGCAGACGGGTTTGAACTGGTGGCGATTCCCATGGGTGAGCTGCCCGGCCGGCTGAGCGAACTGGACCCGTCGCGCCCCCTGGCCTGCCTGTGCCACCACGGCGCCCGCAGCCTGCGCGTGGCGGCTTTCCTTGCGCAGCAAGGTTTTGGAACGCTGGCCAACATCACGGGCGGCATTGATGCCTGGTCCCGCGAACACGATCCCCGCGTGCCACGGTACTGAACCGAAGCCGACCGCCGTGTTCCTCCCCCCCTTGCGCGCTGAACGACCTGAAGGACCACCATGACCCCGCTTCGGCTGCTTCCCCTGACCCTGGCACTCACTGCCGCCCTCTGCGCGCCGGCGCAGGCCCAAAGCCTGTCGCAACTGGTGGAAGCAGCGCGCAGCTACGACACGGTCTGGCAGGCGGCCAGGCTCCAGCTGGATGCGGCCTCCAGCCGCGCCGAGCAGGCCCGCGCAGGGCTGCTGCCCAGTGCCGGGCTGACAGCCGGCGTGTCCCGATCCAACACCGAAGTCACCCGCCCCCGGTGGACTTCAACGGCAGCACGCAAAGCGTGGGCGTCAGCGCCTCGCAACCGCTGTACCGCCCGGCCAACCGCATCAATTATCAGCAAGGCCAGCGCGGCATCGACGTGGCCCGCGCCCAGCTGGACGCCGCTACGCAAGACCTGCTGGTGCGCGTCAGCCAGGCTTACTTTGACGTGCTGGCAGCCCAGGACACACTGAGCTTTGTGCAGGCGCAAAAAACGGCGGTCTCCGAGCAACTGGCCTTTGCCAAGCGCAACTTCGAGGTGGGCACCTCCACCGTCACCGACCAGCGCGAGGCCCAGGCCCGCTACGACCTGGTCATCGCCCAGGAAATTGCCGCCGAGAACGACCTGCGCGTGAAAAAGCTGGCGCTCGACCAGCTGGTGGGCATCACCGGCACCCAGCCCCTGCCGCTGGCCCAGCCGGTGCAGTTGCCCGCCGTGCAGCCCGACGACGTGGCCGCCTGGGTGCAAACGGCGCAAGACCAGCAGCCCGGCGTGCGGCAGGCCCAAATCGCGCTCGACATTGCGCGCCTGGAAACCCAGAAGGCCAACACCGGCCACTTGCCCACGGTGGACCTGCAGGCCGGCTACAACATTGCGCGCAACCCTAGCGGCACCGTCACCGCGCCCGGCATGAACAGCCGCACCAACAACGCCAGCGTGGGCGTGGCATTCAACCTGCCGCTGTTTGCCGGCTTTGCCGTGCAAAACCGCATCAAGGAAACGCTGGCTCTCGAAGAAAAAGCCCAGGCCGACCTGGAAACCACGCGTCGCAACGTCGCACAGACCACGCGGTCGGCTTTCTTTGGCGTGCAGTCCGGCCAGGGCCAGGTGCGCGCCCTGGAGGCCGCCGAAGCCTCCAGCCAGAGCGCGCTCGACGCCAACAAGCTCGGCTACCAGGTGGGTGTGCGCATCAACATCGACGTGCTCAACGCCCAAAGCCAGCTCTACCAGACCAAGCGCGACCTGGCGCAGGCGCGCTACAACGTGCTGCTGGGCAGCCTGAAACTGCGCCAGGCGGCGGGGGTGTTGACGGATGAGGATGTGGGGGCGGTGAATGGGTTGCTACGGCAGCAGTAAGAGCGTTGGTATGGTGGGGATCGGAATCCGGGAAATTGGAATCTGACCCCAATTACTCCAGGGCAGGCGCCCGGCGTATCCCACCGAGACATGGTGCGAATATTGATGTAGTTTGCGGCTGCATCCGCGTTTTTTCTTTATGCCCTCTTCACCCTCCGAATTTTCCCCTTCGTCGTCACGCCCACCATTGGCTGCGCGCCTGGCCGAATGGCTCCGGCATTTCTGGCCCGCTCCACTGGGCATCGATGGCAAAGAGCACCTGCGCTTTGCGGTTGGCGCAGTGATTGGTGTGCTGCTCACGGCATGGCTCAGTCGATGGTGGGCCGAGGGCACTGGCACCGGCCCGTGGATGGTGGCGTCGTTGGGGGCCAGTGCCGTGCTGGTGTTCGGCATGCCCTCCAGCCCGCTGGCCCAGCCCTGGCCCGTGTTGGGTGGCAGCACTCTGTCGGCGCTGGTGGGCGCTGTCTGTTCTGCGGTGATTTCGGACAAGGCCTTGGCGGGTGCCATTGCCGTGGGCCTGGCCATTGCGTTGATGGTGCCGCTGCGTTGCCTGCATCCTCCGGGTGGGGCCATGGCGTTGTACGTAGTGCTGACCTCAGGCGATGGGTGGCACCTCGCGGCCTTCCCGGTATTGTTCAACGTGGTGCTATTGTTGATCGCCGCAGTGGTCTACAACGGTCTGACGGGCCGACGCTACCCACACCCTCAGCGCGTCGCGTCGCGGGTGGCAACCAGCCAGGGCGCTTTCACTGCATCGGACGTGGATGCGGCGCTGGCCCACTACAACCAGGTGCTCGACGTGAGCCGGGCGGATCTGGAGGGGCTGCTGCACCTGGCGGGCCGCGCGGCATTCCAGCGGACCCTGGGAGAGTTGCGCTGCGAGGACATCATGTCCAGCCCGCCTTACGCTGTGGAGGCCGGAGTGTCGCTCAAGGAGGCTTGGGCATTGATGCGGCTGCAGCAAATCAAGGCGCTGCCGGTGGTGGATGCCCAGCGCCAGGTCATCGGAATCGTGACGATGGCCGACTTCATGCGGCTGGCCAATCTGGACACCCACGAAGGGCTGGGGCAGCGATTGCGCACCCTGGTCATGGGGCGGCGCGGCGGGCAACCCCAGGCAGTGGGCGAGATCATGTCCCACCCCGTTCAAGTGGCGCGTTCGGCGCAGCATGCGATGGACCTGGTGCCGCTCTTTTCACAGGGCGGGCACCATCACATTCCTATCGTGGATGACGTGGATCACCTCGTGGGCATCATCACCCAGACCGACCTGGTGCGCATCCTGGCCTCGGCGGTGCACTCTGGCAGCTCTGCTGGGCCGAGGGGGGGATCTGGTTGAGCAGGGTGCCGTGCACAACCCGTGCGTACTGGCCAACATCCACCGTAACCGCGACGCCATCCATGCAGCCTGACCCGCGCGCCTTTTTTGTGGGATGTGCGCGAGTCCGCACATTTGATAGCAGTCACCGCTTGCTGCATAAGCGCGAGCGGCTGATTTCCTCAAAACAACCGAGTTATTCCATTTCTCAATCACCCATGTCGTTGTTGCTTCGCCTTGTCGTGCTGCACAGCACTGCCTGCGGCTTTGCGCCTGGACACGAATGATTTGGAAACTGAACTACAGCGTTTGCGTGACCAGCCTGAAATCTGCGTCTTCCGGATAAGGCTTGATCACAAAGCCCAGGCTGCGCATCAGCTTGAGCATGTTGGGGTTATTGGCCAGCACCAGGCCTTCCATCTCGGCCAGGCCTTTGTCGCGGGCCGCGTCCATGATGCTGAGCATCAGGCGCGAGCCCAGGCCCTTGCCGTTGAAATCGTCGGCCACCACCAGCGCAAACTCGCAGCTCGACTGGTCGGGGTTGGTGACATAGCGCGACACGCCCACGATGCGCTCGGTTTCCGTCACCTCGCCGTCGGCACCCACGGTGCGCTCGCGGAACACGGCCACCAGCGCCATTTCGCGGTCATAGTCGATCAGGGTGAAGCGGGCCAGCATCGAGGCCGGCAGTTCGACCATGGATGAGATGAAGCGGAAATACCGGCTTTCGGGCGACAGGTGCTGCACCAGCCCCTGCAGCATCTGCGCGTCGTCGGGGTGGATCGGGCGCACCAGGTATTCGCCGCCCCCGCGCATGGGCCACAGCTGCTCGTAGCGTGCGGGATACGGCAGGATGGCCAGGTGGCTGAAGCTGTCGGCCCGCCCGCCCGAGGTGTTGGCCGCGTGGTCGATGGCAATGCGCGCATCCACCGCCACGGCGCCGTGCTCGTCCACGATGAGCGGGTTGATGTCCATCTCGCGCAGCTGGGGCAAGGCGCACACCATTTCCGACACGCGCAGCAGCACCTGTTCCAGCGCATCGTGGTTGACGGCGCTGGCGCCGCGCCACTCACCCAGCGTTTCGGCCACGCGCGAGCGCTCGATCAGCTGGCGTGCCAGAAACTGGTTGAGCGGGGGCAGTTCCATGGCGCGGTCGTTGATGAGCTCGATCATGGTGCCGCCCGCACCGAAGGTGATCACCGGGCCGAACGGGGCGTCGGTCACAAGGCCGATGCAGATCTCGCGCCCGCGCCGGGCGCCCGCCATGTTCTGCACCGTCACCCCGTTGATGTGCGCATCCGGTTGCAGGCGCGCCACGCGCTGGACCATATCGGTGTAGGCGTCGCGGGCCGCGGTGCCGCTGTGGATGTTGAGGACCACGCCGCCCACGTCGGACTTGTGGCTGATGTCGGGCGAGTCGATCTTGAGCGCCACCGGAAAACCCATCTGCGTGGCGATCATCATGGCCTCGTGCGCATTGCGCGCAAGGATGGTCTTGGTGACCGGGATATGGAACGCCGCCAGCAGCGTTTTGGACTCCATTTCGGTGAGCACCTTGCGCCGCTCGGCCAGCACGCTTTCGATGACCAGGCGCGCGCCTTCGATGTCGGGCTTGGCCAGCGTGGACAGCGGCGGTGGCGTTTGCTGCAACAGCTGCTGGTTCTGGTAGAACGAAGCGATGTTGCCAAAGGCGCCCACGGCCGCCTCGGGCGTGCGAAAGCTCGGGATGGCGGCGTCGCGCAAAATGGCGCGCGCCGGCACCACCGAGGCGTCCCCCATCCAGCAGGCCAGCAGCGGCTTGCCCATGCGCTGCTTCACCTCGGCCAGCACGGTGGCCACGGCACAGGAGTCCGCGCCGACTTTGGGTGAAAAGATGGCCAGAACACCATCCACCTGCCGGTCTTTGCTGGCCGCCTCGATGGCCAGGCGATAGTGCTCGGGGCCCGCGTCTTCCGACAGGTCGATCAGGTCCGACAGCGACGCCAGGGGCGGCAATTGGGGCGCCAGCGCGCTCGCCGAATCGGGCGACAGCTTGCCCAGGTTGAGCAAAATTTCATTGACCCAGTCGGCCGCCAGCACACCGGGGCCGCCGCCGTTGGTGACGATGGCCAGGCGCTTGCCCACCGGCCGGTAGCGTGACGCCAGGCACTTGGCGGCCGAGAACAATTCGACAAACGAGCGCACGCGCACCGCGCCCGCCCGGCGCAGGGCCGAGTCGAACACGTCGTCGCTGCCCACGATGGTGCCGCTGTGCGTCTGGGCGGCCTCGTTGCCTGCGGGCTTGCGCCCCGCCTTGAGCACCACCACCGGCTTGGCGTTGGCGGCCGAGCGCAGCGCACTCATGAAGCGGCGCGCGTTGGAGATGCCCTCCATATAGACGACGATGCTTTGTGTGCGCGCATCGTGGGCCAGAAAATCGAGCACCTGGGCAATGTCCACGTCCGTGTTCGGCCCCAGCGACACCACCGCAGAAAAACCCACGGCGTTGTTGCGCGCCCAGTCCAGGATCGACGCCGTGAGCGCGCCCGACTGGCACACCAGCGCCAGCGAGCCATCGCGGGCCAGCGGGCCGGCCGCACTGGCATTGAGCTGCAGGTGCGGGCGCTGAAACCCCAGCGAGTTGGGGCCCAGCAAATGCAGCCCCTCGCGGCGCGCTATTTTTTTGAGGTGGGCTGCCTGGTCGGCGTCCATGCCGCTCGACAGCACGAGTGCTGCACGGCAGCCAATGCGCCCCGCCACCTCCAGCGCGGCGGGCACTTCGGCGGGCGGCAGCGCGATGATGGCCAGATCAGACTTTCGCTGCGCCAGATCGGCCAGCGTGCCGCTGGTGTGCGTGTCCACAAACTGCAGGCTGCCGGCAAAGCGCTGCGCCCGCAGGGCCGGATGCAGGGCTTGCGCATACGCGGTCAGCGTTTCGGGTTCATCGGCCTGGCCCGCCAGAACAGCAATGGAGGCAGGCGCAAAAAGCGGCGTGAGGTAGTGTTTGTCCATGGGCTTGCAGCGGCGCGGGACCGCCCATCAATGATTAACCAGCAGATGGGTGTGACTGTGGCACAGCTCGGGGGCCATCGCAAAAAAGCCAAGTACCTGAGGTGACATTGTCAGCGCGGAACCGGAATGGGGCCCGGGCGCGGGCCTGAAATTTGCGCCCCTGCGGCCCGTTCAGGGCGCAGCGGCCATGCCCAGCAGCGCCGCGATGGCGGCTGCGGTCTGCAGCGCGGCGCCCCGGTGCTGCTGCATGAACGCCTGGGTCAAGCCACGGGCGGCGGCCAGCCGGGGCGTGTCGGTTGCCAGATCGCAGGCCCGTTTCAGCCCCTGCCCGATATCGGCCACGCGGTGGGCCACGCCCTGCTCGCAGGCCAGCGCGGCCGCCTCGGCAAAATTGAAGGTGTGTGGCCCCAGCACCACCGGGCAGCCACAGGCAATGGCCTCAATCAGGTTCTGCCCGCCCAGCGGGGCAAAGCTGCCGCCCAGCAAGGCCACGTCGGCCAGGCCGTAATACAGCACCATCTCGCCCAGCGAGTCGCCCAGCCAGACATCGGCGGGCTCGGGGCCGTCGGCCCACTGGCTGCGGCTCGATACGGTCAGGCCGGCGCTGCGCAGCAGTTGCTGCACTTCGCCAAAACGCTGGGGGTGGCGTGGCACCACCAGCCACTGTACGGGGCCATCCGTTGAAATTGCTTCATTATTGATAGCTGCTTGCGCTTGTCCATCAAGCGCTACAGGGCTTTTTGGCTTCAAGGCAGCCAGCCACATCGCCTCTTCACCTTCGCGGCTGCTGGCGAGCATCACCACCGGCCGGGTGCTGCCTGCGCGCCATGTGCGCCCGCGCGCCAGCTGCGCGGCATCGGGCACCACGTCGAACTTGAGGTTGCCAAACACGCCCCGCACCGGCGCGCCGATGGATCGCAGTCGCTCGGCATCGGCCTGGGTCTGCGCCCAGACGGCTGTCAGGCCGCCATAGGCCGGGCGGGCCAGCGCGGCCAGGCGCTGGGATTTGCGCAGTGATTTTTCATTGAACCGGGCATTGGCCAGCACCAGCGGTATGCCGCGCTGCCGGCAAGCGGCCACCAGATTGGGCCAGACCTCGGTTTCCATGAGGATGCCGATGGCGGGGCGAAACTGGCGCAAAAAACGGCGCACCGCGCCCGGTGTATCCCAGGGCTGCCACACCTGCACATCGCCCGGTATCAGCAGTTTTTCGCCCTCGGCCCGGCCCGTGGCGGTGCCGTGGGTGAGCAGCAGGCGCATGCCGGGCAGCTGCTGGCGCAACTCGGCCAGCAAAATGGCGGCGGCCCGGGTTTCGCCCAGTGATACGGCGTGTATCCAGACAAAGCTGCCCAGCGGGTCCGTGCTGCTTGGGGGGATCAGGCTGTCCAGGGGCCGCGCGTAGTGGCCAAAGCGCTCGCCCACCGCGTGGGCATAGCCGGGCTCGACCGCTGCGCGGCGGCGCAGCTTGCGCAGCAGCAGCGGCTGGGCGGCCCAGGTCAGGGCGGAATACAGCCAGAGTGCGGCATGTGCCATGGGCAGCTAAAAGCGGCGCTCAGTGTGCTGCGCTGCCCACCTGGGCGTCGGGCTTCACGCGGTGCAACAGGGCCAGCATGGCCGCCTCGATGCGCTCCAGCGCCTCGGGCGTGTGGCCTTCAAAGCGCAGCACCAGCACGGGCGTGGTGTTGCTGGCGCGGATCAGGCCAAAACCGTCGGGCCAGTCCACGCGCAGGCCGTCGATGGTGTTGATCTGCGCCGGGGCGGCAAAGGTGTCTGCCGCCAGGGCCTGCAGCTCGGCCGTGAGGCGGTGCGGCTCGCCCTCGGCACAGGCGACGTTGAGTTCAGGCGTGCTGAAGCTGGTGGGCAGGCCGTTGAGCACGGCGCCGGGGTCGGCGCTGCGGCTCAGGATTTCGAGCAAGCGGCAGCCGGCGTAGGTGCCGTCGTCAAAGCCGAACCAGCGCTCCTTGAAGAAGATGTGGCCGCTCATCTCGCCGCCCAGGGGCGAATCAAGCTCTTTCATGCGCGCCTTGATGAGCGAGTGGCCGGTTTTGTACATCACCGGCTGGCCGCCCGCCGCCGCAATGGCCGGCGCCAGGCGCTGGGTGCATTTCACGTCGAACAGGATGGGCGCGCCCGGCACGCGGCTGAGCACGTCCTGCGCAAACAGCATCATCTGGCGGTCGGGGAAGATGTTGGTGCCATCGCGCGTGACGATGCCCAGGCGGTCGCCGTCGCCATCAAAGGCCAGGCCCAGCTCGGCGTCGCTGGCCTGCAGGGCGGCAATCAGGTCGCGCAGGTTTTCGGGTTTGCTGGGGTCGGGATGGTGGTTGGGGAAGTTGCCGTCCACCTCGGAAAACAGCTCGATCACCTCGCAGCCCAGCGCGCGGAAGATGGCCGGGGCCGATGCGCCGGCAATGCCGTTGCCGCAATCGACCACGATTTTCATGGGGCGGGCCAGCTTGACGTCGCCGGTGATGCGCTGCGCATAGGCGGGCAGCACATCCACCGTGCGCACGCTGCCGCCGGGCAGCAGCTGCCAGCTTTCGGCCTCCATGGTGCGGCGCAGGGCCTGGATTTCGTCGCCGTAGATGGCACGGCCGTTCAGCACCATCTTGAAGCCGTTGTAATCGCGCGGGTTGTGGCTGCCTGTGACCTGGAACAGCGTGCTGGCCGCGAAATACAGCAAGGGCGTGGTGACCAGGCCCACGTCGATCACCTCGATGCCCGCTTCAATCAGGCCCTGCACCAGGGCGCTGCTGATGGCGGGGCCGGACAGCCGGCCATCGCGCCCCACCGCCACGGTGGTCTGGCCTTCGGCGCGGGCTGCCGTGCCAAAGGCCCGGCCCAGGCCCAGGGCCACGGCTTCGTTCAGGGTGGACGGCACAATGCCGCGGATGTCGTAGGCCTTGAAAATAGCGGGTGTGGTTTGCACGGAAAGGTCTTTCGCGGGGAAGAAGGGCAAATATCCGCTGCATTGTAGGGGGCGCTCCAGCCCCACCGCAGGGCACAGGCACAGGTCCGAAAACGGCCAGTGCGGCGGCACCGGCGGCCTATCATGCATGCCATGACGCCGCGCAACTCGCCTTCTGCTGCACCGGACGACCTTTCATCCGACGACGGCTGTTACCGCGCCCTGCAGGCCCGGGATGCGCGTTTTGACGGGCGGTTTTTCACCGGCGTCACCTCCACCGGCATCTATTGCCGCCCAGTGTGTGCGGTGCGCACGCCCCGGCGCGAGAACTGCCGGTTCTTCACGCTGGCCGCGCAGGCCGAGGGCGCGGGCTTTCGGCCCTGCCTGCGCTGCCGGCCCGAGCTGGCGCCGCAGGCACTGGTGTGGTCGGTGCAGGACGCCAGCGGCATTCTGGTGCAGCAGGCCGTGCGGCTGCTCGACGCCCCCGATGCGTGGTGCACCGGCGACGAACGCACGGCCACGGTGGCCCGGCTGGCGGCTCGTCTGGGCGTGAGCGACCGGCACCTGCGCCGCATCTTCGAGGCGGCACTGGGGGTGTCGCCGCTGCAATACCTGCAGACCCGGCGGTTGTTGACCGCCAAGCAGTTGCTGACCGACACGCCCATGCCCGTCACGCAGGTGGCCCTGGTCAGCGGTTTTGCCAGCGTGCGCCGCTTCAACGCCGCTTTTGCCCAGCACTATGGCCTGAACCCGACCCAGCTGCGCCGTGGGGGCGAAACGCCCGCCGGCGCTCAGGCGGCCACGCTGCGGCTGGCTTACCGGCCGCCGCTGGACGTGCCCGCCTTGCTGGCCTTTTTTGCCCGCCGCCAGTTCCATGGCGTGGAGTGGGCGGGCGATGCCGCCACCCCTGCCCTGCGCCGCACGGTGCGCCTGCAAAGCCTGGGGGCTGCCGGGCCGCACGATCACACCGGTTGGCTGAGCGCGCGCTTTGATCCCGTCCGCCACCAGGTGCTGGTGCAGACCAGCGACAGCCTGTACCCCGTGCTGCCGCAGGTGATTCGCCGCGTGCGCGCCATGCTGGATCTGGACGCCGACCCGGCGGCCATCAATGCCGTGCTCCACCCCAGTTTTCCCGAGGGCGATGGCCTGCGTGTGCCCGGCGCTTTCGATGGCTTTGAGCTGGCCGTGCGTGCCGTGCTGGGCCAGCAGATCACCGTGGCGGCCGCACGCACCCTGGGGCAGCGGCTGGTGGAGCGCTTTGGCGAGCCCATCGCCACGCCCTGGCCCGAACTCACGCGGCTGTTTCCCGCACCGGCCGTGCTGGCGCAGGTGCCGGGCGAAGCGCTGGGGCAGCTGGGCATCGTGCGCCAGCGCCAGGCGGCCATCGTGGCGCTGGCGCGAGCGGTGGATGCGGGCCAGTTGCCGCTGCAGGCGGGCGCGGACGTAACCGCCACCACGGCGGCGCTGTGCGCCCTGCCCGGCATTGGCGACTGGACGGCGCAGTACATCGCCATGCGCGTGCTGCGCTGGCCCGATGCGTTTCCGGCCGGTGACGTGGCTTTGCAAAAGGCCCTGGGCGTGCAGGCGCAGCCCCATCCTGCCCGCGCGGCCACCGAAGCCTCGCGGGCCTGGCAACCCTGGCGCAGCTATGCCGTGGTGCGCGCCTGGGCGGCGGGCAGCACGGCCGACACCGGCCAAGGAGCGGCTGTGCATCAGCTATTAAAAAAATAGCTGCTTGCGCTTGTCCATCAAGCGCTAAAAGCCAATTTCATCTAATATTCTCTGACCATGCAATACCACCCTTCCACCGTACAGACAAGCACCTCGACCCACCTGGGCACCGTGCGACTGGCCGCTTCTCCACGGGGTCTGGCCGGCCTGTGGTTTGACGGCCAGCGCCATTTGCCCGCGCAACTCGACGGGCCCCATGCCTGGCCGCACGACCCGCAGCACCCGGTGCTGGTTGCCGCCGTCGGGCAACTGCAGCAATACCTGCGCGGCGAGCGCACCCGGTTCGAGCTGCCGCTGGACCTGGCGGGCGGCACGCCGTTCCAACAGGACGTGTGGCGTGCGCTGCTGTCCATCGGTTGCGGCCACACCACCAGCTATGGGGCGCTGGGCCAGCAACTGGGCCGCCCGACGGCCGTGCGCGCCGTGGGGGCCGCCGTGGGGCGCAACCCGATCAGCGTGGTCGTGCCCTGCCACCGCGTGCTGGGCAAGGATGGCGCCCTGACGGGCTACGCCGGCGGCCTGGAGCGCAAAAGCGCGCTGCTGCAACTGGAAGGCGCTGCGCTGCGCCCGGCGCGGGCACAGGCACAGGGCGAGGTGGGCGCATGAACGCCCCCGCGCCCCAACCCGTGCCGGCCTGGCTGGGCGAGTTTGTGCTGCTGGCAGCCCTGTGGGGCGCATCGTTTCTGTTCATGCGGCTGGGGGCCGCCGAGTTCGGGCCGCTGCCCACGGCCGGGCTGCGGGTGGCGCTGGCCACGCTGTTCCTGTGGCCCATCCTGCTGCAACAAGGGCAGTGGCCGGCGCTGCGCAAGCACTGGAAGCCGGCGCTGCTGTCGGGCGTGGTGAATTCAGCCATTCCATTCGCCCTGTATTCCTGGGCGGTGCTGCACATCACCACAGGTCTGGCTTCCATCCTTAACGCCACGGTGCCCCTGTTCGGCGCCCTGGTAGCCTGGGTGTGGCTGGGCGACCGCATCAACCGCCTGCGCTGGCTGGGCTTGGGCATAGGCTTCGTGGGCGTGGCGCTGCTGGCCTGGCGTGCACCGGGGGGCGCGGGCCTCCAATCGGATGACGCGCCCTGGGCTATCGCTGCCTGCCTGGGGGCCACCACCTGCTATGCCATCGCAGCCAGCTTTGCCCGGCGCTACCTGGTGGGAGTGCCGCCGCTGGCCGCCGCCACGGGTAGCCAATTGGGTGCAGCGCTGGGTTTGTTCGTACCCATGCTGTGGTTCTGGCCCGCGGTCATGCCGGGGCCGCGCGCCTGGGCGGCCATCGTGGCCATTGCGGTGCTGTGCACGGGCATTGCCTACATCCTCTACTTTCGCCTGATTGCCCACGCCGGCCCCAGCCGCGCCCTGGCGGTGACCGGTGTTTGCCCTGCTGTATGGCGCGGTGTTTTTGCACGAGGCCATCACGCCGTGGATGATCGGCTGCGGGCTCATCATCGTGTGCGGAACGATGTTGTCAACAGGACTTATCGGGACGTCGCCCACTCGGCGGTGAGTCACGGAACGGGCCTAAACTCGGCGCATGGATCTTGTGCCGGACCTCAGAAATCACCTCGCCGCCGAGCAGCAGGCCAACCGTGATTTGCGCCAGCGCGATCAGCAAATGCGCCTGGCGCTCGATGCCCTGGGCGGCGGGCGCTGGGAATGGGACATTTCGCGCCAGAAGCTGGCATGCCATGGCCGCTTTTATGCCGCCTTCGGCATGGAAGCCGCCGACACAGAGGACGCCTGGGAACGCTGGCACACGCGCAAGCATCCGGCCGATGCCGCACGCCTTGCCGACAAGATGGATCGCGCCATGCGCGGGCAGCTCGACACCTACGAAGCCGAGTTCCGCATTCTGGACACGGCGGGCCGCTGGCGCTGGGTGATATCGCGCGGGCTGGTGGACGAGCGCGATGCCGACGGGCGCCCGCTGACGCTGCTGGGCATGGACGTGGACATCACGGCCCAGCGCGAGGTCGAGGAGGCGCTGCGGGCCTCGGAAGCCAAATACACCACCATCTACCAGACGCTGCCCGACCCCGCGGGCATTTCGCGGATATCGGACGGGCGCTATCTCGACGTGAACCCGGCCTTTTGCGAGTTGCTGGGTGAAGGGCGCGACGCCGTGCTGGGACGCACATCCACAGAACTCAACATCTGGGCATCGCCCACTGAGCGCGCACGCATGCTCGAAACCTACCAGCGCGAAGGCCGGGTGGACCGCCTGCCCATGGTGGCGCAGCGCAACGGGGAGCGCGTACCGGGCCTGATGTCGGCGCGCCGCATCGTGGTGGAGGGGGAAGACTGTTTCTTGTTCGTCTTTCACGACATGACCGAGGCGCAGCGCATCAGCGACGAGTTGCGGGCTCTGAACAACCTGCTGCAGCAGGCCGGTCGCATGGCGCGTCTGGGCGCATGGGAGAGTTCGCGCACACGGGGCATGGTGTACTGGTCGGATGTCTGCTATGACATCCACGGCCTGCCCCCAGGTGCCCCGCTGGCGGGTGACTACATCGAACGTTTCGTGGCGCCCGCGTGGCAGGACGCGGTGCACCGCGCATCGCACAACTGCATCCACCGCCGAGAGGAATGGAGCCTGGAGGTCGAAATCGTCCGCACCGATGGCCGCCACGCCTGGGTGCGCACAAGCGGCGCGCCGGTGCTGCAGGACGGCGCCGTCACCGGCATGCGCGGCGTGCTGCAGGACATTGACGAGGCCAAGCGCGCCGAGCAGCGGTTACGCCAGTCGGAAGACCGGTTTTCACGCATCTTTCACCTGATGCCCTACCCCATGGGCATGACGCGGCAAAGCGACGGCGCCCATGTGGAAGTGAACCCCGCGTGGGAGCAGGTGCTGGGCTTCACGCGCGAGCAGGCGGTGGGCAGCTCGGCCATCCAGCTGGGCATTTTTGAGGCGCACGACCGTGCCCGCCTGATGGAGGTGGCCCGGCAGGACGGCCAGCTCGATGCCTACGAGGTCCAGATCATCACGCGCAGCGGCGAGAAGCGCACCGTGCTGCTGTCGATGCGCGCCACGGAGTTCGATGGCGAAGCGTGCTGGCTCTTCGCGCTGCAGGACATCACCGACCGCAAGCGCAGCGAAGAGCAGGTGCGCGAGCGCGAAGCGCTGCTGTCGCTCACCATTTCGGCCGCCGCGCTGGGGCTTTGGGACTGGGATCTGCAAACCGGCATGGTCCATGGCGATGCGCGCTGGCGCACCCTGCGTGGCGCAGGCACCGACGATGCGGCCGCGCCCGCCGTGCACTGGACGACCGGGGTGGCCGCCGACACGCTGCCCGGCATTTCAGCGGAAGTCGCGCGCCACACCGCCCATCCTGCCACCCCGTTCGACGCCACCTGGAAAGTGACGCTGCCCCAGGAAGGGACCCGATGGATTCGCAACCTGGGCAAGATCATCGGCCACAACGGCGCCGGCCAGCCCACGCGCATGCTGGGCGTGGCCATTGACGTCACGCCGCAGCGCGAGCAGGAAGAGCTGCTGCAAAAACTGGCCCATTACGACGCACTGACGGGCCTGCCCAATCGCGTGCTGCTGGCCCACCGGCTGCAGGACGGCATGGCCCTGGCCCGCGCCCAAGGCACCCAGCTGGGCGTGGCCTACCTGGACCTTGATGGCTTCAAGCCCGTCAACGACCGCCTGGGCCACGGCGCGGGCGACCGGCTGCTGGTGGTGGTGGCGGGCCGGCTTTCACGCTCGTTGCGCCCGCAAGACTGCGTGGCCCGCCTGGGCGGCGACGAGTTCGTGATCCTCATGCCCGGCCTGGCCACGCACGCCGATGGCGAACTCCTGCTGCAACGCGTGATGGAGAGCATTTCTGCGCCCTACACGCTGGACACCGAGCGCGTGGCGGTGACGGCCAGCATCGGCTACACGGTGTTCCCCGCGGACGACGCGGACGCCGACACCCTGCTGCGCCACGCAGACCAGGCCATGTATGCCGCCAAGCAGGCAGGACGCAACCGGTTTCACCAGTTTGACGCTGCGCAAGAGCGCGCCCAGCGCGCGCAACGCGAACAGGGCCTGCGCCTGCGCGAGGCCCTGGCGCAGGCGCAGTTCGTGCTGTTTCTGCAGCCCAAGGTGGTCATGCAAACAGGTCAGGTGGTGGGGGCCGAGGCGCTGGCACGCTGGCAGCACCCCGAGCGCGGTCTGCTGCCACCGGGCGCTTTTTTGCAGCTGCTGGACGGCACCGAGCTGGAGATTATTTTTGGCCAATGGGTGGTCGAAGCCGCACTGGCACAGCTCGAGCAATTGCTGGATGCAGGGCTGAACCTGCCTGTGAGCGTCAACATCTCGGCCCAGCAACTTCAGCAACCCGGTTTTGCCGCGTGGATGGTGCAGTGCCTGGCCCGCCACCCTCGGGTGGCGCCCTGCCTGCTGGAGCTGGAAATCACCGAAAGCGCGGCGTTGTACAACCTGGCGGCGGTCGCCGAGACACTGGCCACGCTGCGCGCGCTGGGCGTGGTGGTTTCGCTTGATGATTTTGGCACCGGCTATTCATCGCTCACCTACCTGCGCCGCCTGCCGATGGACACGCTCAAGATCGACCAGAGCTTCGTGCAGGGCATGATGGCCGACCCGGGAGACCGGGCCATCGTGCAAGGGGTGATCGGGCTGGCGCAGTCGTTTGGCTACCAGGTGATTGCCGAGGGCGTGGAAACCATCGAACAAGGGCAATTGCTGCTGCAGCTCGGTTGCGCCAAGGCCCAGGGCTATTGCATTGCGCGGCCCATGCCCCTCGGTGCCTTCATCGACTGGACCCGCCACTGGCGACAACCCACGGCGTGGCAGCACCAGCACGTCGCAGAATATTTGATCTAAAAACGGCTGCAGCGCTTATCCATAAAGCGCGAGCAGCTATTGTTTTTGACACGGCTTGTGCCGCGTCGAGCCCGGCGGTCAGGGGCCGACCAGATCTTTGACCTGCTGCAGCGCGGCCGGGTCGTCCATGGTGGTCAGATCGCCCGGATCGCGGCGCTCGGCCACGGCCTGCAGGGCGCGGCGCAGCAGCTTGCCGCTGCGCGTCTTGGGCAGCACGGTCACAAAGTACACGCGCGAGGGCCGGGCCACGGCGCCGAGCTGGCTGTCCACCTGCTTCATCACCTCGCCTTCGAGCTTCAGGCGCGCGGCGTCGTCGGTCAGGCCCGAGGCATCGCGCGGCACGGCAAAGGCCATGGCCACCTGGCCCTTCAAGCTGTCGGCCACGCCCACCACGGCCACCTCGGCGATGTTGGGGTGGGACGAGATGGATTCCTCGATCTCGCGGGTGCCCAGGCGATGGCCGGCCACGTTGATCACGTCGTCGGTGCGGCCCAGGATGAAGTGGTAGCCATCGGCATCGCGGATACCCCAGTCAAACGTGCTGTAGATCAGGCGGCCGGGAATGCTCATCCAGTAGGTGTTGACGAAGCGCTCGTCGTCGCGCCACACCGTCTGCATGCAACCGGGTGGCAGAGGGCCTTCGATGGCCACCACGCCCTTCTGGTTGGGGGCCGTCAGTTCTACGCCGTTGGATTCATCGATCAGCTTGACGTTGTAGCCATACATGGCCTTGCCGGGGCTGCCAAAGCGGGTGGTCTGCTGCTCCACGCCGTTGGCCAGCGTGAGGATGGGCCAGCCGGTTTCCGTTTGCCAGTAGTTGTCGATGATGGGCACCGAGAGCGCATCGCTGATCCACTGGGCCGTGGGCTCATCGAGTGGCTCGCCGGCCAGCCACAGGGCCTTGAGGGTGGAGACGTCGTATTTCTGGAGCCACGAGGCGTCGTGCTTTTTCAGCACGCGCACCGCCGTGGGGGCCGAGAACATGTGCGTGACCTTGTATTTCTCGACAATGCTCCACCACACGCCCGCATCGGGCCGCGTGGGCAGGCCCTCGTACATGATGGTGGTCATGCCGGCGATCAGCGGGCCGTAGATGATGTAGCTGTGCCCCACCACCCAGCCGATGTCGCTGGTGGCGAAAAAGACCCCCGCGCTCCCCCGCTCACGCGGGTCGCTGCCCCCGGAGGGGGCCGCGTTTTCACCTTGGGGCGGCCCGGCGGTGAAAACATCCTCGCCCGCCTGGGCATCGAAAATGTGCTTCATGCTGGCGGCCAGCGCGACGGTGTAGCCACCGGTGTCGCGCTGCACGCCCTTGGGTTTGCCGGTGGTACCGCTGGTGTAGAGCGTGTAGCTGGGGTGGGTGGATTCCACCCACTCGCAGGGCACGGTGGCGCTCAGGTGCTGCGCGCGCAGCGCCGCCCAGTCGTGGTCGCGGCCAGCGCGCATGGCCATGGGTGCCAGGCCCCGGTCCACCATGAGCACGGCGGCCGGCTTGTGTTTGGACAGCGCGATCGCTTCATCCAGCAGCGGCTTGTAGGGCACGCTCTTGCCGCCGCGCGAGCCGGCATCGGCGCTGACGATGGCCACGGGTTCGGCATCCTCGATGCGCGAAGCCAGAGAACCCGAGGCAAAACCGCCAAACACCACCGAATGCAGCGCACCGATGCGCACGCAGGCCAGCATGGCAAAGGCGGCCTCGGCGATCATGGGCATGTAGATGAGCACGCGGTCGCCCTTCTTCACCCCCAGGCTCTGCAGCACGGCGGCCATGCGCTGCACTTCGGCGTGCAGTTCGGTAAAGCTGTAACTGCGCTCGGTGTCGGTTTCGGTGGAGATGGTCACCAGCGCCGGCTGGCTGGCGCGGTCTTTCAGGTGGCGGTCGATCGCGTTGTGGCACAGGTTGGTGGTGCCGCCGACAAACCACTTCGCAAACGGCGGGTTGCTGTAGTCGCAGACCTGCCGGGGTGGCGTCTGCCAGTCAATCAGTTGGGCCTGCTCGGCCCAGAAGGTGTCGCGTTGGTCGATGGACTGGCGGTAAAAGTCGGCATAGCTGGGCATGGGGAGTCTCCTCGGCATCTCTCGCCCTGCAGGGGTTGCAGGTTTTGAATTTATAATTATTCATGACGGGCTTGCGGGAAGCTGACGCACAAACGAAATCAATACGCTATTTATTTAATAGCTAGCAGCGCCTTCTGTATAGGCGCAGGAGGCCGAGAAGATGTTAAATGATCAGCCGCCCTATTTCACCAGCGCCAGAACGTCCTTGAACACCGGGTTTTCGCAGCTGCGCAGCCACTCAAACGCCACCATCTCGGTGGTCACCAGCTCGGCACCCGCACCGGCCAGCCGGTCGAAGGCGGCATCGCGGTTGCGCTCGGTGCGCGCGCTGCAGGCGTCGGTCACCACCCACACTTCGAACTCGTCCTCGATCAGGTCCAGCGCGGTCTGCAGCAGGCAGACATGGGCCTCGCAGCCGGCGATGACGATGGTGCCACGCTCGGGCGCCTGCTGGGCGGGTTTTTGCAGGTGACGCGGCAGGCTGCGGGCATTGCCGCCCTGCTGGGGCTTGGCGGGTGGACGCAGCCATTCGCCCAGGCCTTCTTCGGCGGCGCTGAAGTGCATCTTGGCCAGCGTGTTCTGGCACAGGGCGCGCAGCGCGGCGTCGTTGGGGCCCAGGCGCGAGGGGTTCTGCTCGGTGCCCCATACGGGCACCTCCATGAGCCGGGCCACCTGGGCCAGGCGCAGCGCATTGGCCAGCACGGCGGGGCCTTCAAAGATGGCGGGCATCAGGCGTTCCTGGTAGTCCACCAGAACGAGTTGGGATTCAGAGGCGTCGAGCAGCATGGTGTCCTTCAGAAACGGGCCAGTTCACGGCAAAGGTGCTGATTGTCGCAGCCCACCTCGGCGCTGCAGCAGCGACCGGAGCGCCTGCGCCAGGGGTTCGGCCATGGCCACTGCGTTGCTGGCATGGGGAATGCAGTCGGTGCTCCAGACCTCGCCCACCCCGGCGTCGTGCAGCGCCTGCAGGGCATCGCCGGCAAACAGGGCATGGGTGACAGCCACGTCCACCGACGCCGCCCCTGCCGCCCGCAGCAGCCGGGTGGCCAGCGCCAGGGTGCGGCCGGTGCTGGCCATATCGTCGAGCAGCACCACGGCGCGCCCTGCGGCGGCGATGGGTGGCAGCTCGATCGTGACATCCCGGTCGCCGTGGCGCACCTTGGTGCAGACCGCGTGGTCCAAGCCATGGCGCGCGGCGGCCCGGGCTATCCACTGAGCCGACTCACCATCGGGCCCGACCAGCAAGGCGTGCGGGCGCCGCTGGGCGATCAGGTCGGACAGCGGCTCCGCGCCCCCGCGGGCGGCGGGGGCGGGGGGGGGGGGGGGCCCCCCCC
>LNAP01001747.1_pt1 | contig 22695 bp, 19 predicted proteins | sample 602601 | NCBI WGS metagenome assembly LNAP01 (sample SAMN02440304, study PRJNA202911) | soil metagenome | biome: Subtropical and temperate rainforests or woodlands; isolation source: soil samples (1 kg each in a 20% v/v slurry with milli Q water) were... ...
TGCTGGCGGCGCTGGCCGCCCTGCTGAAGGCGGCGGCCGGCCATGCCGCGGAAATCAGCGCCGAGGGCCTGGCGCTGGGCCCCGCCGACAGCAGAAACGTGCTGGTCGTGCATGCCTCCAACAGCGTGCAGGTATTCCGCGGCGTCCTGGAAGACTTCAGCAGGCTCAACCCCGGCCTGCGGCTGGAATACACCGAACTGTCCACGCAGGAGCTATACGCCGGGACCGTCTCCCGCGCCGCGCGCACGCCGGCGTCCAGGTCCGGCCCCGACATCGTCATCAGCAGCGCCATGGACCTGCAGACCAAGCTGGTCAACGACGGCTACGCGCAGGCGCATATCTCGCCCGAGACCCGCGCCCTGCCCGCCTGGGCCAACTGGCGCGATGAGGTCTTCAGCATCGGCACCGATCCCATCGTCATGGTCTACAACACCGGCAAACTCGCTCCCGCACGGGCGCCGCGCACCCGGCGCGAGCTGCTGTCCCTGCTGCAGGCGCCGGACCAGCCCCTGGCCGGCGCCATCTCCACCTACGACGTTGAAGGAAGCGGCATCGGCTACCTGGCGGCCACGCAGGACACGCGCCTGGACAGCATGGCCGGCGCGCTGCTGGCCGAGCTGGGCCGCAACCGCGTCAGCGTGCACGCATCCACGGAAGATGCGCTGGACAAGCTCGAACGCGGTGAGATCACGCTGGCCTACAACCTGCTGGAGTCCTATACCCGGCACCGCATCGCCCAGGGCGCGCCGCTGGCCATCGTGTACCCACAGGACTACACGCTGATGCTGTCGCGCTCCGCCATCATTCCCAGGCAGGCGCCGCGCGCAGACCTGGGCGCGATGTTCCTGGACTACCTGCTGTCGCCGCGCGGCCAGGAAATGGTCGCCCGCCAGTCCGGCATGCGGCCGATCAGCGCTTCGGTCAACCCGGAAGCAGGCGTGCGGCCGATGGGACTGGGCGTGGGACTGCTGGTGTATCTGGACCCCCTCAAGAAACGGCATTTCCTGGACTTGTGGCAGGCGGCAGTCCATCCGCCGGGCGGCGGCGCCCAGCCCTGACCCTGTTTTCAGCGCCTCCCCGGTAAGCCTGGCCCGGTGCGCCCGCACCACTACTCGGATCAAGGGGGACACCGCTACGGAGCCGAGCCCTTTCAAGCTCGCCCGGTACCCTTTTTTTTCATCTGGCCCGGGATTTTGCGAGGATAATTTCCTCAGGGCAGGGCCGCCGGCAATCAAGCCGGCCCGTTGCCGACGCGCCGCCGGAACTCGGCCGCGCCGCGCTCCTTCCGATCTGGCCGGAGCCACCTCTACAACGATCTGTGATGCGTGACGGCGTTTGCGTATGAACCAGAGTTGGAGGCACCAAATGGCTGAACACCAGATTGCCGTCCGGCGCGCTATCGAAGCGCTGGACCACTTGGCGGATCTCGATCGGCCCTGGCATGACATCCTGCTGACCGCCCGCGAGGTGGCCCAGCGCGAGAAAGCCCTCGCCATCGGATGGGCAACCATCGAAAGCGCGCTCTCGGATGTCGGCGAGGCCGTGCTGCTGGTCAGCCGTGACGCAATAGTGGACAGGATATCCGCGCTCGCCATGCGGTATCTGGACGACGCCCACGGCTGGAACGTGCGGGGCGGCAAGCTGCTCCATCCCGACGCAAAAATACAGGCGCTGTTCGACGCCTATTGCCAGGCGGTGGCGCGTGACGGCAAGCCGCGGTCCCTGGCAGCGGCCACCGGTTGGGGCGAATTGACCTGGGTCGACATCAGCGCGGCCCCTCAAGCGCTGAGCCTGATCGGCAAGCGCATGCTGCTGGTGCGCATGCGGCGCAAAAGCGCATTCGCCCAGCCCGACGTCGACCGGCTGGAATCCGTGTTCGCCATCACCCACGCCGAAGCCGCGGTGCTGGCCGGACTGGCCATGGGCCACAGCGTGGAGGAAGTCGCGACCTTGCGCCATGCCTCGGTGCTGACGGTGCGCAAGCAGGTGGCGTCCCTGCTCAACAAGATGGAATGCAACCGCCAGTCCGAACTGGTCAGGCTGGCCTCGCTGCTCTAGGCGTGCCCCCGGCATGCCGTACTCAATATTGAGTATGTGGCGTCCATCTGCGCCGTCCTACGATGAGCACGAAGGCATGAGGCCCGGACGCCCCCTATCCGGCCCGAGTCGTAATCCTGGCGGCGGGGCTCCGCGCCAGGAGCGTGTCCGCGCCCTCCGCGGGCCGGGTCGGTCTGCCCAAGAAAAACACCAATGCGCCAATCCGGTTGCGCAGCTGTCCCTGCCCGGGCTGCATTGCCGCAAGCCCCCATGGACACCGGTTTCCAATGCTGCGGTCACTCACGTCATCAGGAGCATTTCATGAAAACTGCCCTAACCGTCCGCACCGCGATTCCCGTCGTCCTGGCGGCCTGCGCCCTGCTCTCCGGCCCCGCCGCCGCACAAATGTCCGCCGCGCCCACCACCGCGGCTCCCCCGTCCGACGTCCAACTCAGCCGCGATCAGGTCGAACGCGATCTCGCTGCCTGGAAGCAATCCGGCGTTGAAAGAAGCTGGGACAGCGACAACACCCCGGACATCAACAGCCCCGAGTATGTTGCCGCCTACAAGAAGTACGCGGACACGGTACGGCCGGCAAACGCGCCGCAGATGCAGCAGCCGCAAGGTCAGAGCAAATGGTAATGCGCCGCACGGCGCGCCCGACAGCCCGGAGGCGCTTCCGCCCGACTCACACGGCGGCGAGCCTCCGCCGGGCTCAGAACGTCACCTTGACCGACGGCGCGCTGCGCTGCGCCTCGCCGTGGAACACGGCCTCGATGTTGTTGCCGTCCGGGTCCAGCACGAAAGCGCCGTAATACCCAGGGTGGTAGTCCCGCAAGCCCGGCGCCCCATTGTCCTTGCCGCCATGAACCAGCGCCGCCTGGTAAAAGGCATCGACCATGGCTTGGTCCTGCGCCTGGAACGCCAGATGATGGCGTCCGGTCAGTTGCCCCGCCGCTGCCTTGCTGTCGGGCGTGGACACAAACAATTCGTCTGCCCAGAAATAGTTGTCGCCCGTGCCGCCCATGGGCACCTTCAACACGTCGAAAACCGCTTGATAGAACCGCTGGCTGGCCCCCAGGTCCCGTACTACCAGTTGTATGTGGTCGATCAGCCGGCCGCGATGGATTTCATTGGTCTGCATGTGGCGCTCCTTCCGGAAGGGGGGCGTTCGACTATACCGCCCGCCATGCGGCCCCGTCGCGCCGGATCAGGCCAGGTACGAAGCGACCTCGGCACGCGTAAGGTAGCGCGTGAACGTCATGGACGGCTGCTGCGCCTCGTGCATGGCGCCGTTGAAGCCGGACCAGTTGCGCTTCATACCCTCGTCCGTCTCCAACGCGATCAGCACCCGCTTGCCGTGGCGCGACAGGTTGTCGCGCAGCGACGCCTCTCCCCAGGCATAGCGCATGGCGTCGACCAGCTCGCCATTGGCGTAGGCGCCGGCCTGCAGCCATTGGAAATCCGCGGTATCGCGATCTTGATCCGGTTCGCGCGCCGCGATCTCGCGCTGCACGCCCAGCGCCTGCGCATGCTCGCCGATGATGATCTGCAGCAGCGTGAACGCGTGGAAGTTGTTGTTGACGGCATGCGCCCGCGCCACGAAGCCCGTCATGGAAGCCGGCATCACCACCACCAGCTCGTCCTCGTAGCCTAGCTGCGAGGCCAGCCACAGATAATGCAGGTTCTCGAACGGCAGGCTGTCGTTGCCGGTGGCCATGGGACGCAGCAGCGCCATCAGGTCCGTGTCCGCAACCAAGCCGGCATGGTTGCCGCGGTCGCGTAGCGCCATGGTCATCATCGGCAGCACCAGCAGGTCCGCCGCCTGATGCAGAGCTTCCACTTCCCAGCGCCGATCCGCGGGCACAGCGGCCATTCTTGAGCGGGCGTCCAGCCACGCCTGGCGGTCGGTCTCCTCCACCTCATCGTCGTCATCCTCGACCTCCTGCGCGCAATACGGACTCAGCGTGCGCAGCCACTGTCGCAACAAGCCATGCAGGACGGGAAACAGAATCGCGGGATCGGCGCCGTCTTCCACCAGCGAACCGCACATCAAGGCCACGGCGGCGGCGCGGCCGGGGTGCAGCGCCGGCAACAGATCAGCGCAAGTCCGCAGGCTGGCATCTGCCTGCCCCGGCTTGCGGGCCCGGGCTAGAAAGGCGCTGACTTCGGGGCGCTGGAAAAACTGCTCCAGCGGGTCCAGGTCATCGGCAGTGGCGACCGGAGTGCAAAGCGCGGCGGAGAATGTCATGTCGGAAGCGGGCATGGAGATGGGCGGGCATGAATGTGGCGGCGACCGCCGCGCGGCAGCCTGGAGTTTACTGAAGTACACATGGGCCGCCAGGTATTGATTTTTCTCCGCGACCTGCCACAATGAAATCATGCATTTCCTGTTGGCCGACAATCCGTTCCTGGTCCCTGACCGCCTCCGCGCCTTCCAACGCGCGCCCAAAGGAGCCCACGATGCCGCCGATATTCCTCCCGCCCGTTCGCGTAGCGAGCCCGTCCTTCCCCTGCACCAGGTAGTAGTCCATACGCCGAGTTTCGGCCACGGCGGCATTTCGCCGAGTGGACTGATGCGTCTGCGTCACGGCTGCAGGCCGGCATAAGCTCGCGCACTTGAACACGGCCCTCCGACGGATTGCGGTTAATTCTTGCCGCCGGATGCCGTAAATGAAGTGAAGACAGACATTGCTATCCCCTCCGTTCCCAGTCGCAAGGAGTTGCTGTCATGTCCAAGCTCCAATATCGCCTTTCCCTGCTCTTGCTGTGCGCCTCCAGCACTCTCCCCGCTGCTCACGCCGCTGATGGAACCATCCGCTTCCAGGGAGCCATCGTCGAGGCTGCTTCGTGCATGCCGCAGGTTCAATCCCGAAAAGTAGCCGTCCGCGTGGAATGCGATGCTGAGCGCGCCCGCGCCGCGGGCAAGCCTGCTCGCGACCTCGTGAGCGCCAACCGCGTGCAGGTCGACGTGCAGCCCGTGTCCCTGAAGGCGCCGCGGCCTGGGCAGAAAGATGCCCAGGGCTATATCGTCACGCTCGCTTATCTGTAGCCGTCCACGCCAGCAATCTGGCGGCCATGCGCCGCCGGATTGCCTGTGCTTCACCCATAACATCCGAAACAATCTTATTTGCAAGCAGAGCCACGGAAATCGCGCGGCGGCGCCTGATGGTGGTGGGAACGCATACAAATAGCCTCTCGAACTGGGATGGATAGTTGCTATGCCAGTTGAGAAAGCAAAAGGTATCAGGGGAAGGAATATTTTTTAATGCGGGCTGGCGACAGCTCGGATGGCCCGCCTATCCCCAAACATCAAGCCGCGTTCAGCGCCTTCGCCAGCACCGTGAACACCCGCTCGTCTGTGGACTGCGCAACGTTGAACCGCAGAAAATCCCCGGCGGCCAAGGACTGGCTGAACGCATTTCCAGGCGCCACCACCACGCCCTCCTCAAGACATAACCGGGCGATGGTGGCGGCATCCTTGCCCTCCGGCAAACGGCACCACAGGAACATCCCCGCCCGTGGCGTCAGCCAGGGCTTGATGCCCAGCTTCTGCAGCTTGGCAGCGGTCTTGTCCATCTGCTGCGCCAGACGCAGCCGGGTCGACTCCATGTGCCTGCGGTAGCCGCTGCCGGTCAGCGTCCTGAAGATGATGTCGGCCGCCAGCCGGCTACCGCCAAAGGTCGTGGCGACTTTCAGGTCGGTCAGTCGTTCCACCCAGTCGGACCGCACTGCGATGTACCCGCAGCGTACAGACGCCGACACCGTCTTCGAAAAGCTGCCGATGTGTATGACCCGGGACAACCCGTCAAATGCAGCCAGGCGCGGCGCGGGCGTGTTCTCGAAATCCGCGAAAATGTCGTCCTCGACGATTACCAGCTCGGAATCGTCCGCCAGCTTCAACAGCCGATGCGCAACCAAGGGCGACAAGGTCGCCCCCGTCGGATTATGAATGCCGGAGTTCGTGATGTAGAGACGCGGGGAATGCTCGCGCAGCGCCGCTTCAAACGCCCGGTCGTCCGGACCGTTCGGCGTATAGGGCACCCCCACCGCCTTGACGCGATGCGCCTTCAACAGCGCATGGAAGTTGAAATAGCAAGGATCGTCCACCAGCACCGTGTCTCCCGGTTCCAGCAGGAAGCGCAGGATCAGGTCGATGGACTGGGTCCCGGAATCGGTCAGCATGATCTGCTCCGGCCCGGCCTCTATCCCCATGCCCGCCATCCGCCGCGCCAACAGCTGCCTCAAGGGCGCGTGGCCCAGCGGGGTCCCATACTCGGTCAGTTCCGCGGCCTCGGCCCGCGCCATGCCGCGCATGGCGCGCCGCAGCCCTTCCTCGTACATCCAGCTGACCGGCAGCCACCCGCAGCCCGGCCGCAAGCTGTCCGCGTCCGCCGCCAGCGACTGGCGCGATACCCAAAGCGGATCCACCTCCCGGTCGAGCTTCGGCCCCATCTCGGTCAGCGCCAACGGCGCCACGGGCCCGGCCACATAGAACCCCGATCCGGGGCGCGACACCAGCACACCCTCGGCCGCCAGCCGCTCGTAGGCCTCCACCACCGTGGACACCGACACGTCCAGCGTCTTGGCCTGCACTCTCACCGAAGGCAGGCGAGCGCCAGGCAAAGCCGTGCGCGCGGCAATCCGCCCCTGGATTTCGCCCATGACCTTCTTGATGAGAGTGCCGCCCCGCGCCATGGAATTCTCCGCCGTACTGGCTTTTAATACATAACAGTTTCTGAAAATTGTACTGGATTGTGCTTGGACTCGTCGCGGCCGCCGTGCTGTACTGACGCCCGGTATCAAGGAGCTTCAGATGGAAAAGGCCACCAGCGGCTGGGTGAACGGGTTTATAGGCGTCGTAATCTTCGCGGGCTCCCTGCCCGCTACCCGGGTCGCCGTCGCGGACCTGGATCCCATCTTCCTGACCTGCGCGCGAGCCGCCATCGCCGGCCTGCTGGGGCTGGCGCTCCTGATGCTGCTGCGCCAACCCCGGCCGTCCGCGTCCGATATCCCATCGCTGGCGCTGACCGCGTTGGGCGTGGTCGTCGGCTTCCCCCTGCTGACGGCCCTGGCCTTGCAGCATGTCACCTCGGCACACTCCATCGTCTTCCTGGGCCTGCTTCCGCTAAGCACCGCCATCTTCGCAGTCCTGCGCGGCGGCGAACGCCCGCGCCCGCCGTTCTGGATGTTCTCCATCGTCGGCGCCGCCTGCGTGGCAGGCTATGCCGCCTGGGGCGGCCTGGAGGCCTCGACCACGGGCGACCTGCTTATGCTCGCCGCCATCATCGTCTGCGGCCTGGGCTACGCCGAAGGCGCCAAGCTCTCACGCAAGCTGGGCGGCTGGCAGGTCATCAGCTGGGCGCTGGTCCTCTCCTTGCCCGTCATGTTGCCCATCGCGCTCTGGACCATGCCGGCCACGTTCGAACACGTCAGCACGCCGGCGTGGATAGGCTTCGCCTATGTGTCGCTGTTCAGCATGCTGATCGGGTTCGTGTTCTGGTATCGCGGCCTGGCGCAGGGCGGGATCGCGGCCGTGGGGCAGTTGCAGCTGTTCCAGCCGTTCATGGGATTGGGATTGGCGGCGGTGCTGCTGCATGAGAACGTCAGCTGGACAATGCTGATCGTGACGCTGGCTGCGGTGGTTTGCGTGGCGGGTGCGAAGAAGTATGCATAGCGGTAGACTCCGCGACGGAGGATCTCGGAGCGGCTGACCTGCGGAATCGTTAATTGGATTCCAGATTTATCGAAAGAGTCGAGTGTTTCAGCGGCACGTCCCGAACTTTTCTCTCTATCTTTATCTGACCCATACAACAAGACCAAATGAAAGCAAGAGCATTGTGCATCGCTTCGCTAGGAGCCGTGCTGCTATCCCAAGCCTCACCATCCCTCGCGCAAAATACCAACGGCAAAAACCTTTTTACCCAGAGATGCGCCATGTGCCATGGAGCAGATATCAAAGGGACCGGGCCATTGGCCAAGAAAAGCAACCCTCCCACACCTGATCTGACCACCGCCGCCTTCAAGAAACGACTCAATGATTATCCAGGAGTCATTGTTTCATCCGTGATACTTCGTCCAAATGGAGACCTGATTCCAAGGACACTGCGAGAGAACGGTGTAAAGCTGGCGCCGCACTCCTGGACTGTTCAGGATTTTCGAGATTTGAATAAATACATGGTTGACGCGATTTCAAAAAGCCGATGATTTTGAGACAAGAGGTGGCATGAGACCCGTCGGTACGCTGGCGCGTGGGGCGCATCTGCAAGAAAACCTGCGCACGCTCAGGCCTCCAGCTGCACGTGCTCCATGCGGTCCCGCCCGTTGTTCTTGGCCAAATACAGCTGCTGGTCTACGGCTTTGATGAATCCGGCGCGGTCCAAGCGCTCATGTGGCAGCACCGTGCCCGCGCCGATGCTGACAGTGACGCGCCTGCCATGCGGCGACAACGCGTGCACGATAGCTTTCTTCTGGAGCAATCGCTGACAGCGTTCAGCGACTTTCCGCGCCGCTCCGGCATCGGCTTCAGGCAGCAGCACGACAAACTCTTCCCCCCCGTAACGCGCAACGAGATCGCGCTGGCCGTCCAGGGCCAAACTCAGCGTCTGGGCAATATCCACCAAACACTGGTCACCTTGGGTGTGTCCATACAAATCGTTGTACTGCTTGAAAAAATCAACATCCAACAACAATACAGACAGGGGTTGACGTTCGCTGCGCGCGCGCTCCCACTCCAATTCGAAGCCAGTATCGAAACGCCGCCGGTTGGCAATATTCGTCAAGCCATCCTTGAAAGACAGGACCTCCAGCTCTTTTTGCAAGCTCAGCAGCCTTTCCTCGGTCCGCTTGCGTTCCGTAATGTCAAACATGAAGCCGATCAGCGCTTCGACTTCACCTCCGGCATTGCGCACCACGTGCACGACGTCGCGGATCCATACATAGCCGTTGTCCTTGGTCAACGCCCGGTAGTCTGCCTCGTGGTCGACACCGGCCTGGGATTGGCTGACGCAAAAATTCACCACGGACTCGCGGTCCTCCGGGTGCATGCGCATGGCCCAGTCCTCCACGCTCACCCAGCTTTCTGCGTTCCAGCCCAGCAACGCCTCGATCTGCGGACCGATATAGGCAAACTTCATCGTGGCCCAATCGATCTTCCAGGGAATTGCCTTGGTCGACTCCAGCAAGGTTCTGTACACAGCGCTGTCATCAAGAAGCGTGCTTTCGTCGGACATGGCCAATCCACCCTCGATCCATATGAATCACGCACTTTAGCCTGAACTTATCAGCCGCGGAGACTTGCCGAGTGGCCGGTTCCGGCCACTCTCCGACAACCCGCTCCAGGGGCAGAGTAAAATGCGCCCCCCATGCGCTACTCCGACTTCGACCAACGCCTCGCCGCTCTCGGCGCCCTGCCCGTCCATCGTGGCCGGGTCGTGCGCGTCTGGCTGCAAGGACTAGCACTCGACACCGGCACGCGGCGGCGGAGCGCCGAGCACTTTCTGCCTCTCGCGCTGCGCAACACCGTGCCCGCCTTGACGGCAGACCTGGACGGCCTCGCCCGCGTCCGCTCTGAACACGCCGGCAACGACGGCTCGCGCTTGCTGGTCGAACTCGCCGACGGACAGATGGTGGAAAGCGTGCTGTTGCCGCGCGACGGACTCTGCGTCTCCACCCAGGTCGGTTGCGCGGTCGGCTGCCGCTTCTGTATGACCGGCAAGAGCGGCCTGATCCGGCAGGTCACGAGCATGGAAATCCTCGCCCAGGTCGTGCTGGCGCGGCGTCTGCGCGCGGTGAAGAAAGTCGTCTTCATGGGCATGGGCGAACCGGCGCACAACCTCGACAACGTACTCGAAGCAATCGACCTGCTCGGCACCGAAGGCAATATCGGCCACAAGAATCTGGTGTTCTCCACCGTGGGCGACCTGCGCGTGTTCGAAGCCCTGCCGCAACAACGCGTCAAGCCCGCGCTGGCGCTGTCGCTGCACACGACCAAGGCCGAGCTGCGCGCACACCTGTTGCCGCGCGCGCCGAGAATTGCGCCGGAAGAACTGATCGAACTAGGCGAGCGATACGCCCGCGACACCGACTATCCGATCCAGTATCAATGGACGCTGCTCAAGGGTATCAACGACGGCGACGACGAACTCGATGCCGTCGTGCGTCTGCTCAAGGGCAAGTACGGCGTGCTCAACGTCATCCCATTCAATAGCCTCGAAGGGGACGACTACCAGCGCCCCGATACCGAGCGCATCCGCGAGATCGTCCAGTCTCTGCAAAGCCGTGGCGTGCTGACCAAGGTGAGGAATAGCGCCGGGCAGGATGTGGACGGCGGCTGTGGCCAGTTGCGCGCTCGCGCCGTTGGCGCGGCGCAGGTGGTCGAACTGCGCCGCCAGCGCACGCCAAGGCCGGAAGCCGCCTAGGCCTGGACTATCCGCCCCTGGCCGTGAGCCGCCTTTTCGAGACGTCCGATCTCGACCCTGAGCGAGCTATGCAGTCGCACCCTTCCAAGATCCCTCAAGGCGCCAGCACCTCGATGATCCGCCGCCCGATATACGCCGCATGCGTTTCCAGCGCAAAGTGACCGGTATCCAGCAACTCAACCTGCGCGTCCGGATTGTCCCGCTTGAACGCCTCGGCGCCAGGCGGAATGAAGAATGGATCGTTGCGGCCCCAGATGGCCAGCGTCGGGATTTTCGCGGAGCGGAAGAAGGCCTGGAAATCCGGATACCGCTTCAGGTTATTGGCGTAGTCCAGAAATAGATCGAGCTGGATTGCCTTGTTGCCCGGTCGCTCAAGCAGTGCGGCATCGAGCGTGTAGCTTTCTGGCGCCACGTCGTCCGGATTGGCCACGCCATGCACGTATTGCCACTTGGTCCCCTCGAAGTTCAGCACGGCGTCCGCGATGACCTGCCGATTGGCCGAGGTCGGCTCTGCCCAGTAGGCACGGACTGGCGCCCAGGCATCGCCCAGGCCTTCGAGATAAGCATTGCCATTCTGCGAGACCAGGCCGGTCACCCGCTCCGGGTGGGCAAGCGCCAGGCGCAGCCCGACGGGCGCGCCATAGTCGAAGACGAACATCGCATAGCGCTTCAGGTCCAGCGCATCGACGAAAGCGCCGAGCGATACGGCCAGGTCATCGAACGTGTACCGATAACCACGCTCCTCGGGTACTTCGGTGAAGCCGAAGCCGGGCAGATCCGGGGCAATCACACGAAAACGCGTGGCCAGAAGCGGGATCAGGTTGCGGAATTGATGCGAGGAACTGGGGAACCCGTGCAGAAGCAGCAACACAGGCGCATCGGGATCGCCCGCTGCGCGATAGAAAAAATTCAGGCCGTCGGCTTCCATGCGACGAGTTTGGATCTGGCTTTCAGAGGTGCTGGACATGACGATCTCCGTGGTCAAGGACTGGATCATTGGCTGAATTCCTACAGGCCGTTCGGGCCATTCTTTCTCTTTTCTAGTAACCTGTCAATTTAAGTTTTACAGGTTACCTAAATAGAAGAAAGCTATTGCCAGGATAGGTTCATGCAAAAAAAATCCGGCCAGGGCGGCCGGATGGGCGGGCAAGCGGGCGCTCAGGAAGCCGCGTCCTGCACTTCTCTTTGGCGAAAAGCCGCCACCTTGTGGCGATTGCCGCAAAGCGCCATGCTGCACCACCTGCGACGATGGGATCGCGTGCGATCGTAGAACCAGAGGGAACAGAGCGGACTTTCGCATTTGCGCACCAGCTCGAAGTCGCCGTGCACGAGCAACTCCGCGGCGGCCTCCGCGGCGGGAAGCAGCCACTGATCGGGGGTGGCCGCATCATAGCGGCGTGCCAGGCTCGGCACGCCCGCCACCTCGGCCAGCTCAAGATGACTGCCGCCGGCCGCGAGCGCCCGGTTGAGCGCGTTAAGTTTGAGTGGCAATCCCGCTTTTCTTTGGGCGACCAACGCGCGCACTGTCTCGCGCAAGCTCCGCGCCGATTCGAGCAGGCCCTTGGGCGCCTTGCGCTGGGCGGGCGCAAAGCCCGCGGCGTCCAGCCAGGCCCGCACATCGTCGTCCGACTGCAGGCGGTCGCGCGGGCCATCGTCGGATTGTTCGACGGTGTTGATCAGATCTAGCGCCGCGTCATCACCCAGCAGGCGGAATTCAGGCTTGGGGGTAGTAGTGGTCATGAGATTCTCCACCTGGAATGTAACCACTTAATCTACGGCTATCAAGTTACAAGAAGAAGGTGCTCCGGCGTAGGCCCTCGTCTGCGAGGTGTGCAGTTTTACGCCGCCCCCCGCGATTCTGTGGCAACAATGCCTGCCGGCGTGCCTGCAAACTACAATTCCGCTCGGTAATTTTCACTGCGACGCCATTTCTCCGATCCACCCCAGCTTCGCACCGTCCATTCCGAATAAGTGAGATAGCATGCAAATCGCGATTGCCTCCGACCACGCCGGATTCGAACTGAAGGAAAAACTGAAGAAAGCCTTCGAATACGTCGATTGGCTAGACCTCGGAACCCACAGCGCAGACTCGGTTGACTACCCCGCTTTTGGCTTTGCAATGGGGAAAGCCATCACGGACGGCAGAGTCCAGAAAGGCGTCGTGATTTGCGGTTCGGGCATAGGCATTTCGATCGCCGTCAATCGTTTCCCTGCCGCAAGAGCCGCCTTGTGCACCAACGCCACCATGGCTCGCCTGAGCCGCCAACATAATGACGCGAACGTATTGGCGCTTGGAAGCAGAATCATAGGAATCGAGGTCGCGCGCGAGTGTGTCAGCGCTTTCCTGGACACTCCCTTTGATGGCGCCCGTCATCAGCGTCGAATCGACATGTTGAGCGCGGTGGCCCCGGCTCAGACCTGACGCGTCGTCATGCGCAGCCGCCAGGCGATGTGGCCAGCAGTCTTGTGACTTGTTCGAACAGGTGTTTGCGGACGGCGAGGCGGCTGCGCTGTCGGGCTGACAGTTCCGGTATATTCAGCCGACTCCCCCCTTGGATCCCAGGCCCTCGATGCTTCGCTCACCGTTCCGTATGCCCCGTAACGTCCGCAGTTTGCTTACGCTGGCCGTCCTGTCCCTTTCGGCCACCCAGGCTTGCGCCACGCCTCGCACCGTCTACGCTGGAACACTGCAAGGCGCCGGCGACATCGTGCTGGAACTGGACACCGAAGCAGCGGCCAACGGCAGATTGACTGGCCGCTACTTCTACGCAAAGCACGGCGTGGACATCCCCCTGCAAGGCACAGCCGGGGAACTCTTCGAGCCGAGGCCCCACCAGGGAGGCACGCCGGCTTCCAAGCCAACGGACCAAGCCGCAAGCTGGCAAGGCACGCGCGACGCCAACGGCTACCGCGGCCTCTGGACCGACGCCGGCACCGGCAAGCAACGCCGCTTCGACCTGAAGCAGGTTGCCCGGTACGACACGGACCAGCTGGAGCAAGACCGCAAGCAGGCCCGCGCCAGTCAGGTCAATCTCGGCGACATCGACGTCCAGGCAGGCATCAACGCCGCCCGCGCGCCCTACCAGACGCTGAAGCTGGCCGGACACGCCCAGCCCGTCGGCAAGGACATCGGCGACGGCGCCGTGGCCTATCGGATGTGGCGCGACCCGCGCACCAAATTCGTTTACCCGCGGCTGAGCCGGCATCCCGATGCGCAGGTCCTGCAGCGCACCAACTATCTGCTGGAACAGCGCCATTGGCAAAAAAGCCTGGGCGCGCTGGATTGCATGGCGTCGGCCTACACCAGCGGCAACCCCGGCGCTGGCACGCTGGGCGGCTTTGATGAGGAAGCGGTGAACGTCACCTGGCTGTCGCGCGCGCTGATGACGGTGACCGAGTCGGGCAGTCTGGACTGCGGCGGGGCGCATCCCTACAACCATTTCGAGCCCTACACCTACGATCTGCTGCGCGGCGAGTACCTGGACTGGAATCGCGTGTTCGATGCCTATGTGCCGGGCAAGCGCAGCTTTGGCGGGGAAAAGAGCCCGGCCCTGCTCGCGCTGGTGCGACAGGCGGTCAAAGCGGGAACGGAGACCCCACAGTCCGAGGATCATCCCAATCTGGAAGACTGCGCGGATCTGTGGCCCGACTACCTGGCACTGGGCGCGCAGGCGCCCGGCGCGCTGAGCCTGTCAGTGTCCGGAGTCGGACACTCGGCGGGCGCTTGCCTGGGCACGCATGCCAGCCTGCCGTTCAAGGCGCTGGCGCCCTATCTGAAGCCGGGCGGACAGGCATATCTGACAATCGAATGAGCGAAAATTACCATCCGCTTTCGCCACGCCGGATCGCGCCACCGCCAGCCTGAACCATCGTATGCATGCCAGCGCCCGCGGTCTCCTTGTGACGGTTCGGTAAAGCTGGATCTCATACCTTCGGATTCATCCCTGACGACGCTTGACCGCCAAGGAACTCGGTGCAAAAAATCGCATGACGATTCGAACGCCTGGAGCGCGCAGCGATGCCAATCACACTTTGCAGGTCCACCCTGTTCATCGTGGCATTCAGCATTCTTGCCGCCGGACATCCTGCCCAGGCGGCAGAATGGGAGCGCGAGCGCGATGAGATCGGGCTCTACAAGGAGCCGGTCTGCGACTTTGGCTTTCGCGTCAAAAGTGCGCTCGTCAATATCGCGAAGCAAGTGCCTACGGGCATTACGGCGACGAACGCGTCATGGGAAATGGAGGTTTTCAACAACCCCGAATCCAAGAGCTGGACGCTGGTCGGCAAAAGCAAGGCCGCCGATGCCAACTCCTCGAAGCTATGCCGGCTGAGCAGCGGTCAGCAATCGCCGTACGAAGAGCAGCCCTGGTTCAAAAATTACTTCGGCAAGTAATCATGGATCATCGATTCGTACAGAGCCGCTACGCGCTCAAGTACGGCGCGGCGCACGTTCTTCAGATCTGGCAGGGGCCGCCTTTGCCGGTGGATGCCAGCGGCCCCTGCGCTGCGCGCCGCTAATTTTTCGGCGCGTACCCGGCGATGTCCGCCAGCGGCCAGTACTCGCCTACCAGCCGTTCTCGCGGGAACGAGGTGATGGCGGCGGTGCTCAAGCCCACGCTATCGACAGAAATTATTTGTGTCGCCAGCCGGCGATAGCCTGCGCGGAAGTGGTTGGCGCCTTTGATCGCGATCAGCTTGTACGCGGTCACGTCGATGCCGTGGAGGAAGAAGGGTTCCTCGTCGTAGATCTGCTCGGCGCGCGAGGCAACGATCACGTCCACGCCCTGGATGACCAGGCGACACATGGCGCCCAGGTCAAACTTCACGCCTTCGAACATCGAACCCGCGCGATTGACGAAGCGGCCGTCGGTGATGGCCTTTACATAGGCGTGCACCCGCAACGGCTGGCCCTGGAAGCGGCCCTGCTTGGCGCCCAATGACACGCTGATGGTCGCGCCCACGCCGGCCTGGCGGGCCTGCTCAACCACGGACGCATCGTTGATGGAAGCGAAGCAGCAGGTTCCGGGCGCGGGATTGGCGTCCAGGATGGCGCGCAACAGATAGGTGCCGTCGCCAGGCGTGCCGCCGCCTGGGTTGTCTGCATATTCGTTGACGACGACGGGACCGCGTCCGGCGGCCAGCGCCATGGCTACGCCCTGCTCCGGGCTCGGCAGCGATGGCCGGAACGCCTCCCGGTGCTCCCAGATCCATTGCGCGACTTCGTCCGCGCAACGCTCGGCCAGCTCCTGGTCGCCCGCCGTGGTGCAGACCACGGCCGGGCATGGCGCGGCGATATCCGCAAGGGGAAAGCCATGGAACCAGGAACAGTCGATGACGCCAGGCAGCGCGGCCAGCCTGACGCACACGGCGTTGACCTCGGCCGGAACAAAGCCTTCCTGCGTCGTGACGATGTAGGGCAGCATGGGCAGGCGACGCATGACGGTTACCGGCTTCAGCCGGCCGCCGATGATATCGAGCAGCAGCGCCACGGCTTCGACCGCCCGGTCGTGAAAGTCGGTATGCGGATACAGTTTGCAGGGCAAGGTCAGGTCGCATGCCTGCCGCATGGCCTCGGTCATGTTGCCATGCAGGTCGTAGACGGCGGCGATGGGCACATCGGCGCCGACCAGTCGGCGGACCGCCAGGCACAGATCGCCCTCGATATCCTCGATGCCGTCGGCGACGCCGGCGCCGTGCAGCGCCAGCAGCACGCCGTCCACCGGCAAGGCGGCGTGGATGCCGTCCAGGATCCTGCGTTTCATCTCGGCATAGGCCTGGGCCTCGATCGTGCCCGAGGGCGTGGCCTGGCCGACGAAGGTGTAGACCAGCTCGGCGCCGGTCTGCCGGGCGCCTTCGATGAAGCCGCCGACCTGGTGATTCGATCTGTCGAAGGCTTGCAGTATCTCGTCCTTGCCGTATTGCTCAAACGCGCGCAATGGCGTCTGGCCGGCAAACTCGGCGGCATAGGTATTGGTTTCATGGATCAGGCCGGCGACGGCGAGTCGCGGCGCAGTGGCTGGAGTGTGTGCCATGGTGTGTGCCTTGCCCTCAGCGGTTGGCTTTCTTGGGGTCGAAGCTCAGCGCGATCAGGGCGCTGACCAAAAGCGAACCGGCGATGATGTAGATGGCCGGCACGGTGCTGTGGTACATGTCGCGGATCCAGCCTATCAGGTAGGGGCTGACGAAGCCGCCCAGGTTGGCCAGGCTGTTGATGATGCCGATCGAGGCGGCCGCGGTGGCGCCGCCCAGGAAGGCGGTGGGCAGCGTCCACATGATGGGAGAGAAGCTGATGATCCCGGCGGCAGCCACAGAAAGCGAGATGACGGCCAGCGTCAGGTTGGTGCCCGCGGATACGCTGGCGGCCAGTCCCGCCGCGCCCAGCACCAGGATGAAGACCAGGTGCCAGCGGCGTTCGCGGCGCAGGTCCGAGCTGCGGCCGACCAGGATCATGGCCACCATGGCGACCAGATAGGGAATGGCGCTCAGCAGGCCGATGCGCAGGCCGCCCTCGGCGCCGGCGTCCTTGATCAAGGTCGGCAGATAGAAGCCCAGGGTGTACAGCGCCATCATTGCCGGAAAGGTCATGGCAACGATTTTCCAGATGCGCGCGTCGCGCAGCGCCTGCAACAGCGGCATGTGCTCGCGGCCCGCGTTGTCCGCGGCGATGTCGTGTTCGATCAGCTTGCGCTGTTCCGGCGTGAGCCAAGCGGCATCCTGGACGCGGTTGGTCAGGATCAGCAGCACCCCGATGGCCAGCGGAATGGTGGGCAGCGCTTCCAGCACGAACAGCCATTGCCAGCCCGGGTGCCCGCCGACCAGATGGAATCGCTCCATGATCCAGCCCGACAGCGGGTTGCCGATAAGGCCGGCCACCGGAATGCCGGCCTGGAAAATGGCCGTCATCTTGGCGCGGCGGCGGTTGGGAAACCAATAGGTCAGGTAGAGGATCACGCCGGGGTAGAAGCCGGCCTCGGCCACGCCCAGCAGAAAGCGCACCGTGTAGAACTGCCAGGGCGCGGTGACGAAGGCCATGATGCCGGACAGGATGCCCCAGGAGATCATGATCCGCGCGATCCAGAGGCGCGCGCCCACGCGGTGCATGATCAGGTTGCTGGGCACTTCGAACAGCATGTAGCCAATGAAGAACAAGCCCGCGCCCAGGCCATAGGCGGCCTCGCTGAACTGCAGGTCGGCCAGCATGTTCAGCTTGGCGATGCCGATGTTGATGCGGTCCAGGTACGCGACCACGTAGCAGAGCATCAGAAAGGGAATGAACCGCAGCGCGACCTTTCTGTAGGTCGCGTCTTCAAAGGCTTGCTGGTCCGGGCGCGCGGCGCGGCCGGCGTGGATGGTTGCACTTCCGCTCACAGGTTTTCTCCTCGGTATTTGATTTTTTGTGTGTTGCGGCCTAGGCCGCGCGACGCTGGCTGAGCTGCCTGGCGTGGTCCTGGAAGCCGCGCAGCGCTTCAGGGGGCACCAGCGATCCGCCAGTGGCCCAGATCACGTGTGTGGCTCCAGACATGTCGATGCCCTGCACATAGGCTCGCCCGGCGGCGGAGCCGTCAAGCCAGCCCGGCCCCGAAACCGCGGCAGCGGCCGACGGTTCGACCTCGACGCCCAGGGTGTCCTGGAGCGCAAGCAGGTTCAGGTAGAGTTCGTCATCCGATACGGTGAAGACGCCGCCAAGCTGGGGCCGCATCAGCGATGCCACCAGTTCCGATGCCTGGCCGACAGCCAGGCCATCGGCTTCGGTGCGGTTGTCCAGGCCGATGTCGTAAACCGACACGGGGCCATCCGCTTGCGACGCAAGCTGCACCAGAAAGCAAGGCGACGCGACGGGCTCGGCAAAGAAGCAATGCACATGAGACCCGAACAAAGCCTTCAGGCCATGGCTGATGCCGCCGGGCGCGCCGCCCACTCCGCAAGGGATGTATACGAACAGCGGGTGTCCGGCATCAACCGCGCGGCCCGCTTCGGCCAATTGCCTGGCCAATCCGCGGGCTGCGGCGGCATAGCCGAAGAACAGCAGTTCGGATTGCTCGTCGTCGACGAAATGGCTGCGCGGCGCGGCCAATGCCTGCGCCCGCCCTGCCGCGACCGCTTCGGCGTAGTCGCCAGCGTGTTCCACCACGCGCACGCCGCGCTTGCGCAGCCGGTCTTTCTTCCATTCCTTCGCATCGGCGGACATATGGACCACGGCATCGAATCCCAGCGCGGCCGCCATGACGCCGATGCTCATGCCCAGGTTGCCGGTGCTACCCACGGTCACGGCATACTGGCTGAACAAGGCGCGCGCCTGCGGCGTCGCCAGGACGCGCCGGTCCGTCGCCGCGTCCTTGAGCAGGCCGTGCTCCAGCGCAATGGATTCGGCAATGGCCAGCACCTCGTGAAAGCCGCCACGCGCCTTGATCGATCCGGCGACGGGCAGCTCGTCGTCACGCTTGAGATACCAGCTGCCCGACGCGGCAGCGCCGCCCATCGCCTGTTGCAGCGGCTTGGCGGCCATCAGCCGGGACTCGATACGCCCGCCCGAGGCGGCAAGCTCGGGAAACAGCTGCGCCAACAGCGGCGCGCAACGCGCCAGCCGGCTTTCCGCCTGGTCGATCAGGTCCAGCGATGGCGCCGATTCGGGCAACGGCCCGCCCCGTGCGGGGTTGAGCCATAGCAAAGGCGTTCTTGATTGAAGATTTTCTAATAGCAGGGGATCGAAATCGGCGGTCATCATGAACTTGCAGGTTGATGGTTCGGCGCAAATCGTAGATTCCGCAGGCGTGCAAGAATAGCGATCATTTCTAATTCAGCCATTAGCACGACTTATGCCTGTCCATTTCGACTCCACGTTGCTGGGCGCCCTGCGCTGCTTTGACATGGCCGGCCGCCATCTCAGCTTCACCCGGGCGGCGGCGGCCATGAACCTCACGCAGAGCGCGGTGAGCCAGCAGATCCGTCAGTTGGAAGACCGCCTGGGCTACCTGCTGTTCGTGCGTCAGCAGCGCGGGCTGAAGTTCACGTCCAAGGGCGAGACGCTATTCGCGACGGTCAGCCGCGCGCTAGGCGACATCCAGCAGGAAATCGAACGGCTGGGCTTGCCGGCGTCCGCGCTGCAGGTCAATTGCCTGCCGTCCTTCGCGCTTCAATGGCTGATGCCGCGCCTGACGGAATTCCATCGCTTGCAGCCGGACGTGTCGGTGCGGCTGAAGGCGGAGTTCCAGCCGCTGGACCGCAAGCTGATGGAGGAGGAAGACATAGACATCGCCATCCGCTACGACCCGGCGCACTACAGCCATTTGCAGGCCGACGCCTTGCTGGACGAATATCTGCTGGTGGTTGCAACGCCCGAATACCTGGCCGCGCACCCGGCGTTTCGCACCGGCAAGTCCATCGATGGGGTCGAGTTCCTGCACGACGCCTCGCCTTGGGTCGGGGCTGCGGAGTTCATCGAGTGGCGCACCTGGATGCAGGCGCATCGGCCCGGATGGATCCGCCACCTGGAGGGCCCGCAGTTCAACCTGGCCAGTCTTGCCATCGGCGCCGCGCTGAATCATCAGGGCGTGGCCATCGGGCGCAGCGCGATGGTCTACGACGAGATCCGCAGCGGACGGCTGGTCGACGTGTTCGGCAAGCACGCGCCCGCGCCGGCGCGCTATGTGCTGCTGTCACGCCGGCCTGAAGAGCGGCGCACCCGGATCTTTTCCGAATGGCTCAAATCCGAGTGCCGCCACTTCGACGACGCGCGCTCGGCGCTGATCGGGTGCGCGCGCGGGTAGCTTTCCGCTCAGAAGCGATACGCTACGCCTGCGCTGAACGACCTGCCGTTGCCGGGCAGGAAGATCGGCATCGCGGGCGTGGCTGTATTGCGGATGGCGTAGCTGCTGGCATAGGTCTTGTCCGTCAGGTTGTCGGCCTGCACGTATCCGCTCCAGTGCGCGTCGTGCTCGTAGGCGACCTTGAAGCCCAGCAACGCATAGGCGTTCTGCTGCGTGCCCGGCGCGTTGGCGTGGTTGGTTTCAGTGTCGCTCATCAGCCAGCGCAGATTGGGACCGAAGCGCCAACCGCCCAGGCGGTACATCACCTCCGCGCTGAGCAAGTGGCGCGGCACGCCGGCGATGCGGTTGCCCTGGTACTCGCCGCTGCGGAAGCGGAAGTCGCTGAAGGTATATGCAATGCGGTAATCGAACAGGCCGTCGCCGGGTGCGGGCAGGCTGCCGTTGATGCCGGCTTCGATGCCCTGGTGGCGGGTGCGGCCGGCGTAGTTGTAGGTGCCTGCCGGCGTGCCGTTGGCGTTGGTGACGGACATGAGTTCGTCTTCGACCTTGCTGCGGTACAGGGACACGGTCCAGTTCAGGTCGCGGCCAGCGACGAGAACCGTGCCGTCTCCGCCGATTTCATAGGTCAGCGCACGCTGCAGGTCGAGCTTGCTCATGGACGTGACCGCGGTGGCGGGGTTCATGGGCGCGGGCACTTCGCCATTGACGATTTCCCAAAAGGTGGGGGCTTCGTTGCTGCGGCTGATGTTGGCGTACCAGCGCTGGGCGGCGGCAGGCTGCCAGATGATGCCCAGGCGCGGCGTGGCGTAGTTCCAGTCCTGATCCAGGGTCTTGCCGCTGTTGCGTTCGCGCGCGTCGCGCACGGCCTGGGTGTACTTGAGGTCGCCGACCAGGCTCAACTGCTCGGTCACATGCCAGTCCAGGCCGACCAGCGCGCTGCGGTTCTCGGCCTTGAGATCATAGGCGCCGAAGCGTTGCAGGCGGCGGCCGTCGGCGGGGCGTATGGCGTAGAGGTCGCGGTCCATGTCGCTGCGCTGCCAATCGAGCGCGACGCGGTAATCCACGTTTCCGGCCTTGCCGGCCAGCTGCCATACCAGGCCATAGGTATCGCCGTCCGTGACGTTGGCGACCTGGGGATTGGTGAAGTCATCGTTGGTGCGCTGCCAATAGATGCCCGCGGTCTGGTTGAGCGCGTCCGTGCCCCAATAGCTGCGGTTGGCGATGCGGAACTGGCTGGTGTCACGGTGCGGATCGCGCTTGTAGACGTTGTTGGCCAGGTCCAGCGGCGTATTGCCGTCGCCCAGCACGCTGCGCGGATCCTGAAGCATGCGGGCCTTGGGCACGGGCTGGGGAATATCGAACTTGAGGTCCGTGTAGGACAGATACGTGCGGTTTTCAAAGGTGCCGCGGCGAAAGCCCAGGTTGCCCTGGAAACTTGTGCGCTCGGATGAGGAATGGTGGCGGTAGCCGTCGGACTTGTCATAGCCGAAGCTGAAGCGGCCATCGATGCGCTCGCCTTCAAAGCCCTTGGATAGCGTCAGATTGCGGGTGCCGAAGCTGCCGGTTCCCAAACGGATGACGTCGCTCTGGGTGCCGGTGAGGGACTGGAAATCGACCTCCCCGCCCAGCGTGGTCGCGCCTGGCGATAGCGCGTTGGCGCCGCGCCGCACCGTGACCAGGCCTGCGTTGCGCGGTTCCAGCAGGCTGATGATGAAGGAGCCGTCGGCATCGTTGAGCGGCAGACTGTCCTGCATCAGCAGGATGCCGCGGCTCAAGGGATTGCTCTGGATGCCCGAACCGCGGATGTTCAGGCGCGGCTGGTCCAGCCCGCCGAAGAATTCCTGCACGATGACGCCGGGCTGGTAGTCCAGCGCGTCGCGCAGGGTAATCAGGCGTACTTCCTGCTGCGGCTGGGCCAGATTGGTGCCGCCGGGCACGGTCTGCAGTTCGGCCTCGGCCTGCTGCGGACCAGGGTCGAGGGCGCGCGTCAGGGATAGTCCGGATACGACCACGGGCGCCAGCGAGGGCACGGCCTGGCTGGCCGGGGCCACGCGGAGCTGGCCGGCTTCCTGGGCAAGGGCGGTGGACAGGCCTAGGGCGCTGAGAGTGAGGCTGGACGCCAGTTGGCGCAGGACGGGGGACGTCATGGGAATGCTTCCGCGTAGAGCTGAATGGGCTGGGTTACCAGGACAGATGGAACATGGCTTTGGCCAGCAAGACGATGCCGACCATGTGACAGAAGACGCTGATGTGCACGCGCCTGCGCAGCGCGCTGTGCAGGCGCTGGCGCCGCGCCAGCGTCATGGCCGTGACCACGTGGACCAGCACGCTGGCGGCGAGCGCGATCTTGATCGACAGCAGCAGGCCGAAGGACGAACTGCCGGGGCTGGCGAGCGCGCCACGGTACTGCCAGGCCATGCCCAGGCCCGCCAGGTACAGCGCGGCCACCGCCCAGGGCACCACGGCGCGCA